>Ga0308164_10003472_pt1 | contig 14183 bp, 15 predicted proteins | sample PhyTR2_FD_201031 | JGI IMG/M metagenome (GOLD analysis project Ga0308164, IMG submission 201031) | Phyllosphere microbial communities from UC Gill Tract Community Farm, Albany, California, United States - DLSLT.R2 | ecosystem: Host-associated > Plants > Phyllosphere > Unclassified | place: USA... | reverse complement strand
CGCCCGACGCGCAGTTGGATTGGACGCCGACCGCAGATGCACGCGCACGGAAGATCGCCCGCGATGCACTGGCGAGCGATGCGCCGCCGGTCATCACCGGCATCGGCAACGCGTTTCACGTGCCGGGAGCGCTACCCGGTGAAGGCGAGACCCAGATCTTCCTGACGACCACTGACCAACGCCCGGTGTCGCTGTCGGTGCTGCGTCGTCCCGGCGAACAGCCACGCTGGGCGGTGGCCTTAAGCGAGATCGTCGACGAATCGGCGGCGCCCCCCGCCCCGGAGACGCTGCTGTGGTACCGGCTGAGCTGCGCCTTGCCGCAGGCCTTGCCGGACCGCAGCACGGGATCGCTGGAGGCAGCCGATGCGACGATCGCACGGGAGGATTACGCATTCGTTTTGGCCGCGCTGGGGCAGTGCGGACGGACTCGGAAAAGCTGAACTACCCTCGGAAGAGCGCAGGCTAGCCGACGACCAGCAATTGTCCGGTGGTGGAGCGCGCCTGCTCGAGAAACGCGACCGCGGCCTCAACATCGGCATGTCGAGCCGCCTCGGCCGGTGCCACCGCATTCACGCGAACCGCTGGCGCCAACTCGATCGCGAGAGGGCCGATCGCCGCCCTCGCCTGCGCCATCGTCAGCGGATCGAGGTTCGCGGGGATCAACACGACCCGCGATTCGCCGATCGCGCCACGGACGAGCGCCGCGATGTCACCGCCCGGCTCCAGTGTCAGCAGCATGCGATCAGCGGCGATGGCGGACGAGGGTCACGCCGATCGCCTCGTCGGCTTCGGCGATCGCGAGCTTCACGATCTTGACCATCACGCGCAGGACGCGGGCATCCTGCAAGAACAACGTCTCGCAGATATGATCCGCAACGCCCTCGATCAGCGTGAAATGCACGCCGGGCGGCAGCGCGGTGGTCGCGGCGTTCTTCAGATCGAGATAGTTCTTGGATGCCGACAACGGCGTATCCGGCGCGAAGTGTTTCGGGCAGACCATATCCACGGTGAGAGAAATCCGCAGCGGCTGTGGCAGGTGCGTCTCCTCCGAATAGATGCCGGTAAGGACCTGCACTTCGAGATCGTGGACTTCGAGTTGGAGACTGTCTTCCATCTGCGCGCCTCTAGCAGACGCACGGCGAGATGAAAGTCACACCGTTCGCGGGCCGGGTTGTCCGAGCGTCGATCCGGTTATCCTTGCGTTCAGCGTCGCCACGGCTAAAGCGCGCTGCCCTTCCCGCGTGTACGCGGCGCAGTCCGGGCCGGAGATGCCGTTGATCACTCTCGTTCCCCTGGCCAGCATCAACCCGACAGCGGTCGAGATGCTGCTCGATGCCGCTTTCGGCCCGGATCGGTTCACGCGAACCGCGTACACGATCCGCGGTGGCACGAAGCCGGTCGCCGCGCTCAGCTTCGCCGCGGTCGAGGATGGCGTGCTGGTTGGCTCGATCCAGTGCTGGCCGATTGCGCTGATCGACGACGACAGACTGTTTCCGCTGATCATGGTCGGCCCGGTCGCCGTGGTACCCGACCATCAGGGCGACGGCATCGGTCGTCGCCTGATGACGCAGGCGCTCGACGCGGCCGCCGTCACGGGACTCGACGATGCGCTCATGCTGATCGGCGACCCCGACTATTACGGCCGCTTCTTCGGCTTCACCGCCGAGCGCACGGCACGCTGGGCCGCCCCCGGCCCGGTCGAGCGCTACCGCCTGCTCGCGCGCGGCGATGCCGTGCCGGACAGCACCGGCATGCTCGGCCCCCGCGTTGCCGAGACCATGCCGGTCACCGCATCCGCATAAGCCACCGCTTTACCTCCGCCCCCTGCCCGCCTAGTCCGCCGCCATGCCCATGGATGCCATCCCCGATATCGCCTCGCTCAGTCTCGCCGAGATCGCCAAGCTCGTCGAAGAGGCCAAGCTTCCGCCGGTCGAGAAATGGAACCCGACACACTGCGGCGACAGCGAGATGCGGATCGCGCGCGACGGGACCTGGTATCACCAGGGCTCGCCGATCGGTCGCCCGGCGATGGTCCGGCTGTTCTCGACGATCCTCCGCCGCGAGCCCGACGGCAGCCACGTCCTCGTCACGCCAGTCGAGAAGCTCGATATCGAGGTCGAGGACGCACCGTTCATCGCGGTGGAGATGAAGGCCGAGGGCGGCGGTCGCGATGCGAAGCTCGCCTTCCGGCTCAATACCGGCGACCTCGTTACGGCGGGCCCGGAGCATCCGCTGCGCTTCGTCGAGGATACGGATGGCCCACGCCCCTACCTAGCCGTCCGCGGCGGGATGGAGGCGCTGGTCGTCCGCTCGGTCTATTACGAACTCGCCGACCGCGCGATCGCAGACGACGCGACTCCCGCCGGCCTGTGGAGCGATGGCGCGTTCTTTCCGCTGGAGCCTGCTGCATGAGCCTGACGGAACGGATGACCGCGGCGCTGGCGAAGGGCGCCGGGTCGCACATGATCCTGCTCACCGGCGACCAGCATGACGGCGATCTCACCGCCGCCGACACGTTGCTTCCCGCCGCGGTGCTGATCGCGGTGACCGACCGCGCCGATCCCGGCGTGATCCTGACGCAGCGTACCGACACGATGAGCCGCCACCCCGGCCAGATCGCGTTTCCCGGCGGTCGGATCGATCCCGGCGAGGACGTCGTGACCGCCGCGCTGCGCGAAGCCGAGGAGGAGATCGCCCTACCTCGCGACAAGGTCCGGGTAATCGGCGAGGCCGACAGCTACCGCACCGTCACCGGGTTCCAGGTGACGCCGGTGATCGGAATCATCCCGCCCGACCTGGTCTTCATCCCGAGCGAAGCAGAAGTCGCCAGCGTCTTCGAAGTCCCGCTCGCGTTCCTGCTCGACGAGGCGAACCATGTCGAGGCGACGCTCGAATGGCAGGGCCACGACCGGCATTATTACGAGATCATGTGGAACGAGCGGCGCATCTGGGGTGCGACTGCGGCGATGATCGTCAACCTCGCCCGCCGCCTGAGGTGGTCTTGATACTCCCGGCGGCGCCGTGGCGCGAACGGGACGGCCTCGATGCGCTGACGAAGGTTCTCGGCGCGGCGGAGGGCGAGTCGCGCTTCGTCGGCGGTGCGGTGCGCGATACGCTACTTGGGATCGACGTGGCCGATGTCGATATCGCCACCCGCCTGCCCCCGCAGGAGGTGACCGAACGACTCCGGGATGCGCGGATCAAGGCGGTCCCGACCGGCCTCGCGCACGGCACGATCACCGCGGTCACTGCGGGCGGCCCGGTCGAAGTTACGACGCTGCGCCGCGACGTTTCGACCGACGGTCGCCACGCGATCATCGCCTATACCGACGACTGGCGCGAAGACGCGGCGCGGCGCGATTTCACGATGAACGCGCTCTACGCCGATCCGGCGACGGGCGAGATCTTCGATTATTTCGGTGGTCTCGACGATCTCGCGGCCCGGCGCGTGCGCTTCATCGGCGACCCGTTGCAGCGGATCGCCGAGGATCACCTCCGCATCCTCCGCTTCTTCCGCTTCCACGCGCGGTTCGGCACCGCGATCGACCAAGCCGGTCTTGACGCCTGCACAGCGCGCGCCAACGACCTGATGGCGCTGTCCCGCGAACGCGTGGCGAGCGAAGTCCTTAAATTGCTGGTCGCCGGCAACGCCGTGTCCGTCGTCACGCTGATGGTCGAACGCGGCATCTTTCTGGCGGTATTGCCCGAGATAGACGCCGGGGGAGCAGCGCGTCTCGGCGTGCTGGCCGAACGAGAGACGGACGCGGGCATCGCACCAGACCCGATCCGCCGCCTCGCCGTGGCGATCGCGCCTGCCGCCGCCGAATCCGTTGGAGCGAGGCTGAAGCTGTCGAACGTCGACCGCAAGCGCCTCATTGCTGCTACTGCGGGACCCGGTGAGGAAGGCCCGCTCGCACTGGCCTATCGTGTCGGCGTGGCAGGCGCAGTCGACCGTCTGCTCATCGCTGGCGAAGACGTGTCCCAAATCAAGGACTGGACGCCGCCAGCGTTCCCGTTCTCCGGCGGGGCTCTGGTCGAACGTGGACTCCGCAAGGGGCCGGACGTGGCTGCGATGCTGCGCCGGGTCGAGACGCAGTGGATTTCGGAAGGGTTTCCGGGCGCCGAGCGCGTGGCGGTCATCGCCGACGGACTGGTGGCGGAGGTTTCCGCCTAACCCGATTGAGCCGGCGTGAGCGCCAGTCAGTTCATAGCAGTTATAGAGTTGATCATCGCATACGCCGCATCCGGCTCCAGCGGTCGCGCGTAGAAATAGCCCTGCCCGTACGTGCACCCGAGCGCCGCGAGCGTCTGGGAGAGTTCATGCGTCTCGACCCCCTCGGCCGTCGTCCGCATCCCCAGTGCCTGCGCCAAGCTGAGGATAGCGCGGACGATCGACACCTTGTCGCGGTCCGCCAGCATACCCGTCACGAAGCTTCGGTCGATCTTGAGGATGTCGATCGGGAGCTTTTGGAGATAGGCGAGGTTCGAATACCCCGTCCCGAAATCGTCCATCGCCAGGTTCGTCCCGAGCGCCTTCAGCGCGTGCATCGTCCCCGCGATCCGGTCGGGATCCGAGACGATCGCGCTCTCGGTCAGTTCGAGCGTGAACCGATCTCCCGACAGCCCCGTCGAGTCCAGCGCCGCCTGCAGCACCGGTGCGATCGCATCGCGCTGCAACTGGATCGCCGACAGGTTGACGGCGAGCCTCACGCCGCACGGTCCGCCGTTCGCCGCGTCCCAGCGCGCCAGTGTCTGCGCCGCCTCCTCGATCGCCCATCGCCCCAGCGGCACGATCAACCCCGATTCCTCGGCGACCGCGATGAATTCGGTGGGCGAATGTTCGCGGCTATCCTTATCGGTCCAGCGCGCCAGCGCTTCGAACGACACGATCCGGCCGGTCGCCAAGTCGCAGATCGGCTGATACGCGAGCCGCAGGTCGCGGTGCTCGATCGCACGGCGGAGCGCGGTCTCCATGCCGAATTGCGCGCGGGCGATCGCGAAATCCTGGACTTGGTAGAACTCCGCGCGACCACTCACCTTCGCCCGTTTGACCGCGAACTGCGCGTGGCGGACCAGGTCGACATTGTCGCCGGACTCATCGGCACCAAAGGCGATACCGACCGAGCACTCGACGTTGATCTCGTAATCGGTCAACCGGAACGGCGTTTGCAACGTCCGGTGGATCCGCTCGGCCAGCGCCTGCGCCTCCTCCCGATCCTGGTCGATCGATATCAGGATACCGAATTGATTCCCGCCAATCCGAGCCAGCGTGTCGCGCGCGCGCAACGCACCCTTGATCCGACGCGCCACCGTAATAAGCAATTCGTCACCCGCCAGCGAGCCAAGGCACGAGTTCAGCCGGCCGAACCGATCGAGGTCGATCGCGAGCACGGCCCTGACCGTATGGTCTTCGAGCTCCTCGATCAGGTCCGCGAACCCTTCCCGGTTCAACAGTCCCGTCAGGCTGTCGGTCGTCATCTCGCGACGCAAGCTACGCTCGGTCTGGACCTGCGACGTCAGGTCGATGAAACTGATCGTACACCGTTCGCGGAATATGGGATCGGATCGTGCGATCGTGACGCGGTAATGGCGGCAGTCGATCTCGTCGCCCAGGACCCAATCGAAGTCGGACCTGATCTGCTGCGAGCCAAGGAATGCGCGGATCTGGTCGCCAAGCTCGGCAATCATCCGCGACCGCTCCGCAACGACACCGAACCCGGCTAGCCGATACGCGCGATTCATCGCGAACAGCTCGATCCGACCCGCGTTCAGCACGACGTGAACCGCCGGGATCGCCACGAGTTCAAGCCCGCGTGCGATCATATCGCTCGTCACGATCGGCTTTGCAGTCTCTTCAAGGGCGGTCGATGGCATGCTCCCCGGTACCGAGGGTTCGTTAAGAGGCTCTGAAGGACCCTGAATGGGGCCTTTCTCATCCATTATCCGAACCGATTATCGCGCGGAAAGCCCGTCGGCGGCATCCGGCCGGCGGCTCCGCGGGCAGCGCGCCACGGCCCGAGGTCCGATTCGGTCCGAGTGCGGCCGGTGCCGCCGCCCATCGCCCAGCTGAGGCCCTCGGCGAACGTGAAGGTGATCGCATCCGCCAACCCACCGTCGCGGTAGCGCTGCAACTGGAGCCCCTGCCCGCGCGTCATTTCGACCAACTCGGCGAGCGGGAACACCAGCATCTTCCGATTGTCGCCGATCGCCGCGACGTAATCGTCATTGGGGCCGATCGGCCGGACGATCTTTAATTGCGCACCCGGGCGCGGTGTCATCACCGTCTTGCCCTTGCGGGTTTCGGCGATCACTTCGGCCGAACTCACCGAGAAGCCACGCCCGTCGGTAGCGACCACCAGCAGTTTTGGATGCTTGCTCGCCGGCAGCAGCGCGACGATGCCGACGCTGCCATCGAGATCGATCATCGCGCGCACCGGCTCGCCGAAGCCGCGGCCGCCGGGCAGCTTGTCCGCCGCCAGCGTGTAGAACCGCCCGTTCTCCGCCACGAGCAGCAACTTGTCCGTCGTCTGCGCGTGGAAAGCGTAGGCCGGGCCGTCGCCCTCCTTGAACTTCAGCGCTTCCGGGCTCGCCAGATCATTGTGCCCCTTCATCGCGCGGATCCAGCCGCGCTGCGACAGGATCACGGTGATCGGCTCGCGCTCGATCATCGCCTCGAGCGGGATGTCGCGCGTCGGCGCATGCTCCTCTATCGTCGTGCGTCGCTTGCCGAGTGGGGTCTCCAACCCATAACGATCACGGATCTTCGCCATGTCGCGCTTCATCCGCGCGCGCTGCCTCTTCGGATCGGCGAGCAACGCGGTGAGCGTCGCCTGCTCCTTGTCGAGCTTGTCGCGTTCGGTCTTGATCTCGAACTCTTCGAGACGGCGCAAAGACCGCAGCCGCATGTTGAGGATCGCCTCGGCCTGGCGATCGGTCAGCGCGAACTCGGCGATCATCACCTTCTTCGGCTCGTCCTCGGTGCGGATGATCTCGATCACGCGGTCGAGATTGAGGTACGCGATCAGATACCCGTCGAGCAGCGCGACCCGGTCGGCGATCTTGGCCAGCCTGTGCTCGGTCCGTCTGCGCAACACGACGAACTGGTGATCGACCCATGCCGCCAGCGCCTCGCGCAACGACATCACGCGCGGCGTGCGATCCTTGTCGAGCACGTTGAGGTTGAGGCTGATCCGCGTCTCGAGATCGGTGAGCCGGAACAGCCCGTCCATCAAGATCTGCGGATCGACCGTGCGGCTTCGCGGTTCGAGCACGATCCGGATCTCGGTATCCGATTCGTCGCGCACGTCGGCGAGGATCGGTAGCCGCTTGGCGTTGATCAGGTCGGCGATCTGCTCAATCAGCTTGCCCTTCTGCACGCCGTACGGGATTTCGGTGACGATCAGCTGCCAGCCGCCACCCTTCTCGCGCTCGGTCTCCCAGCGCGCACGGACGCGGAATCCGCCACGCCCGGTCGCGTAGGATTCGCGGATCACGGCAGGTGGATCGACCACTAACCCGCCGGTGGGGAAGTCTGGCCCCTTCACATGCTCAAGGATCGCCGCATCGTCCGCGTCGGGCGTATCGATCAGGACGATCGCCGCCTCCAGCAACTCGGCGGCGTTGTGCGGCGGGATGCTCGTCGCCATGCCGACCGCGATCCCGCTCGCGCCGTTCGCCAGCAGGTTCGGGAACAGCCCTGGGAACAGCTCGGGCTCGTGATCCTCGCCGTTGTACGTCGGGCGATACGCAACCGCGTCCTCGTCGAGCCCGTCCATCAGGTCGATCGCGACCTGAGTCAGCCGCGCCTCGGTGTAGCGGTAGGCGGCCGCGTTATCGCCGTCGATGTTGCCGAAATTACCCTGCCCGTCGACCAGCGGATAGCGCATCGCGAACGACTGCGCCAAGCGCACCATCGCGTCGTAGACCGACTGGTCGCCGTGCGGATGGTATTTGCCGATGACGTCGCCGACGACACGCGCGCACTTCTTGTAGCCCTGCGCCGGATCGAGCTTGAGCAGCCGCATCGCCCACAGCAGGCGACGATGCACCGGCTTCATCCCGTCGCGCACGTCGGGCAACGACCGCGCGGTGATCGTCGACAAGGCATAGACGAGGTACCGCTCGGACAGCGCGCTGTCGAAGGGAGCGTCGACGATGGAGTCGAACGGATCTTTGAAATCGGTGGCCATTGCGTGCAGCGATAGCAGCCGGGAACGAAACGATCAAAGCATGAACGTACGAAGCGGCCTGCGCGTTCGATCACGACGATATGCCCGCATGACGCGGTCGATCGAGCCCGCTACACCAACCTTATGATCCTCCCTGCCTTTCTCGCGCTTGTCGCAATGTCCACGCCCGTCATGGCACAAACGCCCGCTCTACCACCGACCAAGTTGTTGACCTGGCCCGACCTGACGAAGCGGCCGAAGCCGACGCCCGATGCGACTATCGATTACGGCACCGACGAGATGCAGAAGGTCGATGTCTGGCTTCCCAAGGGCAAAGCCAAGGGGCCGACTCCGGTCGTCGTGATGGTGCATGGCGGCTGCTGGACGACCAGCATCGCCGACCGCAGCCTGATGAACTGGATCGCCGACGACCTCCGGAACACCGGTGTCGCAGTCTGGAATATCGACTATCGCGGCGTCGACCGGAGCGGCGGCGGCTATCCCGGTACATTTGCGGATGCTGCGAAGGCTACCGACCAACTCAAGGTCAGCGCCAAGACGTTTAACCTGGACACGCGCCGCGTGCTCGCGATCGGTCACTCCGCCGGCGGTCATCTCGCACTCTGGCTCGCCGCCCGCCCCAAGCTTCCGACGACGAGCGCGGTCCACACCGCGCATCCACTTCGCATCCGCCACGTCATCAGCCTCGGCGGTCTGCCCGATCTCGAAGCCACCGCGACCAACGCCGACAATGGCTGCGGCACCGAGGTCGTCGCGAAACTGGTCGGCGCGCCCACGCCTCAGCATCCGGACTTGTACGCCGACACCTCGGTCCCGCGCCTGCTGCCGCTCGGCGTTAAGCAGGACCTCGTCAACGGCCACGAGGACCGGATCATCCCCTTCGTCATGGCGACCGACTATATCGCCAAGGCCGAAGCTGCCGGCGACACCGCGACGCTCCACACCATCCCGGCGACCGGCCATGTCGAACTGATCGCGCCGGAAACGCCTGCTTGGGCCGAGGCCAAACGCCTGATCCTGTCCTATTTCGGAAAGAGCCAGTGACTCTCGAAGACGCCCGCGCGCTCGACGCCGCAGACCCGCTCGCCGAGTACCGCGACAAGTTCGCACTCCCCGAGGGCGTGATCTACCTCGACGGCAACTCGCTCGGCGCGCTTCCCAAGGCAACGCCCGCCGCACTCGCCGACGTCGCCACCCGCCAATGGGGCGACCGCCTCATCCGCAGCTGGAACGAAGGCTGGATCGAGGCCCCCCAGCGGATCGGTGCGAAGATTGCTCCCCTGATCGGCGCGGGCGAGGACGAGGTCATCATCGGCGACACGACCTCGACGCACCTTTTCAAGGCGTTGGTTGCCGGACTGCGCAGCAACCCGGAGCGTCACACGGTCTTGAGCGAGGCCGGTAATTTCCCCACCGACCTGCACATCGCCGAGGGCGCAGTCGCCTGCGTCCCCGGCGCACGGCTCAAAGTGGTGGCCCGCGAAGACCTCGCCGCCGCGCTCGACGAAGATACCGGGGTCCTCCTCCTCACGCACGTGCACTACAAGACCAGCGACCGCTTCGACATGGCCGCCTGGACCGCGCGCGCGCACGATGCCGGCGCGCTCATGCTCTGGGACCTGAGCCACAGCGTCGGCGCGGTCCCGATCGACCTCAACGGCGCGCACGCTGACCTCGCGGTCGGCTGCACGTACAAATACCTCAACGGCGGCCCCGGCGCGCCCGCGTTCCTTTACGTCGCCAAGCGCTGGCAGGACGCGCTCGCCAGCCCACTCTCCGGCTGGATGGGCCACGCCGCGCCGTTCGCGTTCGAGGATGCCTACCGCCCCGCCCCCGGCATGAAGCGCTGGCTTGCCGGCACCCCCGCGATGCTCTCGACCGCAGCCCTCGAAACCGCGCTCGACCTCTGGGCCGACATCGACCAGCACGCCGTCGCCGCCAAGAGCGCCCAGCTATTCGATATCCTTGCCGCAGCCGGCGACGCATTAGGTCTCGACTGCGTAAGCGCCCGAGACCCCGCCAAACGGGGCAGCCACATCAGCTTCCGTCACCCGCACGCCTATGAACTCACGCAAGCCCTCATATCGCGCGGCGTCATCGGCGACTTCCGCGACCCAGACATCCTCCGCTTGGGCCTGACACCCTTGTACCTCAGCCATAAAGACGTCTGGCGCGCAGGCGAGATATTGCGGGACGCGATAGAGACCGAAAGCTGGCGCGACCCGGCATATTCGCAACGGCTCGTCGTGACCTGAGCACGCTTGACGGCATATCCCATTCGATCGATAGTGATTAGATCGATCACGGGAGACTGTCCATGAAGTGGGTTGTTAGTAGCGCCATCGCGTTGTCCCTCGCCGGATGCAGCAAGGCTCCCGAAAGTAGCGCCGGAGAGCCCGACATCGCCGGCAACTCTGACGCCGGGGTGGCATTCGACTATAGCTATGACCTGACGCTACCTTCGTCCCGGATCTCGGATCTTCAGGAAGAGCATGCGCGCGCGTGCGAACGGCTCGGGGCAACACGCTGCCGGATAACGGGATTGCGCTACACGGTTGGGCAGCAAGGCGACGTCAGCGCGAACCTGTCGGTCAAGATTGCCGCCCCCCTGGCGCGTGCCTTTGGCCGGGCCGGGGTGAAGCGGGCGGAGAGCGTGGGCGCGACGTTGACGGGGGCCGATATCAGCGGAACCGATGTCGCCACGGCCGCCGCGGCGACCGCAACCGAACGGACCGACGTCGCGGCCGAACGCGCTCGGATCGACCGAGAACTGGCCCGCGTCGATCTATCCTCGCGCGAACGTGCCGAACTCCGCCAGCAACAGGCGGTAGCGCAGGGCCAAGCCACGGCGGCGGCCGCGACGGCATCCGAACAGCGCGAAAGTCTCGCCAATACGCCGATGTCGTTCGACTATACGACCGGCCGCGGGACCGGCCTGGTCGACCGTCTGCAGGACGCTGGCGACACCGCGCTCGGCTCGATCGGATTGACCGTCACGGCGCTGCTATGGGTATTGGCGGCTCTCGGCCCGCCGCTGTTGGTGATCTTGCTGGTCTTCCTGGTCTGGCGACGCTGGATCCAGCGTTGGTGGACCGAGTTGATGGCCCGTATAGATCGTCGAACCGGCCGACCGCTTGCGACTGCCCACGACACATCGTCCCCGCCCTCGCGATGACGTCAGGCAGTTTTACGGGGGCAGCAATGCGCCGCGATTGCACCCCCCGCACCCTTCGCCTATAGGCGCGACCTATTCCGGCCTCGGCTTCGCGAACGATCTCGCGTAGGCTGGGGCCGCTCGATTTTCATCGCTCGATTTCCAGGGGACCGCGCATGGCTCGCCGCCGCCAGATCTACGAAGGCAAGGCCAAGATCCTCTACGAGGGTCCCGAGCCGGGCACGCTGATCCAGTATTTCAAGGACGACGCGACCGCGTTCAATGCCCAGAAAAAGGGCACGATCAACGGCAAGGGCGTGCTCAACAACCGGATTTCCGAGCACATCTTCACGCTGCTCGATCATATCGGCGTGCCGACGCACTTCATCCGCCGCCTCAACATGCGCGAGCAGCTGATCCGCCAGGTCGAGATCGTCCCGATCGAAGTCGTCGTGCGCAACGTCGCCGCGGGCTCGATCTCGACGCGCCTCGGGATCGAGGAGGGCACCAAGCTGCCCCGCACGATCATCGAATATTACTACAAGGACGATGCGCTCGGCGATCCGATGATCTCCGACGAACACATCGCCGCGTTCGGCTGGGCGAGCCAGGAGGAGATGCACGACATCGCCGACCTCGCGATCCGCGTGAACGATTTCCTGTGCGGGCTGTTCGCCGGCGTCGGCATCCGCCTGGTCGACTTCAAGCTCGAATTCGGCCGCATCTTCGACAACGACTTCGGTCGCATCATCCTTGCCGACGAGATCAGCCCCGATGGCTGCCGCTTGTGGGACATGGAAACCAACGAGAAGATGGACAAGGATCGCTTCCGTCGCGACCTCGGTGGCGAAGTCGAAGCGTATCAGGAGGTCGCACGCCGTCTCGGCCTGCTGCCCGAGGGCGCGGACAACGCCGTCCTCGACCTCGAAAAGCATCGCAAGAACCGGGGCAAGTAAATGAAACTCAAGGTTTTCGTGACATTGAAGCCCGGCGTGCTCGATCCGCAGGGCCGGGCGATCCACCACGCGCTCGGCAGCCTCGGCTTCGACGGCGTGCAGGACGTCCGCCAGGGCAAGCTGATCGAACTGGAGGTCGCCGACGATACCAACGACGCGACGATCGACGGCATGTGCCGCAAGCTGCTCGCCAACACGGTGATCGAGAATTACCGGGTCGAGCGGGCATGAAGACCGCCGTCATCGTCTTCCCGGGCTCCAACTGCGACCGCGACATCGCCGTCGCGCTGGAGGCGGTGACCGGCGTCAAGCCGCTGATGGTCTGGCATGGTGACGCGGACTTGCCGGCGGACGTCGGGCTGGTCGCGGTGCCCGGTGGGTTTTCGTATGGCGACTACCTGCGCTCGGGTGCGATCGCGGCGCGGTCGCCGATCATGCGTGCGGTTGTCGAGCAGGCCGGCAAGGGTTTGCCCGTGCTCGGCATTTGCAATGGCTTCCAGGTGTTGACCGAAGCTGGGCTCCTGCCCGGCGCGCTGATGCGCAACGAGGGGTTGAACTTCGTCTGCCGTGACGTCGCCTTGACGGTCGAAACGGCAAGCTCGACCTTTACGTCGGGCTACACCGCCGGTGAACGCGTGTCCTTCCCGGTCGCGCATCATGACGGCAATTATTTCGCCGACACCGAGACGCTCGACCGCCTCGAAGGCGAAGGCCGCGTTGCGTTTCGTTATGCGGAGAGCGTCAACGGTTCCGCGCGCAACATTGCCGGGCTGCTCAACGACAAGGGCAACGTGCTTGGCATGATGCCGCATCCGGAGCGTCGTATCGAAGCGGCGCACGGTGGCACGGATGGTCGTCGTTTGTTCGAGGGCCTGCTCGAAGCGGTCAACGCCTGACCGGATCTTGTTCCCCCGCGGAGGCGGGGGCCCAGGATACCACCCACATCGACCGTAACCCTGGACTCCGGCATTCGCGGGAGAACAGTCAACGTCGAGGCGTCAAACCCGAGTCCGGAACGGCGAGAAGTCCGTCCCCCGGTCATACACGTCGACGCCCTCGCGCCGCTTCAGCCACCCGACCGCGACATAGGTCAGCGGCGTCAGCAGCACCTCCCACGATACCTTCAGCAGGAACTGGCTGACCATCACCATCAGCATCGCGTCGACGGGCCAGTCCGGCGCGCCGTAGAAGGCGAGCGGGTAGAAGATCAGGCTGTCGAACGCCTGGCCGACCACCGTGCTGCCGATCGTCCGGGTCCACAGCATGCGACCCTGCGTCCAGATCTTCATCCGCGCCAGCACGAAGCTGTTGGCGAATTCCCCTACCCAGAACGCGCAGATCGACGCGAACACGATCCGCGGCACTTGGCCGAACACGGACTCATACGCGGCCTGCCCCGTCCAACCAGCATCGGGCGGCAGCGCGACCACGACCGCCGACATGAACACCATGAACAGCATCGCGCCGAACCCCGCCCAGATGCAGCGCCGTGCATATGCGTAGCCGTACACCTCGGTCAGGACGTCGCCGATCACATAGCTGACCGGAAAGAACAGGATGCCCGCGCCGAACGGCCACGCGCCGATAAACGGCAGATCGATCACCGCGCGCTTGCCCGCGCCGATGACGTTCGACAGCAGCAGGATCGTGACGAACGCCGCCATCACGAAGTCAAAATACCGAAACTGCACCCCACCGACTGCATTCGCGTCGACCGGTTCGAGCCCGGGCGCCTGATCCGTTCCAATTTCCATGCCCGGCGTTATGATCGAGGTTCCAAGCCCGCACAATCCGCGCTAGTCGTCGCCGCAGCGCGCGCCCGTAGCTCAGCTGGATAGAGCAAGGAGCTTCTACCTCCTCGGTCGGGGGTTCGAACCCCTCCGG
>Ga0308164_10003470_pt1 | contig 14188 bp, 17 predicted proteins | sample PhyTR2_FD_201031 | JGI IMG/M metagenome (GOLD analysis project Ga0308164, IMG submission 201031) | Phyllosphere microbial communities from UC Gill Tract Community Farm, Albany, California, United States - DLSLT.R2 | ecosystem: Host-associated > Plants > Phyllosphere > Unclassified | place: USA... | reverse complement strand
CGTCGCCTTTGGTCTTGAGCTGGCAGGTGTCGGGCGGGCCGAACGGGAAGCGAAGGCACGGGACATGCTTGCCTTGGTAGATTTGAGCGGCTTTGAACAACGGCGCATCTGGCAATTGTCCGGCGGACAACGCCAGCGTGTGGGTCTGGCACGGGCGTTGGCCGCAGACCCCCGGGTGCTTTTGATGGACGAGCCGTTCGGCGCGCTGGATGCCTTTACTCGCGAAAGCATGCAGGAGCTGTTGCTACAGGTGTGGCGACGCACGGCCAAGCCTGTTTTCCTGATCACCCACGACATAGAAGAAGCGGTTTTTCTGGCCACGGACCTGATCCTGCTCGCGCCCAATCCTGGACGCATCGCCGAACACCTGCGCCTGGACTTCGGCCAACGTTACAGCGCTGGAGAGTCCGCACGGGCGATCAAATCCGATCCGCGCTTCATCGACACCCGCGAGCACGTGCTGGCCAGCATGTTCTCGCAACGCGCCCGGGAGCAGCAGGCATGAACAGTTATGAACTGAGCAACCCGATCGAACCCGGTATTTCGGCACGCAGGCCGCGCTTATACCTGAGCACCCGCACCATCAGCATCGCGACTCTGGTTGTGCTGCTGGCGCTGTGGTGGGCCGTGACTGCAGCCGAATGGATAGAGCCGTTGTTTTTGCCGCCGCCCTCGGCCGTACTGGAAAAAGCCTGGCTGCTGCTGACCAACGGCTACATGGACTCCACGCTCTGGCAGCATCTGGGGGCCAGTCTGCAACGCATTGGGCTGGGCTTGGGCGCAGCGATCATGACGGCCATTCCGGTAGGAATTGCCATCGGCCACAACCGTATCGCGCAGGGCATTCTGGACCCGCTGATCGAGTTCTACCGCCCTATCCCGCCGCTGGCCTATCTGCCGCTGATCGTGATCTGGTTCGGTATCGGCGAGTTTTCTAAAGTGCTGCTGATTTATCTAGCGATCTTCGCGCCGATCGCGATTGCCACCGCAACCGGCGTGCGCACAGTCGATCCGGCCAGAACGCGTGCTGCGCAATCGCTGGGCGCTACCCGCTGGCAACTGATTCGCTACGTCATCCTGCCCAGCGCACTGCCGGACATCCTGACCGGCATTCGCATCGGGCTCGGTGTCGGCTGGTCGACACTGGTTGCCGCTGAACTGATCGCCGCCACCAGCGGACTTGGGTTCATGGTGCAGTCGGCGGCGCAGTTTCTGGTCACCGATGTCGTCGTGCTGGGGATTCTGGTCATCGCCATCATCGCTTTCGCCATGGAGCTGAGCCTGCGGGCGCTGCAACGTCGATTGGTGCCTTGGCACGGGCAGCATCACTGATTCGGACGGTTCAGGACACAAATTGCATCAGCTTGGTGTGGCGCACGGTTGTGATGCGCACATTGGGTGCACAAATGGGTGCGACGGCTGCATGGCCGGAACAGCTGAAAAGACTCATCGATCATTATCGGATTATTCAAAACCCGCCAAACGAAGGCTTTCGAGGGATTAACGCCGGTTTTATCGCTTATTTTTCAAAACTGGCACGCTGCCTGCAATAGGTATTACATCACCAGTTTTGGGGACCTTGGTACAGGCAGGCCGGGGAATCCCCTCTTTTATTCCTCCCGGAGACTGACCTCCAGTCTCCAGCGCCCGTCCACCTTCTCAGTGCGCCAGTCGCCCTGAAGTGGACGGGCCGCCAGGAGCGTCAGCACCAACCCCTTCTCCCCTCGTTCCAGCTTCCAGCGCGCAACCTTGCTGTCGAATCGCAACTGGCCGCTCCACGGCCGTCCTGAAGCATCGAGCCTGAGCACTACTGCGCCGTCCACCGTGCCGCCCTCATAGCGAGGCTCTTCGTCGAACCACAGCGCCAGACCCGTCGGCAGCTCTTCAATCTGCTCCAGCTCAACCGGCACAGGTTGCTGCAGGCGACCAATGATTGTGCCAATAGTGAAGCCGACAATGGCCATCGAACCAAGAACACGCGGCCATAGCTTCGGTCTGGGGTCCTCTTCAGGGGTAGAATGCATCCCGTCCTTTTGTTCGGAGCCGTGCATGTTTCACGTCATCCTTTTTCAACCAGAAATTCCGCCGAATACCGGCAATGTCATCAGGCTGTGCGCCAACAGTGGCTGCACCCTGCATTTGATCGAACCGTTGGGTTTCGAGCTGGACGATAAACGCCTGCGCCGGGCGGGTCTCGACTATCACGAGTATGCCACGCTGCAGACGCACGCCGACCTGCCCGGTTGTCTGGAAAAGATCGGCAACCCACGGCTGTTCGCCTTTACCACCAAGGGCTCGCGACCGTTTCATGATGTCAGTTTCGAGCCGGGCGACGCGTTTCTGTTCGGTCCGGAAAGCCGTGGCCTGCCTGCCGATATTCTCGACTCGCTGAGCGGCGACCACCGCCTGCGCCTGCCCATGCGCGAAGGCTGCCGCAGCCTGAACCTGTCCAACACTGTTGCCGTAGCCGTCTACGAGGCGTGGCGGCAACATGGGTTTGCGTAGCGCCTCAGGCGGACGCGAAGCGTCCTGAGAGGCGTTACCACGCTGGGGCGTGGGAACTATCCAGACCTGATTGTGCTGCCGCTTTGCGTCATCTCACGCTGCGGTCATCAAAAAAAAGCGCCCCGAAAGGCGCTTTTTTTCATTCAGCTGTAACGCTTACTGAACAGTCGGCGTTTCGCCAGCTTCCTGCATGCGTTGCAGTTCCTGTGCGTACAGCGCGTCGAAGTTCACCGGGGCCAGCATCAGCGCAGGGAACGAACCGCGGACAACCAGGTTGTCGATGGCTTCGCGAGCGTAAGGGAACAGGATGTTCGGGCAGAACGCGCCCAGGGTGTGGCTCATCGAAGCGTCGTCCAGGCCCTTGATCAGGAAGATACCGGCCTGCTGCACTTCAACGATGAAGGCGACTTCGTCGCCGTTGTTGACGGTCACGGACAGGGTCAGGACCACTTCGTAGAAATCGCCTTCCAGCGGCTTCTGACGGGTGTTGAGGTCGAGGCTGACAGTCGGGGTCCATTCCTGGCGGAAGATCGCCGGGCTTTTCGGTGCTTCGAAAGACAGGTCGCGAACATAGATACGCTGCAGGGAGAATTGCGGAGCGTTTTCTTCTTCGTTGGCCACGGCGCCGTTGTTCGGTTGATCGGTCATTTCGGATCCTTCTCAAATGGGGCGGTTAAATAGGGGAATCAGCCGAGCAGCGCATCGAGCTTGCCGGCGCGTTCCAGAGCGAACAGATCATCACAGCCGCCCACGTGGGTCGAGCCGATCCAGATCTGGGGTACCGAAGTACGACCGGCCTTTTTGGTCATCTCGGCACGAACCTGCGGCTTGCCATCGACCCTGATTTCCTCGAAGGCGACACTCTTGCTCTGCAACAACTGCTTGGCACGTATGCAATACGGGCAGTAGTCGCTGGAATAGACGATGACTTGAGCCATTTTCATTTCACCAGTGGGAGATTGTCGCCGCGCCAGGTCGAGATACCGCCGGACAGCTTGGCCGCCTTGAAGCCAGTCTTGAGCAGCTCGCGGGCGGTGCTGCCAGCATGCTGCCCCATTGCGTCGACGATGATCAACGTCTTGTCCTTGTATTTCTGCAGTTCTGCGGTGCGGGTCAGCACTTTGTCCTGCGGAAAGTTCAGGGAGCCGACGATGTGGCCGTTGGCGAAATCCTTCTTGGAGCGCACGTCGATGACCACGCCCTGGTCGCTGTTGACCAGTGCGGTCAGCTCGCGGGTGCTCAGGCTGGCGCCGCCTTTGCTCAGTTCGTAAGCGATCAGCAGTCCCAACAGAATGACGAAGGCACCGGTGATCAAATAGTGGTTAGTAGCGAATTCAAGCAGATGAGCAACCATCGGTAGGTTCCAGGGCGTTAAAATGTCGGCCAGTATACACAGCACCCAAGGTCGGCCAAAGTCCGTACGGCAGTGACGCCGTTTGAACTTGTCCTTAAAATGCCGATCCCTTGTTCTTTATTCCAACCAGCCTCGAGTGGGTTCTATGACTGCCACCCCAAAACCTCTGGTCCTTATCATCCTGGACGGCTTCGGACACAGCGAACACCGTGAAGGCAACGCTATCCTGGCTGCGAAGATGCCAGTCATGGATCGCCTCTACAAGACCATGCCCAACGGCCTGATTTCGGGCTCCGGCATGGATGTCGGTCTGCCGGACGGGCAGATGGGCAATTCTGAAGTCGGCCACATGAACCTGGGTGCCGGGCGCGTGGTGTATCAGGATTTCACTCGAGTGACCAAGGCCATTCGCGACGGCGAGTTCTTCGAGAACCCGACCATTTGCGCCGCCGTGGACAAGGCAGTTGCCGCTGGCAAGGCCGTGCACATCATGGGCCTGCTGTCCGACGGCGGTGTTCACAGCCACCAGGACCATTTGGTTGCCATGGCCGAACTGGCCGTCAAGCGCGGTGCCGAGAAGATCTACCTGCACGCGTTTCTGGACGGCCGCGACACGCCACCGCGCAGCGCGAAGAAATCCCTTGAGCTGATGGATGAAACCTTCGCCCGCCTGGGCAAGGGCCGTACCGCCACGATCATCGGCCGCTATTTCGCCATGGACCGTGACAACCGTTGGGACCGTGTCTCCAGCGCTTACAACCTGATCGTCGACAGCGCTGCCGAATTTCATGCAGACAGCGGCGTGGCCGGGCTTGAAGCCGCCTATGCGCGTGATGAAAACGACGAGTTCGTCAAAGCCACGCGCATTGGTGAGCCTGCGAAAGTCGAAGACGGCGACGCCGTGGTGTTCATGAACTTCCGTGCTGACCGCGCCCGCGAACTGACCCGCGTGTTCGTCGAAGACGATTTCAAGGACTTCGAGCGCGCCCGCCAACCGAAGGTCAACTACGTGATGCTGACCCAGTATGCCGCCAGCATTCCTGCGCCGTCCGCGTTTGCCGCAGGCAGCCTGACGAACGTGCTGGGCGAATACCTGGCCAACAACGGCAAGACGCAACTGCGCATCGCCGAGACCGAGAAATACGCTCACGTCACTTTCTTCTTTTCCGGTGGACGCGAAGAGCCGTTCCCGGGCGAAGAGCGCATCCTGATTCCATCGCCGAAAGTAGCCACCTACGACCTGCAGCCGGAAATGAGCGCGCCGGAAGTGACCGACAAAATCGTCGATGCCATCGAGCATCAGCGCTATGACGTGATCGTCGTCAACTACGCCAACGGCGACATGGTCGGCCACAGCGGCATCATGGAAGCGGCGATCAAGGCCGTTGAGTGCCTGGACGTCTGTGTCGGCCGCATCACTGAAGCGCTGGAAAAGGTCGGTGGCGAAGCGCTGATCACCGCGGACCACGGCAACGTTGAGCAGATGACCGATGATCACACTGGTCAGGCTCACACCGCGCACACGTCCGAGCCTGTACCCTTCGTATACGTCGGCAAACGCCAGGTGAAAGTCCGCGAAGGCGGAGTGCTGGCGGACGTCGCACCCACCATGCTGCACCTGCTGGGCATGGAAAAACCGCAGGAGATGACCGGCCACTCGATCCTCGTGAACGAGTAATCGGCTGAAAACCGGCACAAGGCCATCAGGCAGTGCCGGTTTTTTGTGTTACAGGCCCCAAAGCAGTACGACCGGGGCGTTTTTTTTGTACCCCATGCCGGGCATACTAGGCCTGACACTTTTTCTCACAATTCCTCGGTATCGCCCACCCTCATGCTTCGCGCCTTGATCGCCCTTGTTCTGATCTGCCTGCTCAATCCGGCGTTCGCCGAAGACGAGCGTGCGCAAACCCAAAAACAGATAGACGCTGCGCGTCAGGATGTGGCTGAGCTGCAGAAAGTCCTGAAACAGGTTCAGGAAGAACGCACAGGCGTCCAGAAGGACCTGCGCACCACCGAAACGGAAATGGGCAAGCTGGAAAAGCAGGTCGAGGTCCTGCAAAAGGAACTAAAAAAGACCGAAGCCGAGCTGACGAAGCTCGACGGTGAGAAAAAAAAACTGAATAGCGCCAAGGTCGAACAACAACGCCTGATCGCCATTCAGGCCCGCGCCGCCTACCAGAGTGGTCGCCAGGAATACCTCAAGTTGCTGCTCAACCAGCAGCATCCCGAAAAATTTGCCCGTACCCTCACCTATTACGACTACCTGAGCCAGGCGCGCCTGGAGCAGTTGCGCAACTTCAATGAAACCCTGCGTCAGTTGGCCAATGTCGGTAAAGACATCGATCTGCAACAGGCGCAGTTGCTGGTGCAGAAGAGCAACCTCGACAGCCAGACAGAAGAATTGGCCAAGGTTCGCCAGGAACGTCAGCAGGCGTTGGCTAAACTTAACCAGGACTACAAGGCACGCGACCAGAAGTTGCAGGCCCGTCAGCAGGATCAGGCCGATCTGGCCAAGGTTCTGAAGACCATTGAAGAGACGCTGGCTCGACAGGCCCGCGAAGCTGAAGAAGCACGCCAGAAGGCGCTGTTGGCGGCAAAGGAAGCAGAAGAGAAACGTCAACGTGAAGCCGAGGCCGTCGCCCGCAACAGCGGTAAAACCGATGATGAACCCGCTCCGCGCCGCCCGGTCAAAAGCCCCGGCGCGCTGGTTTCCAGTGCCGGTGTTTCGTACGGCGGACCTTTTGCAGAGGCCAAGGGAAAACTTCCATGGCCCATCGATGGTCGATTGCTTGCACGCTTTGGTGAAGCGCGCGGTGATGACGAGCGGACCAAATGGGACGGCGTCATGATCAGCGCTTCGGCCGGAAGTCAGGTACATGCCGTACACGGAGGGCGAGTGGTTTTCGCTGACTGGTTGCGCGGCGCCGGGCTTCTGGTCATTCTCGACCACGGTAATGGCTATTTGAGTCTGTACGGACACAATCAGAGCCTGCTCAAGTCGGCAGGCGATATCGTAAAAGCCGGTGAAGCGATTTCCACCGTAGGCAACAGCGGCGGTCAGGACACATCAGCGTTGTACTTTGCTATTCGTCAGCAGGGTCGCCCAAGCGATCCAGCCCAATGGTGCCGCACTCAAGGATAAGTCGGCACCAATATCAGTAGGAGCTCGTCAGACATGCTGCATTTGTCCCGCCTCACCTCGCTGGCCATGGCGATTGCCATCGTTATCGGCGCGCCGCTGGCGCAAGCTGCCGAAAAAAACACGCCAGCTTCGACAGCAGCAGTCGCTCCGGCCAATGCCAACGCCAAGCCGCCGCTGCCGCTCGAAGAGCTGCGCACGTTTGCCGAGGTCATGGATCGGGTCAAGGCCGCCTACGTAGAGCCGGTGGATGACAAGACCCTGCTGGAAAACGCCATCAAGGGCATGCTCAGCAACCTTGACCCGCACTCCGCCTACCTCGGCCCGGAAGACTTCCAGGAGCTGCAGGAGAGCACCAGCGGTGAATTCGGAGGCCTGGGTATCGAAGTCGGCGTGGAAGACGGCCTCGTCAAAGTCGTTTCGCCTATCGACGATACCCCGGCCTCCAAGGCTGGCATCGAAGCCGGCGACCTGATCGTGAAGATCAACGGCGCGCCGACGCAGGGTCAGACCATGCAGGAAGCGGTCGACAAGATGCGCGGCAAGATCGGCGAGAAAATCACCCTGACGCTGGTACGCGACGGCGGCACCCCGTTCGACGTGACGCTGGCGCGCGCGACCATTCAGGTCAAGAGCGTCAAGGCGCAGATGCTGGAGAACGGCTACGGCTACATCCGCATCACCCAGTTCCAGGTCAAGACCGGCGACGAAGTCGGCAAGGCGCTGGCCAAGCTGCGCAAGGACAACGGCAAGAAGATGAGCGGGCTGATTCTGGACCTGCGCAACAACCCTGGCGGCGTGTTGCAGTCAGCGGTGCAGGTGGCGGACCACTTCCTCACCAAGGGCCTGATCGTCTACACCAAGGGCCGTATCGCCAACTCCGAGCTGCGCTTCTCGGCAGACCCGGCAGACGCCAGCGAAGGCGTGCCTCTGGTGGTGCTGATCAACGGCGGCAGCGCCTCGGCGTCGGAAATCGTCGCCGGTGCGCTGCAGGATCAGAAACGCGGCATCCTGATGGGCACCGACAGTTTCGGCAAAGGCTCGGTGCAAACCGTGCTGCCGTTGAACAACGATCGCGCACTGAAAATCACCACGGCGCTGTATTACACGCCGAACGGCCGCTCGATTCAGGCGCAGGGCATCAACCCTGACATCGTGGTGCGTCGTGCCAAGGTCACCAACGAAGTCGATGGCGAGAACTACAAGGAAGCCGACCTGCTCGGCCACTTGGGTAACGGCAACGGCGGCGCGGATAAACCGACCCTCAAGGGCGGCGCGGCGGCCAAGGCGCGTCCGCAGGACGACGACTTCCAGCTCAGCCAGGCCCTCAGCCTGCTCAAGGGATTGAGTATTACGCGCGGCAACTGACAGATGCGTATTCTCAGCCTTCTGCTGTTGGCATTCTCGATCACTGGCGCTGCCAACGCAGCGCCAGTCGAGACCAGCGCAAAACCGGCCAAAGCCTACCTCAGCCTGATCATTGATGACCTGGGCCAGAACCCCGAGCGCGACAGCCGTACGCTCGCCCTTCCCGGCCCGGTCACGCTGGCGATCATGCCCGACACACCCCACGCCACCGAATTCGCCAGACAAGCGCATCGCGCGCACAAGACCGTGATGCTGCACATGCCCATGGACCCGGCGACCGGGCCTTATGCGTGGCACCCTGAACTGCCGTTGCCGGAACTTGAAAGCCGCCTGAACGCCGCACTGCTCAAGGTGCCGTACGCAGCAGGCATCAACAACCACATGGGCAGCCGCATGACTGCCGAGCCGGTTGCCATGGCGTGGTTGATGGAAGAGTTGCAGCGTCGGCACATGTTCTTTGTCGACAGCCGCACCAGTGCCAAGACTGTCGCCGCCGCCCAGGCGCAACGCATCGGTCTGGCCAGCGTGTCACGCGATGTGTTTCTCGACGATGAGCGCACGGCCGAAGCCATTACCCGGCAATTACAGACGGCTATCAAGCTGGCGCAAAAGCAGGGCTCGGCGGTGGTGATTGGTCATCCCTACCCTGTCACGCTGGACGTGCTTGAGCGCGAACTGCCCAAACTGAAAGCGCAGGGCATCGAGTGGATCGAATTGCGTGAGATGATCAGCCAGCGTGGCAACAAGGCCATGGCCGGTCATGGCAAAGACGGGACCTATCGCTAGGTTTTACAGGTAACGGTCGTTGATTTTCTTCAACTGCCCTTCGTCGCGCATCTTATCCAGCGCGGCCTGCAGGCGATCCACTACGTCCTGCGGTGTGTCCTTGTTCAAGGCCAGGTACAACTCGGCAGTATGGAAACGCAGCACGGTCTTGAGATCGGTGATGCCTTCCTGCTTGGCCAGATAAAGCCCTACAGGATCAGCCGTTGCCCACAGATCGATCTGCCCGCTGATCAGTTTTCGAGCGTTGTCCTGATCGCGCAGCATCACCACCGGATCCAGCCCCTTGAGCGCCAGATGCTCGGCGACCGCGTCGCCCTTGTAGGCGCCAATCCGATACCCCCTGGCCTGCTCCAGACTCGACAGCGCAACCGTGCTGTTCGCCGGTGCCAGCAGGACCCAGTCAACCGGCCCGATTGGCCCTACCCACTTGAAAAGGTTTTCCCGCTCCGGCGTACGCACCGTAGAGAACACGCCATAGCCGTGCTTCTCCAGCGCAAGCTTGTACACACGCTCCCAGGGAAAGCGCAGAGTGAGGTTGTAACCTACACCGGCACGCTTGAACATTTCGCGAACCACATCCACGGCGATGCCATTGATGTTGCTGTCCTGAGCGAAATTCTTGCCATCCGCCGCCATGTTGTAAGGCGGGTAGTTTTCGGTCAACAGAACCATTGAATAGGCAGGCGAGGTGCCGGCCCGGGCAACCTCGCTGAGCAGAACCCCTGCTCCGACCAGTGCGAGAAAAAGACGTTTGAGCATGTTCCGGCACTCGATCTTGAACGACTGAGGCAGAGTGCCGTGAACCTGCGGCAGTGTCTAGCCCGGTGCTATTGGATGTCGCTTCCAGGCAATAAGTCAGAAGCAAAAGCAGGGCGCAAAACGAAAAAAAAGCGCTGCTCTCTCAAACCCGGAGGCTTGAAACAGCAGCGCTCGCTTCATGCACAACAACTCAGCGCATCACGATACCGCGGCTGGCCATGTAAGCCTTGGCTTCTGGCACCGTGTATTCACCGAAGTGGAAAATACTCGCGGCCAGTACGGCACTGGCGTGGCCTTCGAGCACACCGGCGGCCAGATGCTCCAGGTTGCCGACACCGCCCGAGGCGATCACCGGGATGCCCAGCGCATCACTGATGGCGCGGGTGACGCCCAGGTCGAAGCCGTTCTTCATGCCGTCCTGGTCCATGCTGGTCAGCAGGATTTCGCCGGCACCCAGCTCTTCCATCTTTTTCGCCCAGACCACAGCGTCCAGCCCGGTCGGCTTGCGGCCGCCGTGGGTAAAGATTTCCCAACGCGGCGTTTCGCCCGGCCCGGAGACCTTCTTGGCGTCGATGGCGACCACAATGCACTGCGAACCGAAACGGGCGGCGGCTTCACCGACGAATTCGGGGTTGAAGACAGCTGCGGTGTTGATCGACACCTTGTCGGCACCAGCGTTGAGCAGGTTGCGGATGTCTTGCACGGTACGCACGCCGCCGCCCACGGTCAGCGGGATAAACACCTGACTGGCCATGCGCTCGACGGTGTGCAACGTAGTGTCACGGCCATCGACACTGGCCGTGATGTCCAGAAAGGTGATCTCGTCGGCACCCTGCTCATCGTAGCGACGAGCGATCTCCACCGGATCACCCGCGTCGCGGATGTTCTCGAACTTGACGCCCTTGACCACTCGACCGTTGTCGACGTCAAGGCAAGGGATGATGCGTTTGGCTAGGGCCACAGGATCAATCTCCGGTTAATTGAACCAGCGCAGGCTCAGCGCTGTTCCAGATCACACAAGGCCTGAGCCTCGGCGACGTCCAGCGTGCCTTCGTAGATGGCGCGACCGGTGATGGCACCGATGATGCCCGGCGCGTTGGCATCGAGCAGCGCCTTGATGTCGCCCAGGTTATGGATGCCGCCCGACGCAATGACCGGAATCCGCGTTGCCGCCGCCAGTGCGGCGGTGAACGGGATATTGCAGCCCTGCATCATGCCGTCTTTGGCAATGTCGGTGTACACGATGGCCGACACGCCATCGGCTTCGAAACGCTTGGCCAGATCGATGACCTGCACCGAGCTGACTTCAGCCCAGCCGTCAGTCGCGACGAAACCGTCCTTGGCGTCCAGACCGACAATCACCTTGCCAGGAAACGCGCGGCAGGCTTCGGCCACGAACTCGGGCTCCTTGACCGCCTTGGTGCCAATGATCACGTAGCTCACGCCCGCCTTGACGTAGTGCTCGATGGTTTCCAGCGAACGGATGCCACCGCCGATCTGGATCGGCAGGTTCGGGTAGCGCCGCGCGATGGCGGTGACCACGTCACCGTTGACCGGCTGGCCTTCAAACGCGCCGTTGAGATCGACCAGATGCAGACGGCGGCAGCCACCTTCGACCCACTTGGCGGCCATGGCCACCGGATCATCGGAGAACACCGTGGAATCTTCCATGCGGCCCTGACGCAGGCGCACGCAGGCGCCGTCTTTAAGGTCGATAGCGGGGATAATCAGCATCGGGGAACCTACTTGTCCGGAAATTAGTTTTTCTCGAGCGCCCACAGGTCACTTTCGATGCTCTCGAACCTCTCTTTGAGGTGCTGCTGAACATCGAAAATGGCTCGATTGTAGTAATGCGGGGCAATCTCGCGCGTGAACAGCTCAAGCACCTCGGCCACCTCGAACGACCCCAGCTCCAGCTCGAAGCGGTCTGTAAACAGACGCTTGAGCTTGTCGATCGCCTGCTGCTCATGCTCGGGCGAGAGGGTCAGGATGGGGGGCTTGGCCTTGGCTTTGCTCATGTCGGTTACCAGCGACCGTCCCACGCCGCGAAGTTCTGCAGCAACTGCAGGCCATGGGTATGGCTCTTCTCCGGGTGGAACTGCACGGCAAAACGCGAGCCGTCGGCCAGCGCTGCTGCGAAATCGAGGCCGTAACGACCACGGCCCACTACCTGACGCTGATTGACGGCGTCGATGTAGTAGCTGTGGACGAAGTAGAAACGCGCCAGATCGGGGATGTCATGCCACAGCGGGTGATCGACCGACTGAGTGACCTGATTCCAGCCCATGTGTGGCACTTTCAGGTGCTCGCCGTCTTCGTGCAGGTCCTTGCCGAAAAACTTCACCTGACCGGGAAACATGCCGATGCAGTCCACACCGTCGCTCTCTTCGCTGCTGTCGAGCAAGGCCTGCATGCCGACGCAGATACCTAGAAACGGACGATCCTTGCTGACTTCCTGCACCAGCAAGTCAAAGCCCAGACGGCGGATTTCGGCCATGCAGTCGCGAATTGCACCCACACCCGGAAACACCACACGGTCGGCTTCACGAATAACATCGGCGTCGCTGGTGATCAGCACACGGCCTGCGCCAACGTGCTCCAGGGCCTTGGCGACCGAGTGCAGGTTGCCCATGCCGTAATCGATGACCGCAACTGTCTGCATCAGAGAACACCCTTGGTGGAAGGCATCTGTCCGGCCATGCGCTCATCCAGCTCGACCGCCATGCGCAGGGCACGGCCGAAGGCCTTGAAGACCGTTTCGATCTGGTGATGAGTGTTGTGGCCACGCAGGTTGTCGATGTGCAGCGTCACGTTGGCGTGGTTGACGAAGCCCTGGAAGAATTCCTGGAACAGGTCGACGTCGAAGCCACCGACGGTTGCACGGGTGTACGGCACATGCATCTGCAGGCCGGGACGGCCCGAGAAGTCGATGACCACACGCGACAGCGCTTCATCGAGCGGCACGTAGGCATGGCCATAACGGCGAATGCCTTTCTTGTCACCAATGGCCTGACTGAATGCCTGACCCACCGTGATACCGACGTCTTCCACCGTATGGTGGTCGTCGATTTCCAAGTCGCCCTTGCACTCGATGTCCAGGTCGATCAGCCCGTGTCGGGCGATCTGGTCGAGCATGTGCTCAAGGAAAGGCACGCCGATATCGAATCGGGCCTTTCCGGTGCCATCCAGGTTGATCGAGGCTTTGATCTGGGTTTCCAGAGTATTGCGCTCGACGTAAGCCTTACGTTCGGCCATCACCAGCTCCGCAAAATCATTGGGCGAAAAAGGCGATCATTATAGGCCCAGAACGGCCCCGCATGAAGCAAACAGACGACAGACAGGGGATTTACTGTGCAGCGGCCTTTTGCGCCTCGGCAAGTCCGCTTTTATCAAGCACCCTGTAAGCCACTGAAGAAACGCCAGCTTTTGTGGGAGGCGCCACCACGTCTTCGACGTAGCGCTGTCGCGCAGCAAACTCAGTGGGAGCGGACTTGTCCGCGAAAAGGCCAGTACATCCGACGAATATTCATCGCCTGAAATACAGTATTCGCGGACAAGTCCGCTCCCACAAAATCCAGTTTCTTCAGTGGTTTACAGGTTGTTTGATAAGAGGCGGGTTGCCGGCGATGCAGTCGACGCGGTGGGTCAGGCAAATCGCGTAGTCGTTCATCGCCGGCAAGCCGCCTCCCACAGTCCCGTATTTGCTGCGCGACAGCGCCATGCTGAATACTGGGTGGCGCCTCCCACACATCACGTTTCCCCAGCGGATTACATGTTACCCATCACTGGATAAATCAGCTGAAAAGGCCTGCAATCGCGTCGCAGACCTTGTCGATATTCCCCTCGTTCAGCCCGGCCAGGCACATGCGGCCGCTGCGGATCAGGTAGACGCCGTGGGTGTCCTTCAGCTCATCGACCTGCGCAGGCGTGAGGCCGGTGTAGCTGAACATGCCGTTCTGGCGGAGGATGAAGCTGAAATCGTGCTGCGGGACCTTCTGCGCCAGCACCGCCACCAGACGAGTTCGCATGTCGAGGATGCGTTGACGCATCACTTCGACCTCGGTCAACCACTGATCACGCAGTTGCGGCGAGTTGAGCACGCGGGAAACCACCTGCGCGCCATGGGCAGGCGGGCTGGAGTAGTTGCGGCGTACGGTCGCCTTGAGCTGGCCCAGCACGTTGACGGCCGAAGCGCTGTCTTCACAGACCACCGACAGCCCGCCCACACGCTCGCCGTACAGCGAGAAAATCTTCGAAAAAGAGTTGCTGACGAATGC
>Ga0308164_10003468_pt1 | contig 14196 bp, 9 predicted proteins | sample PhyTR2_FD_201031 | JGI IMG/M metagenome (GOLD analysis project Ga0308164, IMG submission 201031) | Phyllosphere microbial communities from UC Gill Tract Community Farm, Albany, California, United States - DLSLT.R2 | ecosystem: Host-associated > Plants > Phyllosphere > Unclassified | place: USA... | reverse complement strand
CCTCGGGCCAGCCGGCCAGCCTCGCATCGCCGGTGGCGCGCGCGGCCGTGGCGCGGATGCGCTGCGCCAGCAGCACCAGTCCCCGCCCCTCCTCCATCAGCACCTTGCGCCCCAGCAGGTCGGCCGCTTGGATGCCATGCGTGCCCTCGTGGATCATGTTGAGGCGGTTGTCGCGCCAGTACTGCTCGACCGGGAAATCGCGCGTGTAGCCATAGCCGCCATGCACCTGGATGGCGAGCGAGTTGGCCTCCAGGCACCATTCGCTCGGCCAGCTCTTGGCGATCGGCGTCAGCACCTCCAGCAGCAGCCGCGCGTCGTCGGCCGAGCGCGGATCGCCGCCGGCGCCGGCGGTCTTCTGCTCGTCCACCAGCCGCGCGCAATACAGCGCCAGGGCCAGCGCGCCCTCGCAGTACGACTTCTGCGCCAGCAGCATGCGGCGCACGTCGGCGTGCTCGATGATGCGCACCTGCGGCCGCGCCGGGTCCTTGCCGGCCGGGCCGACCGGGCGGCCCTGGGGCCGGGCCTTGGCATAGTCGAGCGAGGCCTGGTAGCCGGCCATGCCGAGCATCGTGGCGGCCATGCCGATGCCGATGCGCGCCTCGTTCATCATGTGGAACATGCAGTGCAGTCCCTTGCCGGGCTGCCCCACCAGGTAGCCGACGGCGCCGGCGCGGCCCTCGACCGGGAAGCGCCCCTCGCCGAAGTTCAGCAAGGTGTTGGTGGTGCCGCGCCAGCCCAGCTTGTGGTTGAGGCCGGCGAGCGCGACGTCGTTGCGCACGCCGGTCAGGGCGCCCTGGGTGTCGACCAGCCGCTTGGGCACGATGAACAGCGAGATCCCGCGCGTGCCCGGCACCAGGCGGCCCTCGGCGTCGGGAATCTTGGCCAGCACGATGTGGACGATGTTCTCGGTCAGCTCGTGGTCGCCCGAGGAGATCCACATCTTGTTGCCGGTGAGCCGGTAGCGCGGCCCGAGCGGATCGTCGGCGAAGTCGGCGCCATCGGGCACGGCGCGCGTCGCCACGTCGCTCAGCGACGAGCCCGCCTGCGGCTCCGACAGGCACATCGTGCCCGACCAGCGGCCGGAGAACTCGTTGCGGGCGAACACCTCGCGCTGCATCGGCGTGCCGTGCACCATCAGCAGGTTGGCGTTGCCGCTGGTCAGCAGGCCCGAGCCGATGCTGACCGAGGCCATGGCGAAGAAGGCATTGGCCGCGGCCTGCACCGTGTAGGGCAGCTGCATGCCGCCGATGTCGTAGTCCTGCGCGGCGCTCAGCATGCCCGAGGCCGCGAAGGCCGCGTGCGCGTCGTGCGTGGCCTGCGGCAGGATCACCCGCTCGCCATCGAAGCGCGGCTCCTGGGCGTCGACGGTGCGGTTGTGCGGCGCGTACTTCTCGCGCGCGATGCGCTCGCAGGTGTCCAGCACCGCGTCGAAGGTCTCGCGCGAGTGGTCCGAGAAGCGCTCCCGTCGCGCCAGCCCCTCGGCGTCGAGCCAGTCGTACAGCAGGAAGTCCAGGGTCGGGCGGAAGCTCATGATGATCTCGGTGCAAGGAAAGCTGTCGATACGTCCGCCACGGCGGAGCAGGCCTTCCGCCCCCCGCAAAGGGGTCCGCGCGGCGTCACGCGGTGCGCGAAGACCAGGGGTTTCTCAAAGAACCTCGAAGACGCCGGCCGCGCCCATGCCGCCGCCGATGCACATGGTGACGAGCACTCTCCTGGCGCCACGGCGCTTGCCCTCGATCAGGGCGTGGCCGGTCAGGCGCTGGCCGCTGACGCCATAGGGATGGCCCACCGCGATGGCGCCGCCGTCGACGTTCAGGCGGTCGGCCGGGATGCCCAGCTTGTCGCGGCAGTAGATGACCTGCACGGCGAAGGCCTCGTTGAGTTCCCACAGGTCGATGTCGGCGACCGTCAGGCCCAGGCGCTTGAGCACCTTCGGGATGGCGAAGACCGGACCGATGCCCATCTCGTCGGGCTCGCAGCCCGCCACCGCGAAGCCCAGGAAGCGGCCGAGCGGCTTCAGGCCGTGGCGCTCGGCATAGCGTTCGTCGACCACCACGCAGGCGCCGCCACCGTCGGAGAACTGGCTGGCGTTGCCGGCCGAGATCACGCCGCCGGGAATGGCCGGGCGGATGCCGCTGATGCCTTCCTGGGTGGTGCCGGGCCGGATGCCCTCGTCGTTCTCGACCGTGACCTCCTTCGTGCGCAGGCCCATCACCGGATCGGCCACGCCGGCCGTCACCGTGATCGGCGCGATCTCCTCCTTGAAGCGGCCGGCCTCCAGGGCGGCGGTGGCGCGCTGCTGGCTGGCGGCGCCGTACGCGTCCATGGCGTCGCGGTCGATGCCATAGCGCTTGGCCACCTGCTCGGCGGTCTGCAGCATGTTCCAGTAGATCTCGGGCTTGTGCTTGACCAGCCAGGGGTCGGCGATCATGTGGCGGTTGGCCTCGTTCTGCACGCACGAGATGCTCTCGACCCCGCCGGCCACATAGACCTCGCCCTCGCCGGCGATGATCCGCTGGGCCGCCGTGGCGATGGTCTGCAGGCCCGACGAGCAGAAGCGGTTGATGGTCATGCCCGAGGTGGTGATGGGCAGGCCGGCGCGCAATGCGATCTGGCGCGCGATGTTCGAGCCGGTGGCGCCCTCGGGCGTGGCGCAGCCCATGATGACGTCGTCGACCTCGGCGCCGTCGATGCCCGCGCGGGCCACGGCATGCTGGACCGCATGGCCGCCGAGCGTGGCGCCATGGGTCATGTTGAAGGCGCCCTTCCAGCTCTTGGCGAGCGGCGTACGGGCGGTGGAGACGATGACGGCGCTGGTCATGATGGGGATCCTTTGGGCTGGGGGAAGAAGAGGAAAGAAGAGGAGGAGGAAGGAGGAGGAAACAGAAGGAGAGGAAGCGTGGGAATCCGTCGGGCGTCGCCTCAGCGCGCGGCGATGGTGGTGGGGGCGTCGGGGCCGCGCAGCAGGCGCTGGTAGAACCGGATCATCCGGGCGTAGTTGTCCAGCGACAGGCGTTCGTCGGTGCCGTGCAGGCGGCCCAGGTCGGCGCCCGCCAGACGCATCGGCGAGAAGCGGTAGACGGCATCGCTCACGGCGCCCAGGTGGCGCGAATCGGTTGCGGCGGTCATGAGGCCGGGCGCCACCACGGCCTCGGGATAGACGGCGCCGATCGCGCGCGCGAGTGTCGCGTAGCCCTCGCCCGTGGCCGGCGACACCGGCGAGGGCTCGGCGTTGCCGGCCGCTGGCGTGATGCGGATCGCGTCGTTGGCCACCCGGCGCCGCAGGTGCGCCTCGACCGAGGCCAGCGTGTCGCCCGGCAGGATGCGGAAATTCACCGTCGCCTCGGCATGGCCGGGCAGCACGTTGTCCTTGTCGCCGGCGCGCACCACGGTCAGGGCCGTGGTGGTGCGCAGCATCGCGTTGCTGCCCGGGCTCTTGGCGAGCTGCGAGGCGACGACCGGCGCCGTCAGCCACAGGTTGGTCAGCAGATAGCGGTTCAGGCCCTCCATCTCGGGCGCCAGCGTCGTGAACATCTCGCGCGCGACCCCGCGCACCGCGCCGGCCATCGGCTGGCTCTCCAGCCGCGCCAGGGCCGCGCTCATCTGGCCGATGGCGCTCTGCGCCGGCGGCATGGAGGAATGGCCGGGCGGCATGTCGAGCGTCAGGAAGAAGGTGCCATAGCCCTTCTCGGCGATGCCGATCAGCGCCGCCGGCCGGTTCAACCCCGGCAGCACGCTATCGAGCACCAGCAGGCCCTCGTCGAGCACCCAGTCGAGCCGCACGCCGCGCTCGGCCAGCCGCCGCGCGATCGCCCGGGCGCCCTGCAGGCCGCCGACCTCCTCGTCGTCGCCGAAGATGAAATGGATCGTGCGGCCCGGCCGGAAGCCCGCCGCCAGCAGCGACTCCACCGCCTCCAGCTGGGCCAGCAGGTTGCCCTTGTCGTCGAGCGTGCCCCGGCCCCAGACGAAGCCGTCGCGGATCACGCCGTCGAAGGGCGGCACGGTCCAGGCGCTCTCGGTGCCGGGCGCCACGGGCACCACGTCCTGGTGCGCCATCAGCGCGACCGGCCGCGCCGACGCATCGCTGCCGGCCCAGGTGTAGAGCAGCGCCTTGCGCCCGACGACCTCGCGCTTCAGGGTGGCATGCACGCGCGGGAACTCGGTCGCCAGCAGCTGGTGCAGCCGGTCGAACGCCCTCTCGTCGCGCGGCGCGCCATCCGGGGTCGAGACGGTCGGCAGGCGCACGGCCGCGCCCAGGCGCCGGGCCGCCGCCGGCAGGTCGATGGCGACCGGCTCGTCGGCCGGCGCAGCCGTTGCCGGCCACGCCTGTCGCGAGGGCGTGCGCCAGGTGTTGACGGCCATCGCCGCAGCCAGCACGAGCAGCACCGCCAGCGCCGCCGCCGGCAGCGCCAGTCCGATCCACATCCCGCGCCCGCGCCGTCGCCCGCCCGTGCCCATGCCGCTGTGCTCCCGTGGTCTTGCGTGGCCCGGCCGCGCGTCAGGAGAAGGTCTTGCCTTCGGCCACCAGGCGCTGGATCAGCGGCGCCGGCTCCCAGAACTTGCCGTCGTCGCGCGGATTGCGCGCGAAGCGCTTCATCGACTCGGCCACGTTGTAGAGCCCGACCTGGCCGGCATAGTGCATCGGGCCGCCGCGCCACATCGGGAAACCATAGCCCGTGAGATAGACCATGTCGATGTCGCTGGCCTTGCTGGCGATGCCGTCCTCCAGGATGTGCGCGCCCTCGTTGACCAGCGAATAGACCAGGCGCTGGACGATCTCCTCGTCGCTGATCTTGCGCGGGGTGATGCCCTCGTCCTTGCGATGCTGCTCGATCAGGTCGTTCACGACCTGGCTCGGAATGGCATCGCGCTTGCCCGGCTTGTAGTCGTACCAGCCGGCGCCGGTCTTCTGGCCGAAGCGGCCGAGCTCGCACAGCTTGTCGGCCGTGCGGCTGTACTTCATGTCGGCGCGCTCGGTGGCGCGGCGCTTGCGGATCGCCCAGCCGATGTCGTTGCCCGCCAGGTCGCCCATGCGGAACGGTCCCATCGCGAAGCCGAACTTCTCGACCGCCCGGTCCACCTGCTGCGGCGTCGCGCCCTCGTCGAGCAGGAAGCCGGCCTGGCGGCTGTACTGCTCGATCATGCGGTTGCCGATGAAGCCGTCGCACACCCCCGAGACCACCGCCGTCTTCTTGATCTTCTTGGCCAGCCCCATGACGGTGGCCAGCACGTCCTTGGCCGTCTTGGCGCCGCGCACCACCTCCAGGAGGCGCATCACGTTGGCCGGGCTGAAGAAGTGCATGCCCACCACGTCCTGCGGCCGCCCGGTGAAGGCGGCGATCCTGTCGACGTCCAGCGTGGAGGTGTTGGAGGCCAGGATGGCGCCGGGCTTGGCCACGGCATCGAGCTGCTTGAAGACCTGCTCCTTGACGCCCAGCTCTTCGAACACCGCCTCGATGATCAGGTCGGCGTCCTTCAGGTCGGCATAGTCGAGCGTGGTGCTCAGCAGCGCCATGCGCTCCTCGTACTTGTCGGTCTTGAGCTTGCCCTTCTTGACCTGCGCCTCGTAGTTCTTGCGGATGGTGGCGATGCCGCGATCCAGCGCCTCCTGCTTCATCTCCAGCATCTTCACGGGGATGCCGGCATTGAGGAAGTTCATCGAGATGCCGCCACCCATGGTGCCGGCGCCGATCACGGCCACGGCCTTGATCTCGCGCTTCGGGGTGTCGTCGGACACGTCGGGGATCTTGCTGGCGGCGCGCTCGGCCATGAACAGGTGGCGCAGCGCCAGCGATTCGGGCGTGAACATCAGTTCGGTGAACAGGCGCCGCTCCTCGGCCAGGCCGTCGTCGAACTTCTTGGTCGCGGCGGCCTTCACGGCATCGACGCACTTGAGCGGCGCCGGATAGTTCTTCGACATGCCGCCCACCATGTTGCGGGCGAACTGGAAATAGGCATCGCCCTGCGGGTGGCGGCATGGCAGGTTGCGCACCAGCGGCAGGTCGGCCGGATCGCGTCCGCCGACCGACTTGGCATAGATCACGGCCTCGTCGAGCAGCGACTCGCGCGACTGCGCCATGGCGTCGAACAGCTTCTGGCCCGGCAGGCCGGCCAGCACTTCGCTCTTGACGGCCTCGCCGCTGACGATCATGTTGAGCGCGGTCTCCACGCCCAGCACGCGCGGCAGGCGCTGCGTGCCGCCGGCGCCCGGCAGCAGGCCGAGCTTGACCTCCGGCAGCGCGATGCTGGTGCCCGGCGCCGCGACGCGGTAGTGGCAGCCCAGCGCGAGTTCCAGTCCGCCGCCCATGCACACCGAATGGATCGCCGCCACCACCGGCTTGGGCGAGGCCTCCAGCGCCAGGATGACGCTGAGCAGGTTGGGGTCCTGCAATGCGCGCGGCGTGCCGAATTCCTTGATGTCGGCGCCACCGGAGAACGCCTTGCCGGCGCCGGTGATGACCACCGCCTTGATCGCGTCGTCGGCATTGGCCTTCGCCAGGCCTTCGGTGATGCCCTGGCGCGTGGCATGCCCGAGTCCGTTGACCGGCGGGTTGGCGAGCGTGATCACGGCGACCTCGCCGAGCACTTTGTATTCAGCCGTCATGGACGTTCCTTCGATGGTGAGAGAAGTTGCGGAAATGGATGGGAAGGCGCTGAACGCGAGGCCGATGGCACCCTGGGGTGCCATGCCGGCCGCGGCGATCAACGCGGGATGTTCCGGAAGCGGAAAAGAACGAGTGTTCTTTTGCGTGAAATTCTAGGCATAAGGCGCGGCGCGGCCTATCGGGTCAGTCCCTGCCGTGACAGGGATCGGACTGGCGGCGACCACCCTACACCTCCAGCCATTCCTTGCGCGTGACCGCGTCGGCGCGCAGGCCGTCGGGCGTGCCGTCGAAGACGATGCTGCCGTGGCCCATGACCAGGGCGCGGTCGGAGATCTGCATGGCGATGGTGAGCTTCTGCTCGATCAGCAGCACCGACACGCCACGGTCCTTCAGCCGGCGCAGGTACTCGCCCACCAGCTCGACGATCTTGGGCGCCAGGCCCTCGGTGGGTTCGTCGATGATGATCAGGTCGGGATCGCCCATCAACGTGCGGCACAGCGTGAGCATCTGCTGCTCGCCGCCGGAGAGCACGCCGGCCTCGGTGTGCTGGCGCTCCTTCAGGCGCGGGAACATGGCGTACATGTCGTCGAAGGACCAGCGGCTGCCCTTGGCGGCCTTGGCGCCCTTCTGGCCCAGCATCAGGTTCTGGTGCACCGTGAGCTTGGGGAAGATGTCGCGGTTCTCCGGCACGTAGCCGATGCCCAGGTGGGCGATCTCGTAGGCCTTCCTGCGCAGGATGTCCTGCTCCTTCCAGCGCAGCGTGCCCTCGGCGTGCACCAGTCCCATGATGGCCTTGGCGGTGGTCGAGCGGCCCGAGCCGTTGCGCCCGAGCAGCGCCACGATCTCCCCGGCGCCGACGGCGAACGACACCCCGTGCAGCACGTGGCTCTTGCCATAGTAGGCGTGCAGGTCCTGCAGCTGCAGCATGGTCAGTGCCCTCCCTGCGCGTCGGCCACGGCGGAGCCGAGATAGGCCTCCTGCACGCGCGGGTTGGCGCGCACCGCCGCCGGCGTGTCGAAGGCGATGACCTCGCCATACACCACCACGGCGATCTTGTCGGCGAGGCCGAACACCACGCCCATGTCGTGCTCCACGGTCAGCAGCGTGCGGCCCACGGTCACCTCCTTGATGAGCGCGATGAAGTGCGCGGTCTCGGTCTTGCTCATGCCGGCGGTCGGCTCGTCCAGCAGGATCACGCCGGCGCCGCCGGCGATGGTCACGCCGATCTCCAGCGCCCGCTGCTCGGCATAGGTCAGGTTCATGGCCAGCACGTCGTGCTTGGGCTCCAGCCCGACCTGGCGCATCAGCTCCTCGGCACGCGCGTTGGCATCGTCCAGGCGCGAGAGGAAGCGCAGGAAGGTGTAGCGATAGCCCAGGCTCCACAGCACCCCGCAGCGCAGGTTCTCGAACACGCTGAGCTTGGGGAAGATGTTGGTGATCTGGAAGCTGCGCGACAGGCCCAGCCGGTTGATCTCGTACGGGCGCAGGCCGTCGATGCGGCGGCCGGCCAAGCGCACCTCGCCGCTGGTGGGCGCCAGGCGCCCGCTGATGAGGTTGAACAGGGTCGACTTGCCCGCGCCGTTGGGCCCGATCACCGCGATCCGCTCGCCCGCGCGCACCGCCAGGTCGACGCCGCGGATGATCTCGGTCTTGCCGAAGTTCTTGCGCAGGTCCTTGAGTTCGAGCGCCCAGGCGCCGCCCGCGATGTCGCCGACGGCCGCCGGCGCGGGGTTCGGCACGCGGCTCATGGCGCGACTCCCGCGTCGGCGCCGCCGCGATGGCGCAGGCGCCGCTGGATCTCGGCCTCGATCTGCTCCTGCGCGTGGCCCCAGGCGCGCACGAAGCGCCGCCGCACCTGCTCCAGCAGGAAGCCGCCCACCGCCAGCAGCGCCGCCGCCAGCACCCAGCTGGTGGCGCTGGAGGTGTCGAGCGACAGGCCGAGGAAGTGCAGCTCGGGGCCCAGCGCGGCATTGAGCTGGCGGTGGTAGATCATCTCGACCAGCGCCGCGGCGCCGGCCGCCGTCAGCGCCCCGGTGACGGCCAGGCCGGCATACAGGGCCCAGAACGGCCCGAAGCGGCCGAAGCGCGCCACCCGCAGGTTGGTCATGATCAGGCTGGCGACGCCGCCGGGCGCGAACATCACCATGAACAGGAAGATCAGGCCCAGGTAGAGCAGCCAGGCCTTGGTCAGCTCCGACAGCAGGATCGAGGCGAACACCAGCAGCACCGCGCCGATGATCGGCCCGAAGAAATAGGTCGCGCCGCCCAGGAAGGTGAACAGCAGGTAGCCGCCCGAGCGGATGCCGTTCAGGCTGTCGGCCGCGTTGACGATCTCGAAGTTGATGGTCGCCAGGCCGCCGCCGATGCCGGCGAAGAAGCCCGCGATGATGAAGGCGGTGTAGCGCACGCGCTGGGTGTTGTAGCCGATGAACTCGACCCGCTCGGGGTTGTCGCGCACGGCGTTGAGCATGCGCCCGAGCGGCGTGGCGGTGAAGGCGTACATCAGCGCCGTGCAGACGAAGCAGTAGGCCGCGATCAGGTAGTAGACCTGGATCTGCGGGCCGAACGTCAGTGACGGGATGCCCAGGAACGGCGTGCCATAGACGCGGTTGGTGGTGATGCCGCCCTCGCCGCCGAAGAAGGTCGGGAACATCAACGCCATCGACGCCACCAGCTCGCCCAGGCCGAGCGTGATCATGGCGAAGGTGGTGCCCGACTTCTTGGTGCTGACGTAGCCGAACAGGATGGCGAAGAACATGCCGCCGAGTCCACCCACCAGCGGGATCAGCACCAGAGGCACCGGCAGGCTGCCCTTGGCCGCCAGGTTCATGGTGTGGATGGCGATGAACGAGCCCAGCCCGGTGTAGACCGCGTGGCCGAAGCTCAGCATGCCGCCCTGCCCCAGCAGCATGTTGTAGCTCAGGCAGATGATGATGAGATAGCCGATCTGCGAGAGCATGGTGAGCGCCAGGCTGCTGCGGAAGACCAGCGGCGCGACGGCCAGCGCCAGGGCGAACAGGCCCCAGGTCAGCACGCGCGTGGCGTTGAAGGGCTTGACGCCGTAGCGGTAGCCGGTGGGCCGGGCGGTGCCGGATGCGAGGGTGTTCATGGGGTCAGTCCTCCCGCGTGCCCAGCAGGCCCTTGGGCCTGAAGATCAGGATCAGCACGAGCAGCAGGTAGGGCAGGATCGGCGCGACCTGCGAGATGGTGAGCTTGAGCAGTTCGTAGCCCGGCGTCTGCTCGGTGACGGCGACGCCCAGCGCCTGCAGGCCGGTGGCGAGCGACTGGTCCATCGCCACCGCGAAGGTCTGCACGATGCCGATCAGCAGCGAGGCCAGGAAGGCGCCGGCGAGCGAGCCCATGCCGCCGACCACCACCACCACGAAGATGATCGAGCCGACCGAGGCCGCCATCGCCGGCTCGGTGACATAGGTGTTGCCGCCGATCACGCCGGCGAGCGCCGCCAGCGCCGCGCCGCCACCGAAGACCAGCATGAAGACGCGCGGCACGTTGTGGCCGAGCGCCTCGACCATCTCGGGGTGCTTGAGCGCCGCCTGGATCACCAGCCCGACCCGCGTGCGCGTCAGCAGCAGCCACACCGCGCCCAGCATCAGCAACGCCAGCAGCATGATGAAGGAGCGCGACTTCGGGAACTGGGTGCCGTAGAGCGTGAAGAGCGGTCCCTGCAATTGGGTCGGCAGGCCGTAGGGCACGGTCGAGCGCCCCCACAGCAGCTGCACGATCTCCAGGATCAGGTAGGACAGCCCGAAGGTGATCAGCAGTTCGGGCACGTGGCCGAACTTGTGCACCCGGCGCAGGCTGTAGCGCTCGAACGCCGCGCCCAGCACGAAGACGATCAGCGGCGCCAGCACCAGCGCCGGCCAGAAGCCGACCAGTCCGGAGATGGTGTAGGCCAGGTAGGCGCCCAGCATGTAGAAGCTGGTGTGGGCGAAGTTCAGCACGCCCATCATGCTGAAGATCAGCGTCAGCCCGGAGCTGAGCATGAACAGCAGCAGGCCGTAGCTCACGCCGTTGAGCAGCGAGATGGCGAAGAATTCGACGTTCATCGATCGGAGGACGGAAAGGGTTCCGGCGAAGGCGGGAGGATCGGCGCGGCGGCGCGAGGCGATGCGGCGCGCGCCCGGCCGGGGCCGGGACGCGCGTCGCTGCGCCGCAGGCAGCGCCGCGAAGGCATGCGTCGCCGGCTCAGGACGGCCGCTTCATCTGGCAGGACGTCGGCGTGCTGGCCACGTAGGCCTCATAGTATTTGACCGGATAGAGGGTGTAGCCGGTGTTCTCCGGGCTGTACGGATTCTTGGCGTCGGCCTTCTGCCAGCGCGTGATCCACAGGCCCTGCTGGAGCTGGTGGTCGGTCTTGCGCATCTCGACGTCGCCGTTGAAGCTCTTGAACTTCATGCCCTCGAGCACCGGCGCGACCTTCACCGGTTCGGTCGACTTGGCGCGCACGAAGCCCTCGCCCAGCATCGCGAAGACGGTGTAGATGTCGGTCGTGTAGAGATCGTCGTTGAAGCGCTTCTTGTACTCGGCCATCAGGGCGGGCATCACGCCCGGCGCGTTGTAGTGGCTGTAGCCGACCGCGTAGACCTTGCCATCGGAGGCCGCGCCCATGGCGGTGGGCGTGCCGGTGGTCACCGCGTAGTAGGTGTAGAACTTGACGTCGAGCCCGGCGTCGTTGGACGCCTTGATCAGCAGCGCCAGGTCGGAGCCCCAGTTGCCGGTGATGACGGTGTCGGCGCCCGACTGCTTGATCTTGGCGATGTAGGGCGCGAAGTCGCGCACCTGGGCCAGCGGATGGAGGTCGTCGCCGACGATCTGCACGTCGGGCCGCTTGACCTTCAGGTTCTCCTTGGCGAACTTGGAGACCTGCTGGCCGTGCGAGTAGTTCTGGTTGATGAGATAGACCTTCTTGACGTCGGCCTGGTCCTTGATGAAGGTGGTCAGGGCCTCCATCTTCATGGAGGTGTCGGCATCGAGGCGGAAGTGCCAGTAGCTGCACTTGCCGTTGGTGAGGTCGGGGTCGACGGCGGCGTAGTTGACGTAGAGCACCTCCTTGCCGGGGTTGCGCGCGTTGTGCTTCTCCAGGGCGTCGATGATGGCCAGCGCCGGGCCCGAGCCGTTGCCCTGCACCACGTAGCGCGCGCCCTGGTCCATGGCCGAGCGCAGCGCGCTGGTGGTCTCCTGGGGACTGAGCTTGTTGTCGATGCCGATGATCTCGAACTTCACGCCGGCCGCATTCTTCTTGTTGAACTCCTCGGCCAGGAACTGGAAGCTCTTGAGCTGGTTGGTTCCCACCGCGGCCATCAGTCCGGACAGCGGATCGAGCCAGGCGATCTTGACGGTCTGGCCCTGCTGGGCCTGCGCGTTCGAGGCCCCGAGGGCGACGAGGGCCGCGGCGGCGAGGGCCGATCTGACTGCGTTCAATGCGAAGGTCATGCGTGTCTCCGGAATGGTTCTGGTCCTGCGGAGGCAGGTTACAAGCCTTGGTCGGACAACCCCTCAGGGAATGCCCGTAACGCCGCCGCGACAAGCCGTCCGGCTATCGCGAAGGCGACAGAAATCACGCTTCGGGCGTCGCGTCACGCCCCCGGCAGCACATAGCCGCGCAACTGCTCGCGCAGCTTGGTCTTCAGGATCTTGCCGGTCGCCCCGATCGGGATCGCATCCAGGAAGATCACATCGTCGGGGATCTGCCACTTGGCCGTCTTGCCCTCGTAGAAGGCCAGCAGCTCCTCGCGCGTGACCTCGCTGCCGCTGCGGCGCACCACCGCCACCACCGGGCGCTCGTCCCATTTCGGATGGGCGACGCCGATGCACGCGGCCATCGCCACGCCCGGATGCGCGACGGCGATGTTCTCGATGTCGATCGAGCTGATCCATTCGCCGCCGGACTTGATGACGTCCTTGCTGCGGTCGGTGATCTGCAGGTAGCCATCGGCGTCGATGGTGGCGACGTCGCCGGTCGGGAACCAGCCGCGCCCCTGGGCGTCGGGCACCAGCGGATCGCCGCCCTCGCCCTTGAAGTACGCCTTGACGATCCACGGCCCCTTGACCAGCAGGTCGCCATAGGCCCTGCCGTCCCAGGGCAGCTCCTCGCCCTGGCCATCGACGATCTTCATGTCGACGCCGTAGATGGCGCGGCCCTGCTTCAGGCGGATCGCGTCCTGCTGCTCGGCCGGCAGCGCCAGGTGCTTGTTCTTGAGCGTGCACAGCGTGCCCAGCGGGCTCATCTCGGTCATGCCCCAGGCGTGCAGCACGTCGACGCCATAGTCCTGCTGGAAGGCGTGGATCATGGCCGGCGGGCAGGCCGAGCCGCCGATCACCGTGCGCTGCAGGGTCGAGAAGCGCAGGCCGCCGGGCTTCATGTGCCCCAGCAGCATCTGCCAGACCGTCGGCACGCCGGCGGCGAAGGTGACGCGCTCGCTCTCGATGAGCTCGTAGATCGACTTGCCGTCGAGCGCCGGGCCGGGAAACACCAGCTTGCAGCCGGTCAGCGCGGCCGAGTACGGCAGGCCCCAGGCGTTGACGTGGAACATCGGCACCACCGGCAGCACCGCGTCGCGCGCCGACAGCCCCATGACATCGGGCAGCGCCGCCGCATAGGCATGCAGCACGCTGGAGCGGTGGCTGTAGAGCGCGGCCTTGGGATTGCCGGTGGTGCCGCTCGTGTAGCACATGCTGGAGGCGGCGTTCTCGTCGAAGGTCGGCCAGGCATAGTCGTCGCGCTGCCCGCCCATCCAGTCCTCGTAGCTCGCCAGGCCGGGCACGCCGCTGTCGGCGGGCAGCCGGTCGGCGTCGCACAGCGCGATCCAGCGCCGCACCGTGGGGCAGCGCGCGTGCACCGCCTGCACCAGCGGCAGGAAGGTGAGGTCGAAGCACAGGATCTGGTCCTCGGCGTGGTTGACGATCCAGGCGATCTGGTCCGGATGCAGGCGCGGGTTGACGGTGTGCAGCACGCGCTGCGAGCCGCTGACGCCGTAGTACAGCTCCAGGTGGCGATAGCCGTTCCAGGCCAGTGTCGCGACCCGGTCGCCGGCGGCGAGCGCATCGCCGTCGAGGGCGCGGGCGACCTGGCGCGCGCGCCGGGCGATCTCCGCCCAGGTGCTGCGGTGGATGTCGCCCTCGACGCGCCGCGAGACGATCTCGCCATCGCCGTGGTGGCGTTCGGCGAACTCGATCAGCGACGAGATCGACAACGGTTGGTCTTGCATCAAACCCAGCATCGGGGCGTCTCCTGTAGGAAATAAGAAAGATCCGGCCACGCAGGCGCCCGGAGGCACCGACGGGGCTGGCGGTCATTGTTGCGCGCCGCAATATCGCGGCGTAGGGGGATTGCCCGCAAGCATCCGGGCGACAGGTCGCCTGCGGGGAAAATCCATCCCATGAACGCGCCCGCCGCCACCGATTCCGCCGTCGTTCGCGCCGCTGCTCCCGCCACGTCGCCACCCTCGTCGTCCGGGATCGTCGGCACGCCCCGCTTCGCCGCGCTCGGACCGGCCTTCTTCACGTCGCTGCGGCCGACGCCGCTGCCGGCGCCCCATTGGGTCGGCCGCAGCGACGCGACGGCGCGCGA
>Ga0308164_10003462_pt1 | contig 14214 bp, 18 predicted proteins | sample PhyTR2_FD_201031 | JGI IMG/M metagenome (GOLD analysis project Ga0308164, IMG submission 201031) | Phyllosphere microbial communities from UC Gill Tract Community Farm, Albany, California, United States - DLSLT.R2 | ecosystem: Host-associated > Plants > Phyllosphere > Unclassified | place: USA... | reverse complement strand
GCCCATGAGCTGCACGTCTTCGATAGCCTGATCGACCGGTATGAGGTGGTGCAACTTCCCGTCCTGCCACTCGTCAATCGCGGCGCGCGGCTGGTGTCTGGGCATTACGCCGACGAATTTGCCGAAGCGCATGAGATGCTACCTCAACTAGATGTTCACCCTTGACTCATAGATTGCGGCTAGCCGTTGCCGATTCGTTCGACATGGTCTGCTGAGCGTGGTATCGGCAGGTGAAGCCTTGGAGCCTATATATGTCAGCTTTCGTTGCTGCTCGGTCGCTCGGCGTAGAAAGCGGCTGGACGCTATCCAATTTAGAGATGCAGAAAGTTCTGTACGTTGCGCAGATGTTGCATCTTGGTCGAACCAACAAACCGCTTTTTAGTGACCAATTTCAGGCATGGGACTACGGGCCCGTGGTCCCTGAATTGTACCATTCTCTGAAGCGGTACGGCGGTACGATCGTCCCCGATGTACCCGGAGCCGTCGTCTATGAATGGGGCACGACTGAGGCGTATGCTATTGCAGACGCATATTCGATGATGCAGCATATGTCGGCTGGCGAATTGATCGCGTACACCCATCGCCCTGGTGGTGCGTGGGAGGATCATTACCAATCTGGCATCAGGAATAGTGCAATCCCCATCGACGCAATCAAATCGGAATGGGAGCTTCACATGCGTCCATCTAGCGATGCGATAGAGTGGGCCGAGGAAATGGCAGACAATTTTGAAGCGTCCTCCCCCCGATATCTGGACACTGAGAGTCAGCGAGCTTTCCGAGCGAGCCTATCTAGCTAAAGTTGCGAACAACCCGTTTGCTCGTGACGAGTTGCGACGTGTTTACGAAAGGCTTCAGCGTGCGCCCCAGTTAGTGGGCTATCGGTTCCGACACGACGACGCACCGTTCTTAGAGCACTGGGTCTACGAAAGCTTTCGGGTTCCGCGACGCCCCCAGCTGCGTGTCTACTACACCGTTCGCCCATTCGAGCGGCTGGTTTGCATGGAAGCAATAGACCTAAAGTGAGCCATGGGAGTCGGCCTACGAGGCCGCGCGTTGCCGCGTTGCGAGGGCAAGCACCTGGTCGATCCGGCGAACGACGGTCAGGTCGACGCCGCGCAGCTTGTCCGCCTTTGGAACCAAGACGATGCGGTCGATCATGTTGCGGATCTGTGGGACGGCTTCGAGATGCGCGTCAGGGTCGGCGAGTAGCCGTTCTAGATCCTCGATCTCGCGTCGGTAGCTGTCTGCCAAACCGGGATGCAGATGCAGAACGGGTATCGCGTCCATCGAGGCGAGTTCCCTACGAAGTCGCTCGTGATCGTCGCGCGCTGCGGTCATGGCGGCACGAACCTCTGAAAAGCTCGATCCCCCGTCTGCCAGTGCCGCGAGCAGTCGATCGCGCTTGCGGCCGGCTTCAGCGATCTGCCGTTCGGCTCGATCGCGGTCACGAGTTAGCTTCTTGCTCTCCCGTGCGTGCTCGATGTGATACTCGCGCAGGTACGCTGCGACGACGTCAGGAGCGAGCATCTGGCTCTTCAGGTCGGCCAGCACGCGCGCCTCGTAGACATGACCCGTGATCTGACGCTTGTTGCTGCAAGCCTTCTCGAACGCCTTGGCGCAGCCCCACACCCGAGCGCCGGCCTTGCCGTTGTTGCCGGTGATAATCCAGTTGCCGCCACAGACACCACAGATGCCCAGTCCCGACAGGACGTGCTTCGGGCGTCGGTGGCGCTCCGGGCGACCTCCGCTCTTTTCCTCGAGCTTCGCCTGGACGTCGTTCCACGTATCGTCGTCGATGATGCGGAGTTCAGGCACCTGTCCGACCGAGACGGGATCGATTGCGGCGCGTACGACCTGCCGGCGGGTAGTCGGCGACTGTACGCCCGTCGTTCGACCGTACACCATCTCGCCGATGTAGAGACGGTTTCGTAGAATGCCCGTTCCGAGCGCGCCCTGCCCAAGCAAGGTGCTGGCACGCCAGAAGCCTGCACGAGGCGGTGATATGCCGTCGACGTTCAAGGCCTGTGATATAGCCATCGCGCTGCGCCCGGCCGCAAACTCCCGGAAAATGCGGCGGACTATCTCGGCCTCGTCATCGTCGATATCGCGAAGCCCGCGGACGAGTTCGCCACGATCGTCCAGTTTCGGCGCGCGCCTGTATCCGAACGCGACGGATCCCGCCGAGCGACCGCTGGTCGCCACGCCGCGGTGTCCACGCCGGACGCGTGCCGCAAGATCCTCTCGCATGCGCGAATCCATGAGGCTTTTGATCGTACCGGTGAGTTCGTCGACTTCGCCGTCGAGCAGCGTGAACAGCCGGCAGCCTGCGAAACGCAGGCGTTCGCGAACGGAGAAAGCGTCGCCTTGGTGGCGTGCGATGCGATCGGTCGACTCGGTGAGCACCTGATCGATCCCACCGGCTTCAACACGCGCGAGCATGGCGTGAAGGCCGGGCCGTTGATCGGCGCCGACGCCGGCAGCCCCGCTGATCGCGTAATCGGTATATACGTCGGCGATCTTCCAGCCTTCGCGATCGGCGCGGCCGCGCAGCAACGCGATCTGATCGTCGATCGACCGCGCGTTCTGAAGCTGGCTACTGTAGCGGGCGTATAGGAGGGTTCGCACCGATTCTGTCCTTGCGAGCAGCTGCTATGTCACGCTTCACCGCCAGTCGCGCAAGCGCCTTGGCCAGTTCGATCAACTCCGGCGGCGACGCAGGTCGCTGAAGAGGGATCGGATCGTACTTCATGCCACCGCACGCTCGTGTGGCAGATAGCCCATCTTTCGAAGTTCAATGTTCGCGAACGTGATGGCGCGGCGATTGCAGGACCTGCTCGCGATGATGTCGACGCTTTCTGGCGAGTTCAATGACACGACGCGCGCGATCTGCACCGGGTTCGCCGACGGCAAGTTCTGCCCGGTCGACGCCGAGAAGCTTGAGCGTGAACTCGACGACACCATTCGGGTCGGCGATATCGACGAGGGCGGCAAGAAAGGCGCCGGCTGCTACACTTGGCTGCACGGCAACTTCGAGGATCCGGAGTCGATCACGCCGGCGCCGGCTGCGCTCGTCCAGATCCTACGCGAACGAAAGAAGCAGCCGGAGCGCGAAGCACGGGAGCCGCGCGATCGTCGGCCGCTCGCGGGGACGCCGCTGTCCGGCGACGTCGACGATGACGTGCGCAAGTATGCCCTGTCGGCGCTCGATTCGGAATGCCGCGACGTCGGGCAGGCCGCATCGGGGGGCCGCAACGCCCAGTTGAACGAAAGCGCATTCAAGATCGCCACGCTGGTCGCGGCCGGTGCGCTGTCGGACGCTGTCGCCCGCAGTAGCCTCGAAGCCGCGGCTCGGTCCAATCCCGGACATGACGACGAACGGCAGCTATTCGCCACGCTCGACAGCGGATGGACAGCCGGTCTTCAGCAACCGCGCGATCTCAGCGAGATCGCTGCATCAGCGCGCGCCCGCAGGGAGCGCGGCCCTCCCCGGCAGTCTGCGCGGAATCTTGGCGCTATCCCGATCGCGAACGCGGCTGGCAGAAGTTACGGTGCGCTTGGCCGGAGATCAGCCGGAACGTGTTGGACGGTGACTATTATGCGGACGGTAGTGACGCGATCAGCACCAACGCTGCTTTCCGGGTTGCGTCGCAGACGCGCGAGGACATCGCTGAGATGGAAGAGGCGTTCGGTTGGCTGGATTCCGTCGCGCCCGACGATCGAAAGCTGATTGGGCTGGCTATCCGCGAATTGGCGAGCGGCAAGCGCGAAGTTCCGTGGCGGTCGCTGATGCCGAAACTGGGTGTGCGCATGGGCGTGACGGGTGTTCAGATGCGTTACTCGCGGACGATCACGGCCATCTGCAACGCTGTGAACCGCACAAATCCTAGCACTGACGTGTCAAGACGGTGAAAGTATCGGCGCGCAACATTCTCTTGTGGTTCTATCGCACCAAACCCGCCTATTTATTGACACACTGGGTTGGGCCTTCGGGTTCGGGGCAGCATCTCCCTTATCGATACCTTCGTCGGGCGGCGTGACTTCGGTTGCACCGCCCGACGCCGTTTAGGTTCATGTGCATGGTCAAGCTGACGAGCCTCAAGCCGACGCTCGGTTCGCTGGCACCGACGATCGGCCGCCTACCTGGGCGCGAGGCATATGACGCCGAACGACGCACGGTGACGTGGCGCGGTTGGTATAAGCTGGCGCGGTGGAAGCGGCTGCGCCTTACGATCTTCACGCGTGATCGCTTCACCTGCCAGATGGCGGGATGCGGTAGGATCGAGGGCAATACGTCGCTGCTCGTTGCCGATCACATCCGCGCGCATCGTGGCGACGATCGGCTGTTCTGGGACGAGGCCAACCTTCAGACGCTGTGCAAGGCGTGTCACGACGGAGCGAAGCAACGCGAAGAGCGGCGCGACTGGTGACCGGTGACCGGGGGGGGGTGAAAACCCCGGAGGGGCACCCCGTCGCGGACCGCTGATCCTCCCATCTGGAGATTTTATTTTGTCTGATCCGGATTTTTCGGAGGTCGATCTGTTCGGCGATCCGATCCAGCCGCGGTCAGAAGGCCGTGGGCGACCCGAGCATTGCTGGTCGCGCGAAAACTCGAACAAGGTGCTGCTGGCCTTCGCACGGCGTCTGAGCGTCAAGGATGCGGCAACGGCAATCGGGGTCTCGGTCCCGACGCTGCGCAAACATTATTCTTCCGAGGTGGCGCAACGCGACGCCGCGGCCCTCCGGTTCGAAATGGTGCAGCTGTCGCGGCTGAACGAAGGCGCGAAGGCCGGTAGCGTCGCTGCGGAGAAGGAACTGGGTCGTCGTCTGGATAAGGCGGCGCTCCAACACCTGGCGGAGAAGGTCGTCGATCGCGGCGTCACAAAGAAAGCGGCACCGCTCGGTAAGAAGGAAGCGGCCCGTGTCGCCGCGAAAGAGGCGGTCAAGAAGTTCCGCCCGCGTGCGGGTCCATCACTATTGAACTGACGGGATGCACCCAATGGAATGGTCTACGGCCTGTCCCGATTGGGAAGAGCGCATTCTTGAGGGTCGTTGCCTTGTCCCCCCGCCCTTGTTTCCTGCGGAAGCGGAAGCGGCGCTCGCGATCTTCAAAGACCTTCGCATCGTCGACGTACCGGGGCAGCCGACGTTCGGCGAGGCGTGCGACGACTTCGTGTTCGACTTCGTGGCAGCGATCTTCGGTGCCTATGATGCCACTCAGACGCGCCAGCTGATCAACGAGTTCTTCCTGCTGATCAGCAAGAAGAACTCGAAATCGACCATCGCGGCCGGGATCATGATCACCGCGCTCATATTGAATTGGCGGCACTATAACGAACTGTTGGTGCTCCCCGAAGGCGGCGCGCTGGCGATCGACACGGCGCTGGTCACCAACCCCGGCCAGTTGGGTACCTGCAACCGCGCTCGCGTTCGAGCAGCCGGTCGATCCATCAGATGTGCAGGATTTTGCGATTATCCTGACGCAAGGGCCCGCGGATGCAAAGCCGACCCCATTCCTGTTACCGGGTGAGACGGTTGCGTCGTTCGCAATGTCGGTTGGTGCCGAGGCTGCGGCAGCGGGTTTGCAGATCCGCAGCGATGCTGGCTACGCGCCGACCTACGTCGCGAACAAGATCACGTTCTGGCCAGTTATCGCAGCTGCTCAGCAAAGCTCCGCTCTTTTCGACGGTGACGGCGTCCGATTGGCGATCGAACTGACCGTCGTCACGAGCAACAGTCCCGCACGGACGAAGCAGCGCTCAATCGTCGTGCGGGTCGCACACCAGTTCGCGGCCGCGGCATGACCATCTCATGAAAGGATCAGCAATGATCATCGGAACCGTCGACAACTCGACCACGGCGTATATCCAGTTTCCGTTCTTTACCGGGACGGCCGGAATTCGCGAACTGACTGATGGGCGGCTACAGATCGCCTACTTTGCCCAGCGCGCAGTGGCCGCGAGGGGCGAGGGACTGATTGGCGACCAGCGTTACGTCGTCGATGGGCCGGCGAGTTCGTCGACGGTCAAAGGTATGATCGTTATGTATGTCCGGCCTGTCGCTCTCGACTAGCGAAGGTGATCGCGACGATTGCGGGTGGGTAAATTGTTGGGGTCATCGCGACAGGGAGGCGTCTTGGGGATGCTCTACCTGCCGCGATGACGTATGATTAGCTTAAATCTAAGCAGATGCAATTCCGCGGTTCACCGCGCGCATTTAAGACCTGTCCTGATACGGGCCATTGCCGCGTTCAGGTCGATGTCCTGCTTTACTCCGATGTCCTCGCATATCCTCGCGAACTGCGTGCCAGCCCACGTCACTCGAAATTCGGATGGCTGATGATCGCGGCCGAGCAAGGTCAGCCAGAGCGAGTCGAACGGTCCCCGATTCTTAGACCGGCACAAGGAGTAGAGGTATGCGAGCGCCAAGCGCACACCATGCTCGGGCGGCTTTAAAGGGCCGGCCACTTGCAGTTTCCGTGTCGCATCGTCGAGCACGACGAGGGCGATGAACGTCGTTCGGTTGGGTTTGGACACGGCATCACGGCTCCGACTCGGTACAGCCGACAGCTACATCGTTCCATGTTTGTTCTCAATTGCTGCCGTACATCTCAGCCGCCGTTATCATGTCCACCGCCGCGGCGACCCGACGCCAGTCTTCGATAACGACACCACTGCCCAGCGCGTCGCTCAGCTGATCGATGATGTAGTCCGATGAAAGTTCGCCATGAGCAGCGAGGATCGCACAAGCCTGTATCCAAACCTCTCGCTCTTCCATTGGACCCGCCCGAGCCATCAGATGTCGAGGTCCCTGAGCTTGATTTCTGCGAGTAGCGCATCTGCGGCAGCGTCGCCTGGCTCACCTGACGTGCGCTGATATGCCGCAATTAGGTCGGGGTCGGACATCGCCCTCACCTGCTCGTCGTGCGTGTCGTTCCATTTGATCACGCTCGCAGCCTATCCGCGATGCCCCCGACGGTACAAGGCATTGATATCCCTTGCGCAGGTTCAAAGGCGGAATTGGGCAAACACAATTGATAACAAACGGTTTTACGGCTCCGCGGCTAAAGCGATGGTTCGCCATTCACGTTGACTTGCCAGATTTTCTCATCAGGAGAGACCTGGTAGCCCTCCGCAGTCTTGACGACCGCCCCAAGCTCTATCAAAGTTAGATCGGATTTGTCGACCTCGTCTGCTGCCCTCAGCAGTGCCGGGCGGCGTGATACCGCCGGTAAAAGCCGTGCAACTTCTACCCCTGCTCTTGACAGCAACCAGCATGAAATAAGCTTTTCCGTTCCGGGTTTTCCGCGAAAAATTAAAGCCAGATCATCCGCGATTAGCGTTGCATATCCCTCAGGTGAGATCGTGTACTTTTTGTGCGTAGATCCGGTAACGCCGTTAATTAATCCCGCATCATCAAGCCTCATCCCTGCTGAAAAATACTCTCCGCTATTCCAATCTTCGGTGAAAATAATTCCGTTACTAGCTATGTAGGGCGATACCCTTTGAAAGTCCTCCAGCACCTTGCGATCTAACTCAGCTATCAGCCGGATTGTGCTACGTGCAAAAGTTCCGGGCTGAGCGACCTCGCCGGAAAGAACCTTGGCCAATCTGCTTCGAAGTTCGTCGGATGAAGCTAACTCTGCCTCTCTTGTAAAAGCGGCAGCCCAATCTTTGTCGATCTCCGGGTTGTCAGATGGGCTATCATCGGCAGCGTTTTCCGGCTGTCCAGTTCCTTTGGGCGGGGCAAGCAAAAGCTGCTGCTCAGCACCTTGCAGGACTGCCTCCAAATTCTCTTGCTTCGCAAAAGCTTCGCCTAGAAAGCGAGCCTTCGCGCGCTCCATAAGTTCTGGATCAGCTATCGCTTGGCTAGCAACTGCCTGCGCCAGCGCCTTATTAACTAAGGCGCGACCATCTGCCAAATCGACTGCATCACGCCCTTTCGCATAGAGATCTGCTGTGCGACGAGTTCCTAATCCAAGCTGAAACATGATCGCAGCAACGTGCTTTCGCCAGCCCTCGGGAGCGACCGTTTCGATCGTTGCCAATACCCCGGTATCGTCATCTGCCATTCGACCCCCCTACGCTGAACGGCAATGCATACGATTTTGGCTGAGGGTGCAAGGCTGGTATCGCAAACCGCCCGTAGCGATTATCGCACCGAGCGGTATCGCTGCACTTTCCCCTCACTAGCCGGGCGGAAGTGCGGCGTTGGGAGCAATCGCACTGCAGAGGCTAGGGGTCTGCAGTGATGGACAGGCCGGGCACCCTTTACGTTATTTGGCAGTCATGACACACCCCGTGGCGGTATGGAGGTTGTGAATGGGCGAGTGCGATACTGAGCGATCGGATCAATCCGCAATCTCCGCAGGCCCATCAAGCTGGAGAAATTGGCGTTCACACAACGGTGGAGTGAAAGCGCTCGGCGGCGTGGAAGTAAGCCTATACTCGGACGCGTGGTTTGTGGACGAGGTCCTCGACTTTGGTCCTTACGATTTCCTCAATCCGGTGCCGCAGACAAATCGGCTGGTCGGACAATACGATTGGAAACCAGCTGCGGTCCTGAGGGCTAGCCACCACTTGAAGCCGTCAACGGGCGATATGACCGTCACTAACGATGACCACTATCACGGTGGATGGTTGTACGACGAAATTGCAGCACTCGCCGGCCTTGCGCTGGGCGCGCGTATTATCGCAGGTCCAGTCGATCGCGATTTTGGCTACGGTGACGATCCGCTAGGTCGACCCCGGCGTCAGTCAGCATCAATGCTTCCTATTCTTCCGTCACGAACCGACGACCCGTTGATACCGGCCCTGTTCGCAACCCATGACCTCCGAAATCTCGCGATCTTGCACAGCTATCCTTCACTCAACGCAAAGACGGCATCCGTTTTAGTGAAGGCGGCCAGACTGTATCAGCAGGCGCTCCGCATATCGGATAGTGCTCCAGAGATCTCCTGGCTGTTGCTGGTATCGGCTGTCGAAGTCGCGGCTGGGCATTGGACGAATGAAACAGTAGATCTCACGGAGCAGCTCACGCGGCGAATACCGAAAATAGTTCAGAAGCTATCACAGCAGCACGACGACACTATCCTAACTGAATTGTCGAATTACCTTGCCCCGATAACGGGATCGACGGGTAAATTTAATAAGTTCTGCAAAACCTTTAAACCGGAACCACCTGAACGTCGCCCAAAGTGGTGCCGATTTGATTACGACCTAAAGCCCTATTCATTCGCTATTGCACAGGTCTACGAATACCGTTCGCGCGCTCTGCATGGCGGCACGCCTTTCCCATTTCCGATGTGCCAGCCACCCCGACTGACCGGCGATGAAACCGGTGTACCCGAAGAACGCCCGGGCGGACTAGCAGCCAGCGCGCAAGGTGGGACATGGATCACCGGGGATCTACCTATGCTGCTCCACGTCTTCGCTCACATCGCGCGTGGTACGCTACTAAATTGGTGGGCGACAATGCTTGAGAACCCTGTCAGTCCGTCGCTGGATGACAGTCCGTAATCGCGCACGCCAGTGAAGTTGAGCAGCTATGGCAGCGGATACTCGGTTAGCCACCATACGCGGGACGCCGCAGAACGTCGTGACCTAACCAAGTGGGGTTAGACACGTCAGCCGCTTGATTTTGCTCGATTGTTCAAGGCCCGGTCGAAATCGAACGCTTCGTACTGTGCATCGGAAAACCCTCGCGGACATGTCCGATAGCGCACGATTCCTGTTCCCGGCACGGACCCGTCTCGGCATAGCAGAGGCCCCATTGGGATGCCCCCGGGTGCACAACCCATTGATATCGCTTACGCTGCAATTAAGCCGTGATCGGGCAAGCAGCATCGATATCACAAGGTTTTACGGCTCCACGGCTAAAGGGCGGTTTCAAGTCACCGTGGCTCGAGCCTGTCGATTACCCCTTGGGTCGACCGAATATTCGCCATCAAGATTTCGACCGCTTGCTCGCGTGTCATAGGCGGCGTGACAGTCCCGCCCGACTCAATCGCAATCAGCGAGCGCATCGCTTCGCGTTGAGTTGCCTTTGCCTCGTCTAGCATCTGCGCAAACGTATCCATCGCTATCTCCCTAGCCTGAACAGATAACATAGGTCACGATTGCGCGGGTGAAAGTGATGCGTTCGACTGAGCGGGGCCTTGGTATCGCGCTGGTATCGCAAACCGCCCCTATTGCCCTTCAAACCTCACGGTATCGCTGCTCCTTCTCTTCGTAGGTGGTCGAAACGTGCAGCATTGGGAGCAATCGCACTGCAGAGGCCAAGGGCGGACCTGCCGAGGCGAACCGGACTATATAACGGTTCCGTCGGAGATCAACTTAACCTCGTCGCGCTTCTCTATCGCAGTAAGAGGCCCATCACCTAGCGAGCCGTAAAGCTCATCGAGGTGCTTCGGCTGCGAGATCATTATGTCGACGATCGTGTTAACCAACCCAAACAATTTTGAAGCCGCTTCCGTATCGTCGCGCAAATCTATCTTGCCAGGATGAACCGCATTATTTCCGATCACCCTGACCACGTCCAGGGCGCGCTGAACCCGCACATCGAGACCCTTCGAAACAAGAGACTTTATATCATCGTTGATGTTTTGCCCTCGCTGCCCGAGCGCGACGCACAATTTCTGTACACAAAGCCGCAAAAGCGCAGCCGCGCCGCGCGGTGACTTTTCGACGATGGACGCTGCCTCGCGGAAATCGTGCGCGATCTCGTCCGGCATGTCGCTATTTGGCGTGTATGTTGTTAGAATATCGGGCCACACTATCGCCTCACCAACCCAGATCGCTACTTTTTCACAATGGAAGCAGCGTGTCAGATCGAGATTGCCGACGTTGTAGCAGTAGCCCGTTTCGCGGTCTGATATAAACGGGCTTAGCGTCGTCATCTTTTCTAGGAAATCCCGCATCGTTGCTTGTTGAGCTTTGTCCATTCCGCTTAAAAGGCCCGTTTTATCGTCAAATTCATGAAACCGAAACGGAGTGTTGTTCTTGTTAGTCCATGAAGCGCTCAAACGTGCCCAATTCTGGGTCGTGAGGGTAGCGCAGTGAGGGCAATTAAACGCTGACAGGCTAATTGCTGGCGCTACGGTTTTTCCTGTCATTTTTACTTTTCCTAGTGGGAAGTTTGATTTGGTGGTGAGCCAATCGCTTACTGATCATTCAGTTTCGCACGAAATTATGAGTGCTAGCGTGCACTATCTTGTTTGATGTGCCTTCGGCGCCGTTACTGATCGAATAAGCATTTTAAATAAGTTTAAACTAGGGAGTATTTCCAGCTTCGACGCTCATCTGATACCGAGCAAACCCGACCATGGATGCGTGATTTGGATTGCTGCCAAGAAATTCCGCTACGCGGTCGGGGCGAACCTCTGTGCTCCCATGCTTAAGATCACAGTTAAAAACGTCTACCTCAGACGCGGGTGGCCGAAGTTTCCGGGGGCTTACGTCAAAGTTTGCAGTCGCCAAACTGGTCAATAGATCAAGATAAGCTACCTGCAATTTGGCTCGGTCGTCGGAAGATAAAGTTATGTCATCCATGTAAACCGAGACGGTAATTACAGGATCGGCATCGAAAATACGAAGTATGTTGCCGACCTCTGACTGCATTAATACCAGCGTCGCCAGCACGGGTGATTGAACAAAGCCGTAGGGAAGCGAATAGGGAGGCTCTGAGTACGGATTTTTAACGCACGACCATTTAGCGTAATGGCGTGCCCTTAGGATACCGATATTCTGTAACGCTCGCTGCACGCGACTGCGTGAGATCCCGTAGAAAAACCGTCGAATATCCACACGTGCAAATAAGTGGTGAGCGCGGTGGCTGTGCACAGCAGCCACATGACCTCCTCCACGAAGGTGGTAGACGAAGGGATCGAATGTGTGAGCGTTTTCTACTTGGGATTTTATATCGTTGCCGATTTTTCGGCCCAGCGGCGAAGGCGAAAAATACGGCCGCCCCTGGCGCGTATAGCTATACTCGAAATTTTCGAAGCGGACGGGCATAGTTGACGACCTTGCTGATCAAGTCGATGATTGCGGTTAGCAGGGGAATACCCACTAGCAGCAATTCTACCTTCTTGTCAGCAAGGCCGTTTTGAGCAGGTTTGTTTTCCATAGCTCATTCCTCCGTTGCTTTCGCATCAGGCAACCCACAACTCTTGCTCGGGAGTCGTCAACCAAGATAGTCCGGATGGACCAATCAAAGCGTATACCCAGTTGAACCCTAAAAGGGTAAATCCAAGGATAAGCCAACTGTGAGTAGCAGGTTATCGCCTGACGCTCGCCAAGCATATCGAGGGCCATGTCGTTGCGCAACTCCCTCGCTGACTCATCGCCACGGGTCGGGGCGTTCAGTCGCAAACGTCAGTTTCGGTAACGTTCAAGTCGCCGAACCGAACGCGACCCCTACTCGCTGGGCATAATGCCACCTCAGCTTCGGTGACCCCGATATCCGGTCCGGGGAGGAAACCCAGCGCGCCCGATGATCTCGCCTCAACTTTTGTGTGCCTTGCCCCACACCTTAGGTGCCTTCCCCGGCTTACCTTTCGGACGATCCTCGGGATGAAGCCAATCCGCGGGTGGATCGTATTCCGGCGGTCGATTAATCAGTCCGGTTTTCCCAATGACTGGCTGATTCATCACACACTGCTCAATCATCGGAACGCTAAGAGTAAAAGATTTCCAAACATAAGGCTTAACTTTGTCTGACACGGGGCGATTGGGAGGGGAGACCGCCAAAAGCTTTTTATTTGGCAGGCGATCCGCAAACATCTTGGCAGTCGCCGCTTGATCCGAATCTGCACTCAGCAGGATAGCAATGTCGTACGCGTCGTCTATGCCGTCAACAATGAGTGACAGCGCGACGTTGATGTCAGTCTGCTTTTCATTCCACTTCTCACCATCGTGCATGTGATGTCCCAAAATCACGGTTACGCCGTTGGCGCGCTGAGCAGCATTAAAAGTAACGTGACGCTCGTGTTTCTCGGGGTAGTGTTTCGGCAAAGCGGTACAAAACACGGCCTTTACTAGCGTCGCCTTATGGGGCGAACATATGAGCTCTCCTAGCTTCCACAGGTTTGCCCATTTGAGCTGATGCATGCCAGACTCATGGATCGGGTAATACAGATTGAACCCGTCAATATATATTGCCGCCCGAACAGGGGGCGGTAGCACTGGAGCGACTTCCGGGGGTTGACTACCTGATTCTGACACTATAGATCGCTCCACACAACGTCACGCTGTTCTCAGCCTGACAGCCCCGGCGCCCTAGGCGACCGGGGTTTTTGTTTTGAAGCGCTTCCGCCCCAGTCCCGCATGATTGGAAAGCTACGTCGCCTCGCCATTGCCGCCGCGTGGGCGATCGTCGAACACATCCTTTGGATCGTCCACGGATGCATTGTGCCAAGCGGCAGGGACTGGCTCACCCTTAAGCCACCAAAAATGCATGTTATTACGACGAAGAACGTAGAACCGCTCATCTTTTGACAACGCGGAACGGAAATTTGCCAGCGGGTCAGTCCCCCTTATCTCCGCCCCCCGCTCGATAGCGGCCTCGAGCAATAAACCTATTTGGGTAGGCTCGCGTCGCTGCATGAGCGCGACTTCAGCAGCCTCTGCTTGGCTCAGTTTTTTCGTGTCAGACAGCCTGCGGGCGACAGCTTCCATGGCCCGCTGTGTTGTCGCCTTCCAGGTTGCCGCTACGTCGACCTCGCCCAGAGCAGTCGTGCCGCCCATATCGACGACCAGATCATCAAATTTTTTGAACGCAACAAACGCCGACGTCGCCTGAACGGCTTCCCAAGCTTCCGCCCGCAGTTGCCTCGCCCGATCAATCCACTCGGCTTCCATCACAAACTCCTTGTGACCCACCTAGATGCGTTGTGACCACAACGCAAACCCAAACTCTGAATGATTAAATCTGTGGATAACATTTTTTCGCGAATAGATCCTGATGTTGCCGACACCTGACCCCGCTTAATCGAGGGGGGTGCCACAGCGGTGGATCAGGCGCAGTCCGCGGCCGTTTATGGGGGGCCTCGGCACCGGGCTGAACAATAGTTAGGGTAACGCGCACGCCGCTGAATCGCATGCCAAGCAGATCGTCGTAAGGACCGCTCTCGGCGCCGCGATGCCGCTTGCCGGGACCGGTTGCGCGATCAGCCCAGCGATGCTGGCGAAGATCGCGCAGGCGCGCAACGGCGATCCG
>Ga0308164_10003459_pt1 | contig 14223 bp, 14 predicted proteins | sample PhyTR2_FD_201031 | JGI IMG/M metagenome (GOLD analysis project Ga0308164, IMG submission 201031) | Phyllosphere microbial communities from UC Gill Tract Community Farm, Albany, California, United States - DLSLT.R2 | ecosystem: Host-associated > Plants > Phyllosphere > Unclassified | place: USA... | reverse complement strand
GAAAGAGCTGATCCCTCGACAGATGTTCGACGTGGCAATTCAGGCGGCTATCGGCGGTCAGATTGTGGCCCGGACAACCGTCAAGGCGCTTAGAAAGAACGTATTGGCCAAATGCTACGGCGGCGACGTCAGCCGCAAGCGTAAATTGCTGGAGAAGCAAAAGGCCGGTAAGAAACGCATGAAGCAGGTCGGCAACGTGGAAATTCCACAGGAAGCCTTCCTTGCAGTGCTCAGGTTGGAATAGTCAGGTCCTATGTCACTAAATTTCCCGCTGTTGTTGGTCATCGCTGTCTTCGTCTGTGGCGTGCTTGCACTGATTGATCTGGTCATCCTGGCGCCTCGCCGCCGGGCTGCCATTTCCAACTATCAGGGCAGCGTGGGCGAACCTGACATTGCTGTCGTGGAGCGCTTGAACAAGGAGCCTTTGCTGGTCGAGTACGGCAAATCGTTCTTCCCGGTGTTGTTCATCGTGCTGGTGCTTCGTTCGTTTCTGGTCGAGCCGTTCCAGATTCCTTCGGGTTCCATGAAGCCGACACTGGATGTGGGTGATTTCATTCTGGTCAACAAGTTCGCGTACGGCATTCGCCTGCCGGTACTGGACCAGAAGGTGATTCAGATCGGTGATCCGCAGCGTGGCGACGTGATGGTGTTCCGTTATCCGAGCGACCCGAGCGTCAATTACATCAAGCGCGTCGTCGGTCTGCCGGGTGATCGTATCCGCTACACCAGCGACAAGCGGCTGTTCATCAATGGCGAGCTGGTCGCCAAGAAGCTGATCGGCACCGAGCCCGGTACACTGGGCAGCGCGGAACTCTATGAAGAGCAGCTGGGCGAAGTCGAACATCAGATCCGTCAGGAAATGAGCCGCTACCGCGCGCCGCCTGACAGTGAATGGACCGTGCCTGCCGCGCACTACTTCATGATGGGCGACAACCGTGACAACTCCAACGACAGCCGTTACTGGGATGATCCCAACATTCCCAAGGATGAGCTGGGCATGGTCCCGGACAAGAACATCGTAGGCAAGGCGTTCGCGGTGTGGATGAGCTGGCCCGAGCCGAAACTGAGCCACTTCCCCAATTTTGCGCGCGTAGGGCTGATCAAGTAATCGATGCGGCGCTGCCTGAGCAGCGCCGCATGTCATTTGGGCTGACTGGAAACGCCTCTGAAGCATGAGTCGACCCGGTCAGGAGGCGTTGCACTCTTGAGGTCGAAGTCGAACATGGCGTTCTCTACTTCTCAAAAAGGCTTTTCTTTCGTGGGCTGGCTGTTGGTGCTGGCGCTGGTCGCGTTTGCGACGAGCACGGCCTTCAAGCTGGTTCCGCACTACCTCGACTACATGACGATGAAGAAAATCATCGAAGCGGTCGACACCAACAAGACCCTGGACATCACCACGGTCGACGATTTTTACGGTTATGTCGGTAAGAACATGCAGGTCAACAGCATTCGGGATATAGATTTGAACAAGGCGTTGAAAGTGACGGTGGAGAACAATGCGTTCCAGGCTCATTTGAACTATGAGCAGCGTGAACCGTGGTTCCAGAACATCGATCTGGTGTTGAAGTTCGACAAGCAATTCAGTGTGGGTAAACCGTGAGCGTATCCTTGAGCCGCCTTGAGCGTCAGCTCGGCTACACCTTCAAGGATCAGGAACTGATGGTCCTGGCCCTGACTCATCGCAGTTTTGCCGGTCGCAACAATGAGCGTCTGGAGTTTCTCGGTGATGCCATTCTCAACTTCGTGGCGGGCGAGGCGCTGTTCGAGCGTTTCCCCCAGGCTCGCGAAGGCCAGTTGTCCCGCTTGCGGGCGCGACTGGTGAAGGGCGAGACCCTGGCGTTGCTGGCCCGTGGTTTCGATCTGGGCGAGTACCTGCGCCTTGGCTCGGGCGAGTTGAAAAGCGGTGGTTTCCGTCGTGAGTCGATTCTCGCCGACGCGCTCGAGGCGCTGATCGGGGCGATCTATCTGGATGCAGGCATGGAGGCGGCGCGCGAGCGCGTCCTGGCCTGGCTGACAACCGAGTTTGACAGCCTGACGCTGGTGGACACCAACAAGGACCCCAAGACCCGACTGCAGGAATTTCTCCAGTCGCGGGCCTGCGAACTGCCGCGTTACGAGGTGGTGGATATCCAGGGCGAGCCGCATTGCCGGACGTTTTTCGTCGAATGCGAGATCAACCTATTGAATGAAAAAAGCCGAGGACAGGGTGTCAGCCGCCGGATCGCCGAACAGGTAGCCGCCGCAGCAGCACTCATCGCCCTGGGCGTGGAGAACGGTCATGAATGATACAACCGCAACACGCTGTGGCTATGTTGCCATTGTCGGCCGTCCCAACGTAGGCAAGTCCACGCTGCTCAACCACATTCTCGGTCAGAAGCTCGCGATCACCTCGCGCAAGCCGCAGACCACGCGCCACAACATGCTGGGCATCAAGACCGAGGGCGCCGTGCAGGCGATCTATGTCGATACCCCCGGCATGCACAAGAATGGCGAGAAAGCGCTCAACCGTTACATGAACAAGACCGCTTCGGCGGCGCTGAAGGACGTCGACGTGGTCATCTTCGTCGTCGATCGCACCCGCTGGACAGACGAAGACCAGATGGTTCTGGAGCGTGTTCAGTATGTGCAGGGGCCGGTCATCCTGGCGATCAACAAGACCGATCGCATCGAGGACAAGAGCGACCTGATGCCGCATCTGGAGTGGCTGCAGGGCCAGTTGCCGAATGCGTCCATCGTGCCGATCTCCGCGCAGCATGGCCACAACCTCGAAGCGCTGGAAAGCCTGATTGCCTCGCACCTGCCCGAGAACGACCACTTCTTCCCGGAAGACCAGATCACCGATCGCAGCAGCCGTTTTCTGGCTGCCGAACTGGTTCGCGAGAAGATCATGCGCCAGTTGGGTGCCGAGCTTCCGTACCAGATCACCGTCGAGATCGAAGAATTCAAGCAGCAGGGCCGCACCCTGCATATCCATGCGCTGATCCTCGTCGAGCGCGACGGACAGAAGAAGATCATCATTGGCGACAAGGGCGATCGCATCAAGCGCATCGGCAGTGACGCGCGTCGTGACATGGAACTGCTGTTCGACTCCAAGGTGATGCTCAACCTGTGGGTCAAGGTCAAAGGTGGCTGGTCCGATGACGAGCGCGCACTGCGTTCCCTTGGCTACGGCGACCTCTAAGCTGTCCTTTCGCCCGACCTTGCTATGGTCGGGCGAACACTTCCCTTTCGAGCCAGCCTGATGAGCACGCCTACCGGCCAACCTGCTTATGTGCTCCACAGCCGTGCGTATCGCGAAAACAGCGCGCTGGTCGACTTCCTCACGCCTCAGGGCCGTCTGCGTGCCGTGCTGCGCAGTGCCAAGGGCAAGGCCGGTTCGCTGGCACGTCCGTTCGTGCCCCTCGAGGTCGAGTTTCGAGGGCGGGGCGAGCTGAAGAATGTCGGTCGCATGGAAAGCGCCGGCGTCGCCACCTGGATGACCGGCGAAGCGCTGTTCAGCGGCATGTACCTCAACGAGCTGCTGATTCGCCTGTTGCCTGCCGAAGACCCTCATCCTGCCGTGTTCGAACATTACGCTGCCACGCTGCTGGCCCTTTCCCTGGGGCGTCCACTGGAGCCGTTGCTGCGTTCGTTCGAATGGCGGTTGCTGGATGACCTGGGCTATGGCTTCGCGATGGACGCCGACATCAACGGCGAACCGCTGGCCATTGATGGCATGTATCGTCTGCAGGTCGATGCCGGGCTCGAGCGTGTGTACTTGCTTCAGCCCGGTCTGTTTCAGGGCGCGGAATTACTGGCCATGTCCGAAGCGGACTGGAGCGTCCCCGGCGCGTTGTCCGCTGCCAAACGCCTGATGCGTCAGGCGCTGGCGGTTCACTTGGGCGGTCGCCCTTTAGTCAGTCGTGAACTGTTTCGCAAGCCTTGATCAGGCTTTATTCTCTACAGCCTGCTTCGACCAGCTCGCCCATTTTTCTGGAGACCACCGTGACCCACAGCACTCGTATCCTTCTCGGCGTGAACATCGACCACGTAGCCACCTTGCGTCAGGCCCGTGGCACGCGTTACCCGGACCCGGTCAAGGCTGCCCTGGACGCCGAAGAGGCAGGCGCCGACGGCATCACCGTTCACCTGCGTGAGGACCGCCGACACATTCAGGAGCGCGATGTCTTGCTGCTCAAGGACGTCTTGCAGACCCGCATGAATTTCGAGATGGGCGTGACCGAAGACATGCTCGCCTTCGCCGAACGCATTCGCCCGGCGCACATCTGTCTGGTGCCTGAGACACGGCAGGAGCTGACCACCGAAGGCGGTCTGGATGTGGCAGGGCAGGAAGCGCGGATCAAGGCGGCGGTCGAGCGACTGGCGAAGATTGGCTGCGAGGTTTCACTGTTCATCGACGCCGACGAGCGTCAGATCGCCGCTTCAAAACGCGTCGGTGCACCCGCCATCGAACTGCACACCGGTCGCTATGCCGATGCTCAGACCCCGACTGAAGTTGCCGAAGAACTGCAGCGGGTCGCCGATGGTGTCGCGTTTGGTCTTGCCCAAGGGCTGATCGTCAATGCCGGTCACGGCCTGCATTATCACAACGTCGAAGCGGTCGCCGCGATCAAGGGCATCAACGAACTGAACATCGGCCACGCGCTGGTGGCTCATGCTCTGTTCGTCGGCTTTAAGGCGGCAGTGGCCGAGATGAAGGCGTTGATCGTGGCGGCGGCCAGATAACTCTTCCCTCAGGGCTTGCGCCCCACGATCACCGCACGCATGGGGGCAGGCAAGCCCTCGACTGTCTTGCTGTGGTCGGTGGGGTCCAGATAGTCGCTCAGGGACTGGAAGCGCATCCACTCGGTGCTGCGTTGTTCGTCGACCGTCGTGTGGCTGACGTCGACGCAACGCACATCCGTGAAGCCGGCACGGCGCATCCATAACTCCAGAGCAGGCACTGAAGGCAGGAACCATACATTGCGCATCTGCGCATAACGATCTTCCGGGACCAGCACCTGATGGACATCGCCCGGCACTACCAGGGTTTCCATCACCAGCTCGCCGCCTTTTATCAGGCAGTCTTTCAAGGCCAGCAGGTGGTCGATGGGCGATTTGCGGTGATACAGCACGCCCATCGAAAACACCGTGTCGAAACCTTCCAGGTTGGCGGGCAGGTCTTCCAGCGCGAACGGCAGGTGCCAGGCGGGCAGATCAGGCAGGTAGCGCTGCATGGCCTGAAACTGACAGAAGAACAGCCAGTTGGGGTCTACCCCGATCACGCTGTCGGCTCCGGCGCCAAGCATGCGCCATTGGTAATAACCGTTGCCGCAACCCACATCCAGAACGCGTTTGCCCTTCAGGTCCAAATGTGGCGAAACCCGCGACCATTTCCAGTCCGAACGCCATTCAGTGTCGATGTGCACGCCGAACACATTGAACGGCCCCTTGCGCCACGGTGACAGGCCCAGCAATGCCTTACGCAGGACGGTGCGGGTCTCGCCGTTGCAGTCGGCTTCCAGGGTAAAACTGTCGATCAGATCGATTCGCTCGGGCTGCAGGTCGGGCAAGGCATCCAGCGCACTTTGCCAGCGCTGCAGATCACCGTGACCCTTGGCCATCTTGGTATCGAGCTGGGCCTGCAGGCCATTGGCCCAATCGGCCAGAGGGGTTCCCGCCAGACGACGGACGAGGGGGGCGAGATCAATCATGGCAGGGCAATCAACGAGGTGAAGTTAAGGCATTGAAACCACGGCACCACCTTGGAAAAACCTGCGGCAAGCAAGCGTTGGCGGTGTTCTTCGAGGCTGTCGGGTTTCATGACGTTTTCGATGGCGCTGCGCTTCTGGGCAATTTCCAGTTCGCTGTAGCCGTTGGCGCGTTTGAAGGCGATGTGCAGGTCCGTCAACAGCGCATGTTCCCGCTGATCGTCGAAGCGCAGCTTTTCCGAGAGGATCAGCGCGCCGCCGGGCACCAGTGCGTCACGAATGCGCCCGAGCAATGCCAGGCGTTGTTCGGGAGCGATGAATTGCAGGGTGAAGTTCAGCGCCACCACCGAGGCGGGTTTGAACGTCAGCGCGAGAATATCGCCTTCGAGGACCTGCACCGGCAGCAACTCCTGAAACATGGAGTCCTGCGCGTTAAGGTATTCACGGCAACGCTCGACCATGGCACTGGAGTTGTCTATCGCGATGACCTCACAACCCTCGCCGCGTACATGGCGGCGCAGCGCCTGAGTGACGGCGCCCAGAGAGCTGCCCAGGTCATAGAGCACGGTGTTTGGCTGTGCAAATTGCGCGGCCAGCACACCGAGGTTTTCGACAATCGTCGGATAGCCGGGCACCGAGCGTTTGATCATGTCCGGGAATACCCGCACCACGTCTTCGTTGAAGGCGAAGTCAGGCACCTGGGTCAGCGGCTGGGCGAAAATGCGGTCGGTTTCTTTGCTCACGGCGGTTCCGGCGAAGGCTTTGAAAAGCGGGCATTCTAGCCAACTTGCCGCCGGGATGCATGATGCAGTACGTGCAGTCGGACAAGCCGTGCGCAACGCCTCATTTCACGCTGATGGCGCACTCGAAGGTCTGCTCCGGGGCGACTTCGGGTGCCCAGGGTTGCTGATAAACCATCATCAGCCGGCCGGTCCCGGCATCGGTGGCCTTGAAGCGCCAGACCGATTGCCCGCCGTTGCCGACCATTTCCTTGCTCTCGGCGTTGGCATACACCTCAGGCCCCAGGCTGCGCAGGATATTCTGGGCCGGGTTCTGGGTCAGCCAGCGAAAGCCGGTGGTCGGGTTGCTGGGCAGCGTCAGGATCAGCGTCTGTCCGGGCGTGAGAGTCAGCGGGCAATCGCTTTGCGTGTCGATGGACACAATGTTTTTCGGCGTCTGAGCGCACGCCGTCAGCAGCGCAAGGCTCAGCGGGGCAATGAAACGGGCAGGGGTCATGGCAAGTTCCGGTATCGCGATACGAAGCGCAAGGATAACTGATCGGAGTTTTGTGGGGGAGTACGACAGGTGTCGCGCTCTGGATCGGACGCAGAGCGTCCAGAACTGCATCCCCACGCTGGAGCGTGCGGCACGAGAGGCGCCCGATAGAACACCTCTTGTGCCCATTCAGCGTGGGGGCATGCGCAGTATCAATCTCTAGAACAGTACCTTCACCACGTCCGCAAAGCGTTTGGCGAAGTGCACGGTAATGCCTTCCTTCAGATAGTCCGGCAGTTCTTCGAAGTTGCCACGGTTAGGCTCCGGCAGGATCAGTTCGTGGATTTTCTGGCGCCGCGCGGCAATGACTTTTTCGCGGACGCCGCCGATAGGCAGTACATGCCCGGTCAGAGTCAGTTCGCCGGTCATGGCGACGCCTTTTTTCGGCGGCTGGTTGCGGGCCAGGGACAGCAAGGCGCTGGCCATGGTCACACCCGCACTCGGGCCGTCTTTCGGGGTGGCACCTTCGGGGACGTGTACGTGCACGAACGCCTCATCGAAGAACTTCGCGTCACCACCAAATTTCGACAGATTGGCGCTGACGTAGCTGTAGGCAATTTCGGCCGACTCCTTCATCACATCGCCCAATTGGCCGGTCAGCTTGAAGCCGCGATTAAGGGTATGAATGCGCGTCGCCTCTATCGGCAGAGTAGCGCCGCCCATACTGGTCCAGGCCAGGCCGGTGATCACGCCAGTGCCGGACAGGACCTGCTCGCTGCGGAACACCGGCATGCCCAAGGACGCTTCGAGGTCTTTCGGCCCGATCTTGATCACTGAATCAGGCGCATCCAGCAGTTTGACCACCGCCTTGCGCACCAGTTTGCCAAGTTGCTTCTCCAGATGCCGCACACCGGCTTCGCGAGCGTAGCCCTCGATGACGGCGCGCAGGGCGCTGTCACTGATGCTCAGCTTATTTTTCGCAACGCCGGCTTTCGCCAACTGCTTGGGCCACAAGTGGCGTTTGGCAATCGCCAGTTTCTCTTCGGTGATGTAGCCGGACAGGCGGATCACTTCCATCCGGTCAAGCAGCGGGCCGGGGATCGAGTCCAGCGTGTTGGCCGTGCACACGAACAGGACCTTGGAGAGGTCCAGACGCAGGTCCAGGTAGTGATCGAGAAACTCGACGTTCTGTTCCGGGTCCAGGGTTTCCAGCAGCGCGGATGCCGGGTCGCCCTGATAGCTCTGGCCCATCTTGTCGATTTCATCGAGCATGATGACCGGGTTCATGACTTCAACGTCTTTCAGCGCCTGCACCAGCTTGCCCGGTTGCGCACCGATATAGGTACGGCGGTGGCCCTTGATTTCGGCCTCGTCGCGCATGCCGCCCACGCTCAGGCGATAGAACGGCCGCCCCAGCGATTCGGCAATCGAGCGTCCGACGCTGGTCTTGCCCACGCCTGGCGGGCCGACCAGCAGCACGATCGAGCCGCTGATTTCACCCTTGTAGGCGCCGACGGCGAGGAATTCCAGAATCCGCGCCTTGATGTCGTCAAGCCCGGCATGGTGCTGATCGAGCACCTTGCGGGCGTGCTTGAGGTCCAGCTTGTCGGCACCGTAGATGCCCCACGGCAGCGAGCTGGTCCAATCCAGATAATTGCGAGTCACAGCGTATTCGGGCGAGCCGGTTTCCAGCACCTTGAGCTTGCCGATTTCTTCGTCGAACTTCTTGCGCGCCTGTGGCGGCAGGGTCTTGCCTTCCAGACGCTGCTCGAACTGTTCGATGTCGGCGCTGCGATCGTCCTTGCTCAGGCCCAACTCCTGCTGGATGACCTTGAGCTGTTCCTTGAGGAAGAACTGCCGCTGATGCTCGCCGATCTTGCGGTTCACCTCGGCAGAGATTTCCTTCTGCAGGCGTGCAACCTCGACTTCCTTGCGCAGCATCGGCAAGACTTTTTCCATGCGCCTGAGCATCGGCACACAGTCGAGCACTTCCTGCAGCTCGACGCCGGTGGCCGAAGTCAGGGCAGCGGCAAAGTCGGTGAGCGGCGAGGGATCATTGGGGCTGAAACGGTTGAGATAATTCTTCAGCTCTTCGCTGTACAGCGGGTTGAGCGGCAGCAGTTCCTTGATCGCGTTGATCAGGGCCATGCCGTAGGCCTTCACTTCATCGGTCGGCTCATTGGGCTGCTGCGGGTATTCGACTTCTACCAGATACGGCGGGCGATGATGCTTGAGCCAGGTACGGATGCGCACCCGGCTGAGGCCCTGCGCGACGAACTGTAAACGACCATTTTCGCGACTCGCGTGGTGAACCTTGACCAGAGTGCCATACTCGGGGAGTGCGTCAGTCTTGAAGTGGCGTGGATCTTCCTGCGGAGTGTCCATGAAGAACAGCGCCAGCGAATGATGCTCTGACTTGCTGACCAGCTCCAGCGTTTCGGCCCACGGCTCTTCATTGACGATGACAGGCAGCACCTGCGCCGGAAAGAACGGACGGTTGTGGATCGGAATGATGTAAACCTTGTCGGGCAGGTTCTGGCCGGGCAAGGCAAGCGAGGTGCTGTCGGAACTCAGAGACACATCGTGCTCGTCTGCGTCGTTGGGCAAATCTGGCGAGTCTGTCTGCTGGTCGTTCATGGGGCACCTGAGAAGTTGAACATGGCTCTTAGATGGGGCGGTGGCTCTCAGGTTTCAATAGTCTCGGTCGATAGTCTGTAAAGCGATTGGAAAACCGCTATTTATGAGTGGTGGGCCTGTCAGGTAGAAAAGAGCGGGCTTATTTCATTTACGGCGCTGCCGTTATGGGTTGAATCAGGTATGACCAACGTATTTATATCGGCATTACTGGCCGGACTGTGCGTAGCCTCGGCTGCGAGCGCATCGGCTTCTACCTTTACCGCGCAGGTGATGGACAAGGAGGACAAGCCCCTTGCGAATGCGGTGGTCACCCTCAAAGGGCCGCCCGATCCTTCACCCGTTGCGCTGAAGGCATCAATGGATCAGCGTGATCAGGAGTTTGCGCCACATGTACTGGCCATCCACACCGGCACTCAGGTCAAGTTTCCCAACAGCGACAACATCCGCCATCAGGTCTACTCCTTTTCTAAGGCCAAGCGCTTCGAATTGCGACTTTACGAGGGCACACCCTCGGATCCGTTGTTGTTCGACAAGCCCGGCATCGTGGTGCTGGGCTGTAACATTCACGACTGGATGGTCGGTTACATCTACGTCACAGACGATTCATGGTTCGGCGTGACCGACAGCAACGGCCAGCTCAAGCTCGATCAGATGCCTGCCGGGCACTACAATGCCACCCTCTGGCACCCGAAGATCGCGGACATGCAGCCGGTATCGGGCGGCGAGTTCGAGGTGCCTGCCGCCGGCCTTACCCAGCGTTTCAACCTCGCGGTTGAAATTCAAGCTGAGGACAAACCCGGCAAGCCCGCACCTGGCGGCTTCGGTGACGCTTTCCACAAGGCCACGCATTAATGAAATTTAAAGCCAGCTTTCAGGCGCGCATCGCCGGGGTGCTGATTGTTCTGTTGCTGATTGTCGTGAGTGCGGTCTATCTCGCCGTCAAGGTTGCAACAGAGGAGGCGGTACGCACTCAGGCTCAGGCGCAACTGGAGGTGGGCAGTCGTGTGTTCGAACGGCTGATCGATCTGCGCGGCAAACGTCTGCGTGACACCGTGCAATTGGTTGCAGCCGATTTCGGCTTTCGCGACGCGGTGGCCAGTGCCGACTCCTCGACCATTCGTTCGGTGTTGCTCAACCATGGCAAACGCATCAATGCCAGCGACATGTTCCTGTTGGGCATGGATGGCACAGTGATTGCCAGCACCGTACAGAAAGTTCCCGAGGGTTCCAGGTTTGTCTATGACCAGGCCCTGCGCAACGCCAAACGTGCCGGTCAGTCAGTGCTCATTGTGCCCGGCGGCGGAGACCCTCATTTGCTGGTGGAGGCCACCGTTCTCGCGCCATTGCCGATCGGCCGTGTGGTCATGGGATTTACCATCGACAGCGATATTGCCGAAGAGCTGCGTTCGCTCAGCGGCCTGGAAGTGTCTTTTCTCACTGTAGAAGACGGCAAGAACGGCGATCTGATCAGTACCCAGCCGGAGGCCCTGCACGCGGGCCTGATCGAGCTGATGCGCAGTTCCTCGGAAGGCCAGATGCTGCTCACCGAGCAATCGAACCTTAACTTTCTCAGCCAGACGCTGATGCTCGCCAACACCAGCAATGGCGGCGACGGGCAGGTCATCGCGCTGTTGCAGAGCCCTCTGGACAAGGCCTATCAGGCATTCGCGCCATTGAATCAAAAGATCTTCTGGATTTCCATGGCCGCCCTGGTGGCTTCGCTGATCGGCACCCTGGCGCTGGCGCGAAGCGTCTCGCTGCCGGTTCAGGTCCTGGCCACGGCGGCCAAGCGTATTGGTGATGGCGACTATAAAACCCCGGTCACCTTGGTCCGCAGTGATGAACTGGGCATGCTCGCCGACGCGATCAACACCATGCAGCAAGGCATTGCGGTGCGTGAGGGGCAATTGGCCCACAACGCCCTGCACGACAACCTGACCGGGCTGCCCAACCGGGCGCTGGTGATGGAGCGTCTGGGCAGTTCGATTGCCGCAGATCGTGCAGTTGCCCTGCTATCTCTGAGTGTCGAGAACCTCGCTACGGTCAGCGAAAGCGTGAGCGCCGAAGGCGTGGACCAGTTGTTGCGACAGGTGGGCCAGCGCCTGCAAGGTAATCTGCGCGCAGGCGATACCGTGGCGCGCCTGGGGGCCAATGAGTTTCTGCTGCTGCTGGACAACACGGCCAGCGATGGCGCGGTGGGCATGGCTGACGCTGTGCAGCGTCTGCTCAGTGAGCCGCAGCGTATCGACAATCATGAGCTGGAGCTTGAATGCTGCATTGGTATCACGGTGTACCCGGAACACGGTGACTCCGCCCAGGAGTTGCTCAACCGTGCGGTAATTGCCCGCAAGGACGCCGCGTTCCTCCCCGGTCGCCTGCAGATCTATCAGGATGGCCGCGACCTGGCTCACCAGCGACAGATCACGCTCATTCGTGACCTGCGCAAGGCCGCGCAGAATGGCGAATTGATGCTGCATTACCAGCCCAAGCTGGATATCCGCCAGGGCTATGTGCGTCAGGCTGAAGCGCTATTGCGCTGGGCTCATCCGCAGTTCGGCAGTGTCTCGCCCGCCGAATTCATCGTCCTCGCCGAGCGCACCGGGAGCATTTACCTGCTGACCAACTGGGTGATCGAAGAGGCGATGCGCCAGCTGGCCGAATGGCGCAAGCGCGGTCTGGTCCTGCAGGTATCGGTAAACATTTCCGCTGATGACCTGCTGGGTGATGATCTGGTCGGCTATGTCGTGAAACTGCTCAAGCAATACGCCGTACCTGCCGAACAACTGTTATTCGAGATCACCGAAAGCGCCGTCATGAGCGAACCGGAAAAGGCACTGATCGTCCTGCATCGCCTGCGCGATTGCGGCATCAGCCTGTCGATCGACGATTTCGGCACCGGTTACTCGTCACTGGCCCACTTGAAACGTCTGCCCGTACAAGAGCTGAAAATCGATCAGTCTTTCGTGCGCAACCTGGATGAAACCAGTGAAGACGCAGTGATCGTGCGATCGACCATTGAAATGAGCCACAACCTCGGACTGAAGGTGGTGGCAGAAGGTGTCGAGTATCAACACAGCCTGGACCTGCTCCGGCGTTGGCACTGCGATACGGCCCAGGGTTACCTGATCAGTCGACCGCTGACCGCGTCGGCGTTCGAGGCATGGATTGCTACGTATCAGGCCTCACCCGGTCTTATGGTGAATTAATCCATGTTGCACAAAACATCGCTGCTGTTGGGGTCTTTGCTGGTGGGCATGGCGGGCGCTACTCCGACGTCCGCCCTGGGCGACAACGGCCGGTTGATCGCCACGGGCGGCGCGACCAGCATTGAAGGCAGCGCCGGCGGCGGCATAACCCCGTGGGCGGTGATCACCGGGTACAGCGAGCAAGGCGAGTGGGGCGCTACCGCCTTCGCCACGCACGTGAATCTGCCGGACTACAACCTCGATGTGGCAGGCCTGGCGTTCGCCTATGGCAATCGCGTGGAGTTGTCCTACGCCCATCAGCGTTTCGATATCAGCAACCTGCAGCACAGGCTCAGCCTGCCGGACGATAACCTCAGTCAGGACGTGTTCGGCGTCAAAGTGCGGCTGTTCGGCGACCTGATTTACGAAAGCCTGCCGCAGGTTTCTCTGGGTGTGCAGTACAAGCATCAGAACGATTTCCTGATTCCCAGCCTGGTCGGCGCCCGGCGTGACTCGGATGTCGAAGGCTACCTGACGGCCAGTCGGTTGTTCATGGGCGCGGCGTTCGGCTACAACGTCGTGGTCAACGGCGGCGTGCGTTACAGCCGCGCCAACGAAACCGGACTGTTGGGGTTCGGCGGCGATCGGCGCGACAGCCGCAGCCTGCTCAAGGAGGGTTCGGTAGCCGTGCTGTTCAATCCGCGCTGGGCGCTGGGCGTCGAATATCGCGAGAAGCCGGACAACCTTTCGTTTGCGGGCGAAAGTGACTGGGCCGATGTTTTTCTCGGCTATTTCCCCAACAAGCACGTGTCCGTGGTCCTGGCTTACGCCCGCCTGGGTGAAATCGCCACCCTGGACAACCAGAACGGCACCTATCTGTCTGTGCAGGGGAGTTTTTGATGAGGCGTCTGCTGATAGCCATGATGCTGACGCTGCTGGCCGGTTGCGCGCAGCAGCAACAGCCACCCAAGGATGACAGCCTCTACCACGACCTGGGCCAGCGTGCCGGTATCCAGCGCATCGTCGAAGGCATGCTGATAAACGTGGCCAAGGATCAGCGGATCGTCGAGCACTTCAAGAAAGTGGACATCGTGCGTCTGCGCGACAAGCTGGTCGAACAACTCTGCGTCGAGTCCGGCGGCCCGTGTCGCTATAGCGGCGACAGCATGGCCGAGGCGCACAAGGGGCAGAACCTGACCCCCAGCGATTTCAACGCGCTGGTCGAAGACCTCATCGCCTCGATGGACACCGAAAAGGTCCCGGTCCCCGTACAAAACCGCCTCATCGCCCGCCTGGCACCGATGCGTGGCGAAGTGATCGGCAAGTAAGTCGTAGCCTGGACCTTAAAAAATAGAACGCTCGTGTAGGAGCGAACTTGTTCGCGAAGAGGGCGTTTGGGCAGCAGAAATGTTGTGAATGTACAGGCCCTTTCGCGGACAAGTCCGCTCCTACAGAAACCGGGTTTCACACCGAGTGCGAGTTGACTCGTTTATAGC
>Ga0308164_10003458_pt1 | contig 14228 bp, 10 predicted proteins | sample PhyTR2_FD_201031 | JGI IMG/M metagenome (GOLD analysis project Ga0308164, IMG submission 201031) | Phyllosphere microbial communities from UC Gill Tract Community Farm, Albany, California, United States - DLSLT.R2 | ecosystem: Host-associated > Plants > Phyllosphere > Unclassified | place: USA... | reverse complement strand
GTTCGACAACCTGGGTGCCACCGAAGAACAGCTGGACTTCAAGGTCGTCTACGCCTCGGCCCTGAACGGCATTGCCGGTCTGGAACACACCGATATGGCTGAAGACATGACTCCGCTGTACCAGTCGATCGTCGATCACGTTCCTGCGCCAAAAGTTGACCGTGACGGTCCTTTCCAGATGCAGATCTCGGCTCTGGACTACAACAGCTTCCTGGGCGTCATCGGTGTTGGCCGTATCGCTCGCGGCCGCGTCAAGCCAAACACTCCGGTTGTTGCCATCGATGCCGAAGGCAAGAAGCGTAACGGTCGTATCCTGAAGCTGATGGGTCACCACGGTCTGCACCGTGTGGACGTTGAAGAAGCAGCTGCCGGCGACATCGTCTGCATCAGCGGCTTCGACCAGCTGTTCATCTCCGACACCCTGTGCGACCCACTGAATGTCGAAGCGATGAAGCCGCTGACCGTTGACGAACCTACCGTTTCGATGACCTTCCAGGTTAACGATTCGCCGTTCTGCGGTAAGGAAGGCAAGTTCGTCACCAGCCGTAACATCAAGGAACGTCTGGACAAGGAACTGCTGTACAACGTTGCCTTGCGCGTTGAAGAAGGCGACACCGCCGACAAGTTCAAGGTCTCCGGCCGTGGTGAGCTGCACCTCTCGGTACTGATCGAAACCATGCGTCGCGAAGGCTTCGAAATGGGTGTTGGTCGTCCGGAAGTGATCATCCGTCGTGTAGGCGACGTGAAGCACGAACCGTACGAAAACGTGACCATCGACCTGCCGGAAGAATCCCAGGGCGCGATCATGGAGCAAATGGGTCTGCGTAAAGGCGACCTGACCAACATGGTTCCGGATGGCAAGGGCCGTGTTCGCCTCGAGTACAACATCCCGGCCCGTGGCCTGATCGGTTTCCGTAACGAGTTCCTGACCCTCACTTCCGGTGCAGGCATCCTGACCTCGATCTTCGACCGTTACGACGTGATGAAGTCCGGCGACATGTCCGGCCGCCAGAACGGCGTTCTGGTTTCGGTTGAAACCGGCAAGGCACTGACCTACTCCCTGGAAACCCTGCAGGCGCGCGGCAAGCTGTTCGTCGAGCACGGTCAGGAAATCTACGGTGGTCAGATCGTTGGTCTGAACAGCCGTGACAACGACCTGGGTGTGAACCCTACCAAAGGCAAGAAGCTCGACAACATGCGTGCTTCGGGCAAAGACGAAACCATCGCCCTGGTTCCACCTGTCAAGTTCACCCTTGAGCAGGCTCTGGAATTCATCCAGGACGACGAGCTGTGCGAAGTAACGCCGAAGTCCATCCGTCTTCGCAAGAAGATCCTGGACGAAAGCGAGCGTACCCGCGCTGCCAAGAAAGCCAAGGCTTGATACTTAGCCCGCGCTGAATAAAAAACCCCGGTCGAGAGACCGGGGTTTTTTTTGACCTGCTGATCATCGCAATGAGGTTCAGGACTTGATATCGAGGGCCTGACGTTTGCCCGCCACGGGTGCCAGCAACAGTTCGATACGCTGCTTGCGAATCCCGTCGGCAGCCGCTTCGGCCAGGGCTGCGTCGGTGATGATGGTGTCGAACTGCTCGAGCCCGGCGACCTTGTACATGCCGAAGGTGCCGTATTTGGAGCTGGTGGCGATCAGCACGGTTTGCGAGGCGGACTGCATGGCGGCCTGCTTGACCTCGACCTTCAGCGCCGACGGTGTGGTGGTGCCGCGTTGCAGGTCCCACGAGCTGGTGGACATGAAGGCCACATCGGTCGCCAGCTGGCGCAGGGTCGCCGCAGCCAGGCCGCCGACGCTGGAGCGGTTCGGATGATCGAGCAGCCCGCCGGTGTGAATCACATCCACATGCGCAGCATCGGCCAGCGCGTTGACCACGCCGAAATCATTGGTGACCACAGTCATGCCCGACAGCGCGATGATATGCGGGACGATTTCGAGTGTGCTGGTGCCTGCGTCCAGATAGATCGTCATGTCCGGGTGCAACAAGCCCGCTGCGAGCCGCGCCATACCCTGCTTGTGCGGCAACTCCACCACGGCCTTGGACTGGTGGCTGGGCTCGCTGTGGACCTGGCTGGCGATACGCACGCCCCCGGTAACCGAGTAGGCGCGACCTTCCTGCTCCAGCTGGGCGATGTCGCGGCGGATGGTCATGTGCGAGCAATCGAACATCTCCATCAACTGATGCACGCTGAGCACTTGATGCTTGCGCAACTGACGCAGCATCAGCTCCCGGCGCTGGTCAGGGATCATAGGTGTACCGCCGGAAATGGCGATCTCCTCTTCAGTGGACATTCGTACTCCTGTACATCAATGAGCCGCCTCAGGCAGCAGGCGGTCCGCGCATCTTAGCCAATCGCTTCGGCAATGGAAGCAGTTGCAGGCTTTTTTGCGCGGTTCGGCTCATCTTTACTCCCGTCGCACTTCAACTCATCCAGTTGCCACCGTCGACGTTATAGGTCTGGGCTACGACGTATTCGCTGTCCGCTGAAGCCAGGAAAATGGCCATGCCGGCCAAATCGTCCGCTGTGCCCATGCGCCCGAAAGGCACTTGTTCGCCCACCAGCCTTTTCTTCTCGCCCAACGGCCGGTTTTCATAGCGGGCGAACATCGCATCCACGCCATCCCAGTGTTCGCCATCGACCACGCCCGGTGCGATGGCGTTGACGTTGATGCCATGCTTGATGAGGTCCAGCCCGGCCGATTGGGTCAGGCTGATCACCGCAGCCTTGGTCGCGCAATAAACCGCCACCAGCGCCTCGCCACGCCGACCAGCCTGGCTGGCCATATTGATGATCTTGCCGCCGTGCCCCTGGGCAATCATTTGCCTGGCTGCTGCCTGCAAAGTGAACAGGGTGCCCGCGACGTTGATCGAAAACAGCCGTTCGTAACTGTCGCGGGTGATATCGACAATTGGTGCCAGATCAAACAGCGCGGCGTTGTTGATCAGGATATCCAGCTTGCCGGTCTGTGCGACCACAGCGGCGATGGCCTGATCGATGGACGCCTGGTCCGTCACGTCCATGCTGACCGCGTAGGCGTTCGGTCCCAGCTCGTTCGCCGTGGCCTGTGCGCGCTGCAGATCGATATCGGCAATCGCTACGCGCGCACCTTCGTAAATGTACGCCTGCGCAAACGCCCGCCCGATGCCTCGCGCCGATCCGGTGATCAGCGCGCTTTTACCTTCAAGTCGTTTCATGGGTTCATCGTCCGTTCAATACAGTTGAGGGCTGGCGCTCTACTTCGGGTAGCCGGCACGTTTCATCTCGCGCTCGGTCACCGCCTGCGCGGCTGTGAGCGCCTGTTCAGTGGTGGTTTGCCCGGTCACGGCGGCAGAGAACAGCTTGCCGACCGAGGTGCCGATGGCCTGAAACTCGGGAATGGTCACGTACTGGATACCAACGTAGGGCACAGGCTTGGCCGAGGGGTGCGCCGGGTCGGCGTGTTGCATCATTTGCAGCGTGACCTTGGCGAACGGTGCAGCTTTCAGGTAAGCCTCGCTGTAGGTGGAGGCGCGGGTGCCAGGCGGCACGTTGCTGATGCCATCCGTCTCGGCGACCAGCTGGATATATGCCTTGGACGTCGCCCAGGTGATGAACGCCTTGGCCGCATCCTTGTGCTTGGAGGTAGCCGGTATTGCCAGCGACCAGGCGTAAAGCCATGATGAACCCTTGTCAGTCACTTCAACCGGCGCAGGTGCAAAGCCGATGCTGTCGACCACCTTGCTCTGTTCCTTGTCCGTCGTGAAGGAGCCGGCCACGCTGGCGTCGACCCACAAGGCGCATTTGCCGCTGTTGAACAGCGCGAGGGTTTCGTTGAAGCCGTTGCTCGACACGCCCGGCGGGCCATAGTTTTTCAGGGTGTTGACGTAGAAATTCGCAGCCTTGCTCCATTCCGGGCTGGTCAATTGCGGTTTCCATTGCTCATCGAACCAGCGCGCGCCGAATGCATTGGCCATGGTACTGAGCAAAGCGATGTTCTCGCCCCAACCGGCCTTGCCGCGCAGGCACATGCCGTAAACGCCCTTGTCGGGCTGATGCAGCTTCGCGGCGAAGTCGCCCAGCTGCGTCCAGGTCGGGTGTTCGGGCATGCTCAAGCCTGCCTGCTTGAACAAATCGGTGCGGTAATAAGTGATGGTGCTTTCGCCATAAAAGGGCAGGGCATAGAGCGTGCCCTTGACTGACAAGCCTTGGCGCACGGAGGGAAAGATATCCTCCAGATCGTAGTCCGGCGCAAGATCGGTGATTGGCTCCAGCCACTGTTTGGCGCCCCATAACGGGGTCTCGTAGGTGCCGATGGTCAACACGTCGAACTGGCCGCCCTGCGTGGCGATGTCGGTGGTCAGGCGTTGGCGCAAAACATTTTCTTCGAGCACTACCCAGTTGAGCTTGATGTCGGGATGCTGCTGCTCAAAGGTTTTCGACAGGCGCTGCATGCGGATCATGTCGCCGTTGTTCACCGTGGCGATGGTCACGGTTTCGGCAGCCTGGACGGTCAGGTTGAAAAGGGTGGCGGACACGCCTGCGGACAGGAAAAGCGTTTTCCGAATGTTCATCGTAGTGCTCTCCACCCCGCGCCTTGTCTGGCGGGAGTCATTGTTTTTGTTGTTGGCCACGGTTGAGTCACTCTGGTGGACGGCTTGATTACAGCAGCCCTCAGGGGGCCGAACAAACGCAGCGCGGATCATCGACTGATACTTTTTTAACCGGCCGCGCTCCGGCTGTCCGAAAGCAAAAAAGTATCAGTGCCGGTTTTAACGCGAGCTAGCGCTGGTTGGACGCGAGGGGGTATGTTCAAGCGTCAACAGCGCATTCATAACGATAAAAAGGGGCATCCCGTGCCTGACAGCCGAGCCGCCTTGCTCGAGCAGCGCCCTGCCGAGCTTGAGGTTATTCTCCCGCAGCCCGACCACTGCTTTCGCTGGTACGAGCATGACTATCCCTACGCACTGGCGCGCTGGAACCATCATCCGGAATTCGAAATTCATCTGATCCGCCAGGGCAGCGGCAAGCTGGTGGCCGGGGATTACATCGGTGAGTTCGCGGCAGGGCATGTGGCCCTGATCGGCCCGGATTTGCCGCATGACTGGATCGGCGATCTGGCCCCCGGTGAGCATCTGCCCGGGCGGGACGTGGTGCTGCAGTTTGATGGTGCCGCGTTGCTGGCCTTGCGCGGCACGCTGCCGGAGATAGGCGATTTGCAGCGTCTGTTCGAGCAGGCGCGACGTGGCCTCGAGTTCACCGGTGCAACAGCGGTGCAGGCCGCGCGCCTGCTTGAACAGATCGGCCCGGCTCAGGGGCTGGAGCGGCTGATTCTGTTCCTGCAACTGGTCAACACGCTGATGAAAGCGCCTGCGCAGGAGGTTCGTCTGCTGGCCAGCACCTGGTATGCACCGACCCTGGATGCGCGCAGCTCCGAACGGATCAACAAGGCGTTCGACTATCTGCTGACCGAATTGACCAGCGATATTCGCCTGTCCGTCATCGCGCAGCGGCTGGACATGAGCGATCCGGGTTTTTCACGCTTCTTCAAGCGCACCACGGGCCATTGTTTTATCGACCTGATGCGCAAACTGCGGGTCCAGCGGGCTTGCCGGTTGCTGCTGCACAGCGAGATGTCGGTGTCGGACATCTGCTTTGAAGTCGGCTATGCCAATCTGTCCAACTTCAACCGGCACTTCCGCGTGGAGATGCAGCAGACGCCCAGTGAATACCGGCGCGCCGCTGCATCGGCCTGATCAATGCTCTGCCGGTTCTTTCGCCTGCGGGGCACGGGTAACGGCATTCACCAGCTTGCCGATGGTCAGGCCCTGCAGAAGGATCGACAGCAACACCACGATGTAGGTAATGCTCAGCAGCAGATCGCGTTCCGGCCCGGTCGGCAGGGCCAGCGCCAGCGCAACCGAGACACCGCCGCGCAGGCCGCCCCAGGTGAGGATGCGGATCGTACCGTGCGGCACCTTGCGCCAGCGACGCAGGAGCAGGATGGCCGGGGCCACGGTGACGAAGCGCGACAGCAGAATCGCCGCCGCCAGCAGGCTGGCCGCAATCAGGTGCTGCCACGAGAACGGCAACAGCAACAACTCCATGCCGATCAGCGCGAACAGCAGTGCGTTGAGCATGTCATCCAGCAGCTCCCAGAAACCGTCCATGTAACGACGGGTCATGTCGTTCATCGCCAGATTACGTCCCAGGTTGCCGATGATCAGGCCGGCCACGACCATCGCGATAGGACCGGACACATGCAGTTCAGACGCCATCGCCGAGCCGCCGATCACCAGCGCCAGCGTGAGCATGACCTCGATCTGATACTGCTCGATGCTCTTGATCATCAGGTACACGGCGTAACCGATCAGGCCGCCGAACAGCACACCGCCCACCGCTTCGTGGACGAACAGCAGGGCGGTTTCGCCAACCGTCGGCGTCTCGCCCAACTGGGCGATACCCAGCAGCACGGTGAACACCACCACCGCGGTGCCGTCGTTGAACAGGCTTTCACCAACGATGGTGGTTTTCAGCGGTTTGGAGGCGTTGGCGGTACGCAACACACCGAGCACCGCAATCGGATCGGTAGGCGAGATCAGTGCACCAAACAGCAGGCAGTACAACGGGCTGACGTGCCAGCCGAACAGGGCAAAGATCCAGTAGGCCAGTGCGCCGATCACAGTGGTGGCAATCAGCACCCCGAAAGTCGCCAACAGGCCGATGGGCCAACGGTAGCTCCTCAAATCGCCAAGGTTGACGTGCAGCGCCCCGGCGAACAGCAGGAAGGACAGCATCCAGTTCATCAGCAGGTCGCCGAAGTCGATCTGACCGATCAATTGTTGAACGCGATCTTCCAGGCCGGGATAGCCCAGAAAGCTCAGACCCTGCAACAGCAACGAGAACATCAGCGCAGTGACCATCACGCCAATGGTGGGGGGCAGACCGATGAAACGGTAGTTCACGTAGGTCAGCAGCGCAGTGAGGCAGATAAAACCAGCAGCGAGTTCAAGCATCCGTCATTCCAGAGTCCGTAAGTGCAGTGTCTCGATCACCGTAACCGAGCCTGTGTTTGATGGACTGGATCTACGTCCAGACACATCTCGACACGCCACAGTGGGGTTTGCGTTGACCACGCAGAGGCGGTGATGTTGCAAAAAATGCTGGAATCACCCAGCGAAGCTGGATTTGAGACGGGAGAGGCAGGGCATTGCAGACACAAAAAAGTCAGCCCGAATGACGGTCCGGGCTGACGGGGGATGTAGCGCTGAGTGGCCTTCCTGGCAGGATCAGAATCATTGGCTGTTTCTGCATCCGCCGAGGACCTGGTACTGAACCGTGTTCAGCTTGCCTTTGGAGTCTTCGTAAGTCATCAGCTTTGGCATCACGCTACAGGTTTGCAGATCCGGGGATTTGCGGACCAGCTTGGCAATGTCCAGCTTCATTCCGTACGTGTATTCCTTGATCTCCGGCATTGGCTTGTTATGGATGGCGGCATACTTCTGCACGCTGGCCTGGTGCTCCTTGATCACCGTAGTGGCTTTGACTTCATCAGAGGTGTAGGCGAAAGCACTGATGGGCGAAAGGATGACCAGAGCAAGTAACAACGATTTGGCTGTGCGCATTTTCTTTTGTCTCCGTTTGAATGTGGCTTAACCCTAACCAATGCGCACTAACCGGAAGGTTGCTGAAACATTACAAATCGGTCATCTCGAAGATGTCAGCTTCCTAACAGTATTGTCATTGTTCGCTCACCTTCCTGTTAGCTCCCCCTCCGTAAGCTTGTTTCATCCCTGACGAGCGCCGAGCGCTGTGCAGGTCCGACATTCAACCGATAAAGGTAACGATGATGAAACTGGTCAAATCGATGGTCTTCGCAGTAGCTGCCTTGTCCGCCAGCGCAGCCTTTGCCGACGACGGTAACGAGTACGCAAGCACAGCGGCTGACAAGATGCGTCTGGCTCAGGAGATGCGTTTCAAGGAACAGAACAGCAGCAAAGCCGAGCGGTACGTCAATGCCGACGACAACGCCGAGGCTGAACGGTCGACCAAGTCCGAAGGCTGATGCCTTGGATGCCCGACCCGCTGCACCCCCATTCGCCCTTTGTAGCAGCTCCCTGCTCCTTTGGTCGGGGCGAATCTTTAAGCGTCCTTCGGGGCGCTTTTTTTATTCCCGTATCTACATAAATCGTTATCACGCCCGTGATCCAGCGCCCATGGGAGCGAGCTTGCTCGCGAAAAGGCCGGTACAGCCGCCAGAAGGAGTGCACTTGAACCAGGGAATGCCGTTCTGGACGCTCTGCGTCCTATCTTGAATGTTGGCTTGTGTTGGTCAAAGCGTGAGTCATTTTTATTGAATAGACACACGCTGCAGCGCATTTCCTTTCATATTTGTAATCCCGCTGTCACCCCGCCGTTATCTTCGCCACTTCAAGATGGTGCCCCACTGGCAGCTCTCGTACCTATAAAAAGAGCCAGGTCGACATGTTTATAACAATCTGCCGATTAGACGGAGCGCACATGACTCAACTTAAAACTCTATCACTGGCCCTGTGTTCGACCCTCGCCGGTGTCGCACCGGCTGCCGTATTCGCCGAAGAGCAAAAAGAAGGCTTCATCGAAGGCAGCACGCTGACGGTACTCAACCGCAACTTCTACATGAATCGCGACCACCGCAATGGCGAGTCCAGCCCGACCGGCAATGGCTATTCCGAAGCATGGGCGCAGGGCATCATCGGGCGATTCCAGTCAGGTTTCACTCAAGGCACCTTCGGCGTCGGGGTCGATGCATTTGCCATGATCGGTATCAAGCTCGACACCGGTGACGGACGCAACGGCGGCCGCAGCGCATTCGACGTGCTGCCGGTCGATGGGGAAGGCCGCGCCCGTGACGAATACACCAAGGTAGGTGGCTCGCTGAAGGCCAGAGCCTTCGACACCGTCGTCAACGTGGGCGATGTGTTTCCCTCCACCCCCGTGGTTGCCTTCGGCGACTCCCGACTGCTGCCGGAAAGCTTTCGCGGCGTTACCGCCGTCAACAACAGCATCAGCGGCCTGACCCTGCAAGGCGGTCGCCTGCACGCCATGAGCCAGCCCGTTTCCAGCAACATGCGCGACGGTTTCGTCACCTTCTACGGCGGTGCCGTGGACTCTCCATGGGTTGCCTACTTCGGCGGTGACTATCAGGCCACCGACAGGCTGAGCCTTGGCCTCTACACCAGCCGACTCAAAGACGCCTGGGATCAGAAATACGCTTCAGCGTCCTACGTGCTGCCGCTCTCTGACGACCTGTCGCTGACCAGCAGCCTGAACTACTACAACGCCACCGACGAAGGCAAAAAGCTGCTCGGCGAATTCGACAACGACATCTGGAGTGCAAAAGTCGCACTGCAATACGGCGCACACACACTGTCGCTTTCGCACCAGCGCAACGAAGGTGATGATGACTTCGACTACCTCCGGCAGTCCGACTCCATCTACCTGGCCAACTCCATCCAGTACAGCGACTTCAACTCACCCAAGGAGCGCTCGTGGATGGTCACCTACAACCTCGACATGTCCACCTTCGGCGTGAGCGGCCTGTCATTCATGACCCGCTACGGAAAAGGCACCGACGCCGACTACTCCAACGCCAACAGCACCTACATGCGCCGCGACGCACAAGGCAACCCGCTGACCGACCAGAAACGCTGGGAGCGCGATATCGAAGCGAAATACATCGTGCAGACCGGGTCACTCAAAGACCTGTCGCTGCGCGTGCGCCAGGCAACGACTCGTGCCACGGCGTTCGAATCGGATCTGGATGAGGTGAGGGTGATTGTGGAGTATCCGTTGAGTGTGCTTTGAGGGGGGTGATTGAGTGAGGCGTCCTTTGGGGCGCTTCACAATTGGACGGGCTAGAAAGGAGACGACTGATGGCAAGGGAATCAGAGATCTACCTCATCTTCATTTTTTCAACCCGCGGATGAACTCACCAAATGATGAGGCGAGTTTTCTTTGTGCATTGATATGATTCAAGGCCATGGGGCGTCCACGCTATGCCAACTTTAATTCAGTAGCTGCTTAGGCAAAGTCGTAATTGTGCTCTACATACCTAGTGTTAGGTCGTTTTAGCCGTGGTCGACATTGCATGTATAACGCCGTTAGATTTGCGGTCGATTATTAAAACTAAGATGTTGTTTTCCATCTTTTTAGCGATCCAGCTAACTGGGTGGTCTGGTGCCAATCTTCCTAGTTTGAGTGTGCATTCCTTTGCTCCGTAGAAGGTCCTGCCGCTTTTCTCGAGAGTGTCTATTCTGTAATCTACAATTTGTCTCATGCTTGAGCTTCCATTTATGTTGTAGATTTCAAGATTTAACCCGTGTATAAAATAAACATGTGCCTTAGCCTGTTCTAGGACTTTGGCTGTGTGTATATCTATGTCGTCAGCTTTTAATATTGTTTCTTGGTTGATTGTTTTAGAGTTAATTTGGATTGAACACCTCAAGCTTTGCGCGATTATTTTTTTCTCATCACCCGCAATCTCCAAGATTTTACCAGCCTTTTCGATGTGAAAGTAATAAAGTCCTATACTTCAACTTTCTGTTGATCAGCATGGGCTGCTGGCATAGCTGCCGGGCCCGTAAATATACAGTTTGTTTGTTTGCTTGTTGGATATTTTGAGCAATATCCGAAAAGATTGATTCTGGACCTTGCTTTTGACCATGCTGTTTTTTTAGATGGTCCGCTTGCCCCTATGACTCATACTCCCGACGGCAGTAGACAAAACCTTCAAGATGCTCAAGACTTCCGATTGGACTCAAGTCAAACTTACACTCCAGGTCTATTTGGAGGATTTTATCTTGACCAATTGATGCTGAAATATTTGTAGATACGACCTCTAAGCTTTCCCAGTCAAAGTCTGTGGGTGGCCCGTCAAGATAGTAACAAATAAATAGTGTTCGATCATCCGTTAGAGAAATAGCGATTGCTCTTATTTCAGGATATATCTCACCAATTAGAGCGCGCCATACGCACAAAATCAACCAGTCAGGCAAGGTTTTCATGGCTTCGATCCGAACTTTTAGCTTGTAAGTGCTCTTTTTTATTAGTAAGAGTTACATTGTTGCTAATTGACTTATAATGGTGCGCGTCGCGATTTTTCATCATGGTTTAAGATTTCCTTTTTCGTTATCAATCATTTATTGTTTTGGAGTTTTAATGTTATTTTCGATAAGGTTTCTGTTCTAATCGTTTGCTGGGCTATTATAGTAACAAAATTTTTCATTAGCGATTTTTTCAATATATCGCTTTTGGGGTCGTATGTGGGTGAATTCGTATAGCCTAAGTCTATTAGTCTGCAGGAGTTGCTTTTGTCTTCTATTGCATATTTTTAGTGTTGCTTCTAGTTTGCTTCTGTAAGCTTTCTTTAGAGGTAAATTATCTTTACCCTCTATTAGCTCTTTTTTCTTAGTCTGAAAAGCTCGGCTTCCCAAACGTTCATTTCTTGCATGAACTTTTCGATAGTTTACAGGGCTTGGTTTGAAGAATCTTTATCTTTCATATGTATTCTCAAGTATACTTTCTAGTATTTTCTTGCCTTGACGATAGGCATTATTGGTATATATAGTTTGTGCGCCGCCGCTGTCATATATTAAGTCAAGCTCAATGTCTACTGCCCTCTATTATTTACAGCGCTGGCAATAACCGCTTCAAAAGCTCTAAATTGACAACGATTTACATCTTTTAATTACGGGAGCAACCCGTCTTTGTTACCCAATGCTGCCCCAAGAAGCGTAGAGGGTAGCTTCTATAATGGGGGCTTGATTGATCATCTTAATAATGAAGTAAATTGAAAGGCATATGGAATTCTAAGGTGCTCATGCGTTCCGTAATGTCCACCAACGACAGCTCAGTTCAGGTTCAATTAAAATCTGAGCTTCTGAAATGGTTTCGCATATATCAAATATTACGCGAATTCCTGCTCCGGAACTAGTGCGCATAAATTCAATGGATTCTACATTTTCTGATGATACTATGGCAGTTTCCTTCGCTGAAACATAAAGTGCTATTTGAAAAGATCGCATTACGGCACTGAAGGATATATCAGCTTCAATCTCACTGTTTTTCGATTTTATATTATAACGAAATAGAGCTGAGCTGGTATCCATCTCGACAGGCTCAATGCCAAATTCTTCTAAGAAATCATCGGGGCTCGGAAATTTCATAGTCACTCCTTAGTGAGCGGGTATTAAGGTTATAAGTTTGCGAGTTTCATTATCAAGTATTTGGAAAGTACTTTTGAAGTTGGCTGCTCGACCCGATGGGCCTATGAATAGGGGTTCTCTGACCTCAAACATCCCATACTGGTTGGAAAAAGTACTCATAACGTTGCCTTGGGTTTTTGTGGATAACGCCAAATGCTCAGTTAGCATCTGACGGCCAGAAGTAGTATCAGGAACACCAAGTCTCTTCATTTCGAGAGCAAGCTGGTTCGATCTGGCTGCATTATGAGCGTTACTAGCTGCGCGGCCAAATAGGTAGTCAAATTTGCCCGGTGCAATTTCTAGTGAGCCATTTCCGGAACCGTTGCAAAGACCTAAAGGATCAACCCACCCATTAGGATTAGGCGCATATTGATAGAGATTATCCCCACCACTCAACCCAATCGGATCCTGCGTAAAAAACCGTCCAATCTCCGGATCGTAATACCGAAACGTGTTGTAGTGAAGCCCCGTCTCCACATCGAAATACTGACCCTGAAACCTGAGGTTCTGCTCGACCTCGTTCACCACCAGTTTCTCAACCGCGCCCCACGGCCGATATTTGGCCTGCCAGACGATCTGCCCTTCGGCGTCGGTCATCTCCAGCGGCGTACCAATCTGGTCGGTGTGGAAGTAGTAGACCTTGTTCTCTACCTCGCCCTCTTTCTCATCAACACGGGCCAAAGGCGCATAGCTGCCGGGTTCGTAGAGGTACAGGCTGCTCTGCCTAGGACTTTCTTCACGCAACATCCGCAATCCCTGCCAGAGAAAGCGTTTCTGGCCGGTCTGCCCCTTGATCTCCCACTGTTTGCCAACGCGCCTGCCCAGGCTGTCGTACTGGTAGCTGCTGGTGCTTTCCACCTGACTGTTGGCCATGGTCTCGGTTTTGACCAGGCGGTTTTCGCTGTCGTAGGTGAAGGTTTGCCAACGCACGATGCCGACGATTTTCTCGACCAGATTGCCCCACGCGTCGTACTTGTATTCGTGGTTGCTCCATTGCTTGAGGCGGTTGTCTTTGACGCGGTCAAAGCGGCTGGTGTTGAAGTTGAGGCGGTTGCCGGCAGCGTCGTAGCGGAATTCTTCGCCGTCGAAACGTTTTTCGGGGTTGTGTTCGAGCAGGCGGCCGTTGGCTTCGTACTCGTACGTGACTTCGCCACGTAATTTGTCGAGGGTGCGGCTCAGTTCGCCGGCCGGGTCGTATTCGTAGCGGCGGTGGACCGGGTTGTAGGCGTGCTCGACGTAGCGCTCTGGCTTTATGAGCGGGTTCTGGATCTGTGACAGTTTTTCAGCGGGCAGGGTGGTTGCGTACTGCCAGGTCTTGCGCCCCAGAGCGTCATAGCCGAAGCAACTGGTGAGCTTGCCTTGGGTGCGATAGATCTCGCGGTGCAGGTCGTCGCGCTCCGTGTCGCTAATCAGTTGGCCATCGAGGTTCAGTTGATGCAGGTGGCCGCTACCGTAATACAAATGGTTCAGGTGCTGACCGGTGGGAAGGGTCAGTGTGGTCAGGTTGCTGAGCGGATCGATCTCGGTGATGAGGTTGCCCCGATCATAGCAACGGGCCTGCCAGGTGCTGCCATTGTGCAAGGTCAGGCCGATGGTGTTACCTGTAACGTCCAGTGCGACAGCGTAGTGATCGTCGCCGCAGTCGCGGCCGTCTTGTAACTCCAACTTCCTAGATTCAGTTCACCAGTAGCTGAGACAACGTTATCAGCCACCAGACCTATAGATTATTAAAGAGCATAAAAATATAGCCATCGACAAAGCTACGAAAGTGCCAAGTCTCGGCCACTAACTATTATTGCGCAAGCTACCTTGCAATTGTCTCTCAAGCGACTTTAAAAACTTGCTAGTGGTCGACGCCAACGATTTATAGTTTTTTGTACGGCGTCTTGTACGGATATAATATCTTTAGTGTTGGTTTAGAAAATCATTTACCAGCGCGTATCCAGACACAGCCATAGCCATATGGTTCTTATACTCATCAATAGGAAGAACTCT
>Ga0308164_10003455_pt1 | contig 14240 bp, 30 predicted proteins | sample PhyTR2_FD_201031 | JGI IMG/M metagenome (GOLD analysis project Ga0308164, IMG submission 201031) | Phyllosphere microbial communities from UC Gill Tract Community Farm, Albany, California, United States - DLSLT.R2 | ecosystem: Host-associated > Plants > Phyllosphere > Unclassified | place: USA... | reverse complement strand
GTCAGCTGATACAAGGTCGAGCCAAGCGAGGCCGTCTTTGCTCGCAACCTGCTCTCCAACGACGACTGGAGGATTGCACTGCTGGATGAGGTCGAAGAACGCAGGCCATAGATGCCGCTCGTCATCAGACCCAGCGCCTTTGCCAGCCGCGGAGAAAGGCTGGCACGGGCAACTTCCCGTCCATATCGCTCGGTTATCCGGCCATCCGGCCAGACGCAGAGCATGGCTCCAGACGCCAATTCCCGCAAAGAAATGGCACTGAACATATCCGGCCAGTTCGTCGGGACAGACATCTTCGATAGAGCGTTCATCTACGTCTCCGGGGGCGATGTGCCCCGCCTTGATCAGCTCGCGCAGCCATGCGGCGGCGAACGGGTCGTGCTCATTGTAGTAGGCGCGCGGGGCGGGTGCCGTGCGGGCCATGTGTTCAGCCGATCCGCTTGAAGCGCAGCGTGTTGAGCTCCGCGCCGAACACGCCGATGTCAGCGAGGCCCTTGATCTCGTCGCGCTCGCCGCAGCCGATCCCGACGCCATCCTCATGGAAGATTTCGTAGATCGCGCCCTCGACCAGATCGTCAAACTTCAACATGGCTTGCCTCCGTACTGTATATACGATACCTAAACGTATATACGTTTCTCCGCAAGGGTGTATATACGAATTGGCACAGGAACTTTTACCCGCTACAGCGCCGCCCATGGGTAGGAAGCCACTTGGCGGATTGGGCGAGAAGACCGTCATGGTTCCCATGCGCTGGGCGCCTGCGCTGCTCTCTCGCATCGAAGCTGCGCGCGGCGAATTGGATCGATCAGCATTCATCCGCGACGCCGTCGAGCGCGAGCTGGAGCGGCGGGGCAAGTGACGCTCGTCAGTCCGCGTCGGCATCATCTTTCACCTCGGCGAGCGCCCCGACCAGCGTCGTGATATGCTCGCGACGGCGTGCGGCGATGCGCAGCGCCTTCTCCTGGCTGGCCTTGTTGTAGATCCCGGTGACGTTGAGCGTCTTGTGACCGCTGACGGCGCGGACATCGACCTCGCCGCTATCGCCTAGCTCGGTGATGCCACCATGCCGGAAGCTGGTGAACTTCAGGTCGTCCGGCAGCCCCGCCTTCTTGCGGATGCGCCGGTGCAGCTTGTTCATGTAATCCTTGGTGTAGGCGGCGCCGGTGCGCTCGTCGCGGACGATCAGGTCGTCGTCGGCGCCGCGCTTGAGTCCTCCGATCGCCGCCTCGAGCTCTGGATACAGCACGACGACCTCGCCATCGAGGCGATCGACGATCGGGATGTCGACGACGTTGCCGGTCTTCGACTGGATCAGGCCGATGCTCTCGCCCGGCCGGTACCCGCCCCAGCGCACGCCGCGCACGTAGCCGTCAGGATCCTCGAACCCGAAAGCGTCATAAACGCGCTGACATCCCTCGAACAGGATCGCGGCGGCGGCGGCCATGCTGTGCTTGCCCATCTCGGCCGCGGCCAGCTTGTACGCCTCGTATTCGGCGCGCGTGGACGCCCGGTTACCCCGCCCCGCCCCGCTGCTGCTCTTGATCCCCATGCCTGAGAACGGGTTGTCCTTGACCCCGGTCGCCTTGTGGTGCCGCGCAGCCTGATTCCAGACGAGGCGGCAGACCTGCATCATGTAAGAGCCCTGGCGCTCCCCGTGCTTGTCCTTGGCCTTCTTGTAGAGGGCGTCGGAGGCGGTCGCGTCGATCAGCTTGGCCTGGCGGGTGCCGAAGCGGCCGACCTTCATCTCGATCGCGACGACCATGTCCATCGCCAGCTTGTAACCGGTGCGGGTGACGTGCCGCAGCTCGGTGAACTTCTCGGTTCCGCGGTACCAATCGAACAGCCATTGCACCGATCCGGGCACAAGCTTGGACTGGCTGCCGTCCCGCCACTCCTTGAAGGCCGCATTGATCGCGTTCGCCTTCGTGATCGCCGTAGCGACCTCAGTGCCCAGCGGAGTCGACTGAACCGGGCAAGGTTGCCCATGTCGCAGCGCTGGTGGCTTCGCCCACTGCGGGCGCACCCAGAAATACCCGGTGACCTTGCCCGCAAGCTTGTGCTTCTGAACATAGGACGGGAGGCGGACATCAGCCAAAGTCGAGATCCTCTTCGACGGTCGATGTGAACATCTCGGTCAACGCCGAATCGAGGTCCGAGCGCAGCGCGAGCATCGCGCCCCGCGGCCCGCGCGCGCGGAAGTTTACCCGGCCGCCCCGCTCCCACGCGCGCAGCTGAGCCTCGGCGACGCCGGTGTATGCCAGCGCCAGGTCGCGCGTCATCGCGGCGGGCCAGTCTGGATATTGTGCGATTGCGACCGCGCTCATCGTGTCCTCTCCAATTTCTTGATGACGGCGGCGCGGCGGGCATCGGCTGGGCGCCAGACTTTGCCGTCCATGCCGTGGTAGGAAAGCCGGCCCATCCTGATCCAGTTCGCAGGAAGCTCGCTGATGCCGAACCGCAATAGCGGCTCGATGTCGCGCGGATGGTCGAGCAGATAGGAGACCAGGTTACCGACGGTCTCCATCTCGCCAACGCCGGCGGGCTGCGCCAACGCCTCGGCGACCGCGGCCAACCGCTCGAAAATGAGTTCCGCCTGAGCGAAGTCGATTCCTTCGACGCTCATCGGTTCTGTCCTTCCTGATCTGTGAGGTGGGCGGGGCGCAACAAAGTCTTTGCCTGTTTAGCGACGCTTGCTAGTATGTAGTGGTGTCTATTCTTAGCCTCAAATATCGCATCAAGAGCGGAGATAGGCACCTTCTGCGCCATGCTATTGCATGCAATCAGGTGTGGAATTTTTGCGTGGCCACTCAGCGTGAAGCTGAGCGTAGACGTAAAGGTGGGCTGAATGTTCTTTGGCCTAGAGAGTTTGAGTTGATCAAACTGACTGCCGGTAGCGGCGCTGCCCTTGGAATACATTCGGACACAGTCGGGCAAATCTGCCGGCAGTTTACCAAGTCGCGGGATCAACATAAGAGGTGCCCGCGCTTTCGCGTGAGTTTTGGTCCGAAACGCTCGCTCGGCTGGGTCCCGTTCATACCCCGCGCCACCAAACTCGTCGATAATAGCGCGGTCTATCTCAAGCGGCGCTTTACCTTTTGGAAGTCGCGAGAAGTGATCGGCGAGTACCGTTCCGGGTGTTTTGCTCAGGACGCGCGAGGTCGCTGGTATGTGATATTCCAGTGCGAAGTTGCCGACGATCTGCCGCCCGGCAATTGTTCGGTGGGTATTGATCTTGGCCTGAAAGACCTCGCGACACTTTCTAGCGGCGAGAAGATACCGGCGCTCCGCCACTACCGCCAATATGAAGCGGCGCTTGGGGTCGCGCAAAGAGCCAATAAAAAACGCCGGGTCAAGGCAATCCATGCGAAGATTGCCAGCTCCAGGCGCCACCATCTCCACGAACAATCCATTCGGATCGTCCGAGAAAATAAGTTGATCGTCGTCGGCAATGTGAACGCTGCCGCTCTCCGCAAAACACGGATGGCTAAGTCCGTGTTTGACGCTGGGTGGAGTCAGTTCCGACATATGCTCCAGTACAAGGCCAGAAGGCATGGAGCGGTGTTTATCGAAGCTGACGAGCGATACAGTTCCCAAACGTGCTCTTGCTGCGGGACTATTCCCCTCAGCAGCCCCAAAGGTATGGGCGCGCTTGGAATAAGGCGTTGGGAATGTAGTGACTGCGGAGCGTCTCATGATCGGGACGTGAATGCGGCTTGCAATATTCTTCGCGTCGGGCTGGAACATCAGCCTCTCGTTGGAGGAACCGCTGCTCTTTAGAGCCGTGGACATGTTAAGATGCCTTCACCTGTGCGAGGGCGGCTCGGAGACGGATGCAGGTCGTGATGAAACTGCCCTTCAATACCAACTCGCCGCTCTGCTTGGTTCCCGCGATGTCGTTCGCACCATCGTACAGGCCATCTCCGCTCGGATCGGCGTAGAGCAAGATAGCCTCGATCAACCCCCGCAAGTCCTCCGATAGGGTGGGAGGCGTCGGGGTGGCGGCGAGGGAGTTAAGGCGATGTTGCGCAAATGCTTTAACAAGCTCGTGCTCATCACATTTCCCAGACCTTACCCTGTCGGCGAACATCCGCCCATTCCAGCCCGCGTAAGTCGGTATAAAGCTTGCAGCTTGATCACGATCTGCTTGGATTATTTCCTCTGGCAGTACCTCGCGGCGCAAATGCGGCGCGGAGTCAGGTACGGCATGCACGCAAGAAATGTCGTGCTCATCAGGATTGGCGAAGTTATCCGGGTCGCACGGACATGGCGGGGTAGGAGGCGTCGGGGTGGCGGCGTAAAAGCTGTCGTCAAACTTCGTAAACGGGCCTTGATCGGTCGACCCGGTGAGCGCGTTAGCAATACCCTCCCCCTCCTGCGACGTTGCGGGCTGGGTAGCGAGGGCGGCGGCAACTGCATCCCCGAAAGAAACCAATTTTGAAGAAGTTGCAGCTCCTCCCTTGTGGATCTCTGCCAATTCTCGGATCATGGCTGACACAGTCGGCTTAAACATGCCCGTTGCTCCTGAATTTTTCGCGGATGAGAAGACAGAGAGCCCAAGCCACAACGACAGGGTAGCCGATGATCGACAATGGAATGAGCGCCCACAAAGGCAGTCTGCCGATCACTTCGCCTTCTCCACGGCGAGCACTGCGGCAACAATTTCCTCAGCTACAGTATAGTCCAAGGACTCAGGCCCTTCGTAATGGGCGCCAATGATGTCCTGCACTTTCTCAATGGCTTCTTCGCGCAAACGCTCCACCTCTCCCGCCTGATTGGTCGCGGGTACAGGTTCGGGGGCACTTTGCGTTTTTTGCAAATTGCTCGCAGCAGCATTCCAAGCCGTGCCGTCAGACCGCCCAACAGCGCTGCCAAAGCCGGGGTTCATCACCTCGCGAGCCTGCCGCTCGGATAGCGTTTCCTTTCGCTCTGGTGTCTCTGCACTCGCGGATGATACAGAGGCGAGGCGGGCTTCAAGTGTTGCGCATTTCTCGTCGAATGCTTGATCATCCCACTGGTTGCGGCGGTTCATTTCACCGATGGCGACGACGCAATTGACGCCCCACCTGTAATAACGATGCTGTGTCATCGACAGGCCGTTGTCGTCCTCGTCACCGCTGAACGAAAGGAAGTCATTCGCATCGCCGTTGATCCGGACGAGATGATCGGCGGACTTGTGCGCAACCGTCACCGCGCCCTGGTCTGTCGTGGTCATGCCGCTTTGTCCTTTGCTTCGGCGGCGGCCTTCGTGCGGGCAGCTGCTTGGTTGCGCAGCTTCGCGCGGGCCATGTTGAGGGCGCAGTCGAGCGTCACTGCCTCGCTGGTCGCCGTGTCGCCGTCGGCTGCGACGGTCGCGGAGATGCTGCCCTCGAAGGTGTCGAAGCCCGGCGCGTGCGCGGTCAGCGACACGGTCACGAACCGCTCGTCGGGGTGGCGGATGCTCTGCAGCAGCGCGCCGATCGCGTTGATCTCTGCCGGGTTCACGACGCAATCCACTTCGCGACGGCGATGACGATGCCGATGAGGCCCCCGGCAACGATGGCGATCAGCATCAGCAGGGCCATGCACCCGAGCCCGATCATTGCGCTCGCAGACTTGTCTTCCATCATCAGCACTCCGCTTCGAAGGCATCACGCGCCGAGGAAAAGGGCTGGCCGGTAACCGGGCAGCGAGGTTTCGTGCTCGTCATCGGGCATATCCCTTCTTCGGCTCACGGCAGGGAGCGCAGCGGCCCATGACCAGGCGCGGGCTATCGTCGCCGCACTCGGTGCACTCGCCGGGGACGCCGATAGCGATGGGCGCGCGCGCGGCGCGGATGCTGCGGTCGAGCGCGGCCTGGGCCACGTCGTTCGCCATGTCGGCAACATCAGCCACGGGAAACTCTCCTATCAATGCTGCGCAGCTGGGCGCGGATAGTGGTCAGAGCGGCGCTGCGCTCGGCGGATGGCGGCTGCTGCATGAGGCGGTCGCGGCGACCAAGGACCTCGGCTTGGTCGAGCACACGCTGGCTCTCGCGGGGGCCGGCTGAGTTGCGGCCGATCTGACTGTGCATCTTCATGCCCGATCACATCGTCTTGATGAGTTCGAGCGCCTGCGCTTCGGCGAAGCCCTCGGCGACATAGGCGAGGAACATCGTGCGGCGGGCGTGCGCGATATGTGAGGCCGCAGCCGCAACGCCCTGCCAGATCTCAACCTGTGCTTTGACCGCCTCGGGCCAGTCGGTACGCGGGACGTCAGAGCGCATGGGTTCGGCAGCCATGGAGGGACCTTTCGCAGAGGTTAAGCGGCGAGCGAGGGGCTTCATGCGGCGCTCACGGAATGGGTTGGCTGGGCGTCGGCCTCGACGACGGGCAGCCGGGAATGACGCGTCCGGAGGGGGCGGACCGAGGCAGTCGGGGAAAGGGGCACGAAGCCGGGCCGATCGTTGCCGCGCAGGGCGGTCATAATCTGGGGCCAGCGGTGATAGAGTGATTCGACGAAGATGACGGCCGCGATGATCGCGATCGCGCCGAGGCACGCCCAGCCAGCGCCGTACATGAACAGGTTCCAGGTCATGAGCGATCTCCAAGGGTGAGGATGGCGATCATCAGGTCGATCAGGATCTCCGCAGAGACGACGCCCATCAGATCCGGGATTGGGGGAAGCGGCGCGCGCGTCGCCGCAGCTGCGGGGTCGAGATAGCTCACGACGTGATCCTGCGGCGCGAGCGGCGCGGGCTCGTCCAGCCGTCTGCCTCGACGTTCCGCTCGCTGCCGTCCGGTGCGATGACGCGGACACGGCCGTCGGCACGTCGCGAGAGGATTGGGCACTCGAATTGATAAACCCCGGGAAGGCCGGTGCCGCTGGCGATGTCGGCGTCCGGCGCGTTGCGCTGCACGGTCATCGCTGGCGCGGTCAGGATATCGATGCCGCGGCTGATCAGGCCCTCGACCTGCTGCTCGGTAAACCGATCTCCCCCGGCGATGCTGTGATCGCCGAAACCGGTCTTATGCCCGCCACGGATCGCGCCGCACCATGGGCTCAGGGGCTTCGACGGGGTCCAGAGGATCCGCGCAGGCTGGCGGCCAAGGATCTCGCCCATGGGGCGCGGGCGTGGTGCATAGGTCATGCGCAGGCCCTCAAGTATGCGACGGCGTTGACGCTCGCCTCGGCCATCTGTGTTGATCTACGGGCGTGGAACTCGGCCTCACACTTATAGGCCTCGTCAGCCTGCGCTCGCCGGGTGAGCAGATCGGTTGCAGCTTCCAAAGCGCGCTCCAGCTGCTCCATCGTCGGGCGCCGGCCTTGCTTTTCGCGCAGCCGCTCGTGCTCTTCGATGATCAGGCGCAGGCCGAACGGCTTGATGTTCAGCCGCGCGGCGCGGGTGGCAATCGTGTCACGGATCGCGCCCGCACTGGCGACGGCGGTCGGCAGTAGGTGAGCCGAATTATCGGCTCGGTGCGCGAGAACGATCCGCTCCTCGGCCAAAGCAAGGCGATGGCAGGCCGCGGCCATATCCGTGATCGTCTGAGCGAGGTCGGGATCATGGGAAGCGATGGTGCGGCCGGTCATCGCGGCGCGCCTTCGACATGAGCCCAGCGCGCCTTGTGCGGCGACAGCGCGCCATAGTCGCGGCCCGCCTTCGCGTGGTTGATTCTGTACTTGGCCTGCCACGTCTCAAGGCCAAGTTTGTGCAGCTCAGCGTGGGCGGCCGAGCAGAGCGGAACTGCCGTGAAGTCGCACGACTTCAGTCCCATTCCCTTCGAGCCGTCAGCGTCCGAATGCGATGCCTCCATGCGTCCCGAGCAGACATGCCCCGCGTTGCCCACGAGCAGGCAACGGCGCTTGCGCAACCATGACAGATGAGTCGGAAAGCGCCGGTCGGCATCGGCCTTGCCGCTGTTCTGGCGACGCGGGCGGGTGTCGACGCGCATCATGCCGAAGTACCCAGCTTGATGCCGCAGAATGGACAGAAGCTCGCGAAAACGCCGCAAGCCTTCTTCTTGCCGCGCCCGGTCTCAATCTGATCGGTTACGATCATTGGGCGCGCTGTCTGGTCGGCGCCCAGCATGATCGGAAGCATGATCCGGGTGTTGCGCTCGGCGAGCTTCGCATCGAATTCGGCGATGCAGTTGCAGGGACCGCTCATGCGACCACCCGGCAAGCTACGATGTCAGACTTGGCCCCCTGATGGATCCAGCAGTCGCTGTAGACGTATGCCGGAACGCCGCGGGCGGGGTTCGCCAGCTCTGCTGTTTGACGGTCTGGATCGTACCGGAACTGCACGTGGACCCGTGCGCAATCCGAGACAGGGCACCCTGCCCCATCGCACTCGATCCAATCTGTGGAAGCCTGCTCGGCCACGTCGATCTCCTACCGGGCCGGGCTGGCCTGATAGGTATAATATGCGACATTCGCAGACTGCCGTCAATCATAAATCTGCGATATTAGCAGTTATTGACGCGCTTCAAATCTCGTGTTCTATATATGTTCTCATGATGAGTCGGGAGTTCGTCAGTGCTTCACTATCGCGTGCTTGTTTTCGGTAAGCCTCAGTCCCCATGGCGCAGCACCAAAGAGCGTGCGGAACGGGACGCGGAGACGCTAGGGGTCGGCACGCGAGACGAATGGGGCGACTTCTACCTGTCCGGTGAGGCGGACTTCGAGGAGGTCCACCAATACGCTCTTATGCGCCTGGCCGCGGCCTCGCTCGAACAGTCCACGACCAAACCCTGCCAAGTATCTCAATCGGCTCGTCGCCGAGCTTAATCGGGGTGTGAGCAGGGTTGCTGGACAGAGGGACCAGCCGAGCGGGGTTAGCGTGATATTCCTTGAAAGTGGCTTCCCCGTCCTGTGTTCGGATGACGTATTGCGCGCCGTCCCACAGGTCTCGATCGTCCGGGTCAATGGTGATTGTCGCACCGTCTGGGACGAGCTTGTCCATAGAGTCGCCCTTAACGCGCAACGCGTACGCCCGAGGCGGGGTGTCCGGATCGGAAACAGGGTGCCACTTGCCCGATAGTTCAATTGCCTTCTGAGGCGGTCCGGCCGGCACGTCACCAAGCAGAGGAATTTTAGGAAGCGCGGGCGCCGTTGGCTCGCCGTCAACGCCTTCTATCTCAGCGCGCTTCGTCGCCAGGGCTCGCTCGATCGCAACCATCTCGACATGCTTGATGCCGCGACCAGTCTTGCCGAGCGATTTGGTCAGATAATTCTCCTGGATACCCGAGAGGTCGGCTAGGTCTCGGATCTTCAAACCGAGGGCTTCTAGTTCTTCGCGGATTTCTTGCGGGCTCATCGTGCCGGTGAAGCGGTGATCTGCGATATTCGCAACTACCATTATCGCAGATTTCTCTTGCGCGCAGTCTGCGGATATCGCATATTGTTGCCTATGCAGACGGTAGCTGACCAGATCATCGACGCACTCGGCGGGAGCACTGCGGTATCCCGGATGATGGATGCGCCCCTTTCCACTGTGCACAGCTGGCGCAAGAATGGCGTGCCGCGCTCTCGCTTGGCTCACCTGCGCCTCCTGGCATCGGTCGAGAAGCCTGAGGTCGACATTGACTTCATCGTCGCGGGCGCCGCTGCACGCGTCGAACAGCAGGCGGCAGCGTAAGTGTTGCTCACCCTCCCCACCATGGAACCGTCCCGCGTCGCTGGCGCCGCGACCGCGATCATCGCGATCGGCGCGCAGCGGTTCGGTTTCCATGCTGCATCGGATCCTTCGTACATCGAGGCACCGGTTCTCGACGTCACGCACTGTGGCAACCGAGCCGCAATTGCGGTTCGGGAATGCCAGCAGCCGGTTTCCCTCTCTCGTGATCGGAAAGCTGCATGAACATTCTCATGATCTGCATCGCGTGCTTCCTCGCGTGCGCCGCGAGCTTCGTGCTGGGCCACGCCCATGCGGTCTGGCAGCGTCACCGGTTCGTCCAGTCGCTGCTGTCGGGCAGGGACGCGGCGGCATACGGCCGGGTCATCCGCGACGCCGAAGGGAACTTCCTGTGACGGACCACTGGTCCATCGTCGCGATGGTGATCATCATCACGGTCGGCTCGGCCGTGCTGCTCTGGGGCATCGACCTCTGCTGCCGCCACGAGGTTGCGATGCTCGAGCAGCGCGCGCGCAACGGCGAGGCGAAGGGCCTTCGGGGCGGTGATCAGGGTCTCAGTTTCCATGAAACCTCTTTCCTCGGTTTGGAGGGCAATGTCCGTGATGAATAGCTCGATGATTTCGCCGGAAACGGCAGAGGACGAGATCTGCAAGGCGATCGGCCTGTTGATGGGCCGCGGCCGCCAGCACTCGGTCGAAGACGTCGCGCTAGGCACGAAGATCCCAGCGCGCACCCTGTCGGCAATGATCGCCAGCGGCGGCGATCGCCGGTGCCCCAGCGGCTGCAATCTCCTGATCCTCGCCAGCTTCTTCGGCGTCGAGTTCACCGACCGGGTGCTCAGCGTCATCGGCCAGGGCGCGCGCGAGCTCGACCCGGCCGCCGATGCCCCTGCCATGGTGATCTCGAAGCTGATGACCGGTGCAGCCGAGTTCGCCCGCGCGGGTGCCGACGGTCGATATTGCCACATCGATCGCGCCGAGCTGCGCGACGACGCGGTGATGATGATCCAGATCTTGGAGCCATTCGCGGCTCCCTGACGACCTCTTCGACCAACGAATATCACGCGGAAAACCCCGCAACGGAGATGACTATGGACGCGCTCAATAGCGCAGTGCCGGTTGAGCCCGGTTCTGCGGACAGTCTTTTGCGCGCGGCGCCGAATGCCTCGCGCGGCTACAAGGTCGGCGATTACGCCCGCGCCGCGCACGACTGGTACGTCGAGCCCCGGTGGTGCGTTGAGCAGCTGGCCGACGCGGTCGACTTCAACGGTCATAACATCTGGGATCCCTGCGCAGGCGGTGGCACGATCCCGAAGACGTTCAAGGATCGCGGGTTCTTTACCTATGCCAGCGACGTCGTTGAGCGTTGGGACGGTATCGACGGCATCCATGACGCGACGGGCGAATGCGCGCCCCTGTTCATCGCGCCTGGGATCCGCCTGTCGGTCGTCACGAACCCGCCCTTCAAGATGGCTGAGCAGATCACCCGGCGGATGCTGGCGCTCGCCGACCACCGGGTCTGCGTCCTGCAGCAGCTGTCGTTCCTTGCGAGCGCGGCGCGGCACCGACTGTTCACCGAGTTCCCGCCCAGCGACGTCCTGATCTTGTCCCGCCGCCCGAGCATGCCGCCTGGCGCCATGATCGACGAGATGGGCGCCAAGGCGTTCAAGGGCGGTACGACCGACTTCTGCTGGATCGTCTGGACCAAGCCGCACGATCGCGAAACGCGGACGCGCTGGCTGTCGCCGAAGGTCGCGGCATGAGCCGGCTATCGAAAGAGCAGATCAAACTGCACCGTCACGCCCTTGACCTGCTCGAGCAGCCGAAGCTCAGCGACGACGATCGCGAGTTCGTACTGCGCAATTGGGCAGAGAGTGCGAACCATATCAACTCGGCGGCGGGCGCGTTCTTCACGCCGGTGGAACTGGCCCCGAGCGTCGTTCTCTACGCGAGTGGTGCCGACACGATCGTCGATTTGTGCGCAGGCATCGGCTGCCTTGGCCTATCCGCTTGGTGGTACAGCGGCCGCCGCGCGCAAGTGACGTGCGTCGAGGTTAACCCAGACTATGTCGCCGTCGGCCGCAAAGTTTTCCCTGAAGCAGAGTGGATTTGCGCAGACGTCCGCGCGGCGGGCGACATAGGAGCCTTCGACTGCGCTATCGCCAACCCGCCGTTCGGGAAGATGGCAAAGATTGCCACCGCTCGCTACGCTGGCGAGGACGATCTCGCGGTGGTCGATATCGCATCCGACATCGCGCGGTGGGGGGTTTTCATCCTACCGAGCATGTCGGTACCGTTCGAATACAGCGGGCGTCCTGGGTACTCGGCTCGGCCTTCAGCGAAGTACGACAAATTCACCGACGCGACCGGCATTAAGCTGTCCTGCGAGAGCACGGATACCGCCTTCGCCCGCTCGCTATGGCGCGGCGTAGCTCCGCACGTGGAAGTTGCGAGCGCGGACTTCGGCGATGTCCGCGCTGCGCGCGCGGCGCGCGACGCGTGCGCAAGTGCTGACGCCCAGCGCCAAGGCTCGCTGTTTGCCGAGGTCGCGGCATAATGGCCGGGCATCAGCTTCCTACAGGGCAGACCGACCAGATCGTCTATGCGGAGCTGGTGCGTGCCGCGCTCGCCGGGGAGCCATGCCCGACGAACCGGGCGCTCGGAATTGTGCTCGGTATGAGCTCAACATTCCCTGGAATGATGGCGATGCGCCGTCTCACAGCTACCGGCCGCATCCGTGTCGATTCGGAAAAGGGCTCGCGCGAGGTCTACATCGTCGAGCCCGGCCTCACGCTTCTGTCGATCAAGCGTCAAGACGGGGTGCAGCGCGATGCAGAGGCGGCAGTGGCACGCGCCCGCGCCGAGGCTCGCGAGCCTCTTCCCGCGGTGATCGATCGGACGCCGTGCTTCCGCTGCGGCGTCCGCGCGGACCTCGGGTGCAGCCACCGGGCCGCATCGACCCCCTACGACCTCCCACGGGACTACGCAGCGTGACGCACAAGAGCGCCCTCCAAGCGCAGGCGACGCAGAAGGTCGTCTATGACCTGCTCGTGAAGGCGGCGCTCGCTGGCGAAGTCTGCCCCAGCAACGCTACGCTCTGCGAAGCTCTTGGCGCGACCAGCGTATCCACGCCGGCGCACGCGATCTACCGCATGGCGCAGGCAGGCCGGTTGCGCGTGAAGCACTGCAGCAACGGCCGCGAGATCTACCTGGTCGATCTCGACATCACGATCATCTCGAAGAAGCGCGTGTTCACCCGGAAGCGCAATGACCGCCCGGCAGCTGTCGCAGCCGACAGGCCGATGCCTTCCGAATCCCTCGTCTCGCGCGACCCCTGTTTCCGCTGCGGTGTCCGTGGCGACATCGGATGCGAGCACACGCCCGAATGGGCGAAGCCAGTTCACCAAGGAGCATGACAATGACCGAAGAGCGTAGCGAAGGCATGGGAGGCGGCCAGGTGGCTGCTGACGAACTGCGGCTGCTGATCGAGCGCGCCGAGCGCCTCGAGGAGGAGAAGAAGGGCATCTCGGACGACATCAAGGACGTGTTCGCCGAGGCGAAGGGCCGCGGTTACGACCCCAAGGCGATCCGCAAGATCCTGTCGATCCGCAAGCTGAAGCGGGAAGAGTACCAGGAGCAGGAGGCCATCCTCGAGGTCTACCTCCAGTCGCTGGGGATGATCTGATGGCATACTGGTATGCCGATTCCCCAGACGCCGAGCGGTGGCAGCCGCTGAAGGCCGACACGCTGGTGGATGCAATCGCCGAGGCCCGTCATATTGACGGCGGCGAGATATCGGATGGTTCGCCGTTCAACATCGCGGTCGCGGATAAGCAGCCGTGGCGCTTCGACTGCTTCGATCGCATCGATGAGGAATTCGATAGCTCGAACGAAGAGTTGGGCGATGGTGATGGCGATCCTCCCAGCGTCGATGCGGGGCTCTGCGCTCACGGCGCCAGCCCGAAGGCCGAGTTGCGCAAGCACTTGGAGGCTGCGCTCGAATCTTGGGTTCGTGAGAACGGCAATCCGTCGGCTTGGGCCCTGAACTTCACCGAAGCTCATGATGTCCCCGCAACGGCGGAATGGCATGCGGCCCAGCAAGCCGCAGGGGAGGCCTGACCATGTGGGGCCTGATCAAACGCGCCGTCGTCGGTCGGGCCCCTGTGGCCCAGCCGCGCCCATCGATCGAGGACCGCCTCGCGCGGCTCGACGCCGACATCGATCGCGGGATCGCCGATGCACGCGCCCGCCGGCTGGCCCGCCCGCCGCGTGCCGAGCACGAACGCTTCAACCGGGCCCGGCCCAAGATCGCGGAGCTGAAGCGCGCGATCGCCATGCAGCAGGTGATTTTCTAAGTGACCCTGATCACCGGCTTTGACCTGTGCCGCGCCGCTATGAGCGTCGTCGGAATCAGTGCGCCTGAACAGAGCGTGCTGAACGTGCTCGCCATCATGGCGAACGACGCTGCGCAGTGCTGGCCGGGGATCAACGGACCCGCCGGGCTAGTTGGCAAAACGAAGTTGTCCGAGCGCGCCGTGCAGAACGCTGTGAAGTCTTTGGCGGCGGCGGGCCACCTCACTCGCGCAGAGCGCCCCGGTAAGGGCGTGATCTATACCGTTCACCCCCGCACCTCCTGCACCCCCGCACA
>Ga0308164_10003453_pt1 | contig 14250 bp, 10 predicted proteins | sample PhyTR2_FD_201031 | JGI IMG/M metagenome (GOLD analysis project Ga0308164, IMG submission 201031) | Phyllosphere microbial communities from UC Gill Tract Community Farm, Albany, California, United States - DLSLT.R2 | ecosystem: Host-associated > Plants > Phyllosphere > Unclassified | place: USA... | reverse complement strand
GGACTCCTGGGTCGCATACGCCATGGTCTGCTGACCAAGTATGTTGACGTATGCCGGACGAGCATGGTGCTCGTGGGAGACTACTCCCCTAGGACGGAGCGGATTCTGCCTAGGCAAATTCCATTCGGCAAGCGTTCTTTGCTAAACCTCGATCAGCCGCGCTTGGCGCGGTAGATACGAAAACCGTTGCCTTCAGCCTTGATCGCACACGCGCCCAGATGCTCTTCGATCAGCGGCTGGTACTTCAGGAAACTGTTGGCCACCAAGCGCAGTTCGCCGCCTTTTGCCAGATGTTTGGCCGCTTTTCGCAGCAAGTTCTCGGTGGCGAAATAGTCTGTGTGCACGCCAACATGGAAAGGTGGATTGCTCAGAATCGCATTCAACCCCATCGGCGCGGCGTCGATGCCATCACCGGTCAGCACCTCGGCTTCCAGGCCGTTGGCGGCCAGGGTCAGGCGGCTACTGGCGGCGGCGAAGGCGTCCACGTCGAGCAAAGTGACGGTGTTATGCGGGTAGCGACGTTTGATTGCGGCTCCCAATACGCCAGCCCCACAGCCAAAGTCCAGCAGATGACCGCTCGGCAGTTTATCCAGATGCGCCAGCAACAACTCGGTGCCGCGATCCAGGCGGCCGTGGCTGAACACGCCCGGCAGGCTCACCACCTTCAACGGCCCTTCGGCCAGCGGTACGTCGAACGTCTGTGCCAGGCTCTCCAACGCCACCGCCTGCGGGGCATTGGCTACGGTGACTTGCCACAGCTGGCAATGCCGCGCGTTGTCGAGCTTGCGTGGTTTGCCCAAGGGGGTCATTTGCTTGGCGGCGCTTTCGATACCGGCTTTTTTCTCGCCCACCAGGAACAGCTCGGCACCGGGAAGGCGTGCGGCCACAGCCTTGAGCAGGTAGTCGGTCAGGTCCTTGGACTTGGGCAGAAAGATTACCGCCGCGTCGAACGCACGCTCCGGCACGCTGACGCCGAACTGGCTGCGCTCGGGGAAACGGGCGTCGAGCGCCGCCTGGTCGCCGGCATGCCAGCACCAGCCGTGGGCATTGGGCAGGCGCCCCAGCAAGTCGTCGGCGGGCAACCCCACCAATAGCAGGTTGCCTTGAAAAAGTTCGGCCTGGCGAAGCAGTACTTCACTGCGCGGATCCATGGTCTGCTCCTTGAAAAGGGGCGCAGTTTATCAACTCACAACCCGCAGCGGGGTGCCGCTGAAAAAGCCACGGGCGTTTTCCACCAGTTGACCGACGATACGCTGGCGCGCTTCGCGGCTGCCCCAGGCATTGTGTGGGGTGACGATCAAGCGCGGAATATCATCGGCCAGCAGCGGATTACCGTCGACCGGCGGCTCCACGCTCAACACGTCGGTAGCCGCGCCGCCCAGATGGCCGCTGCGCAACCCATGGGCCAGGGCTTGCTCGTCGATCAAGCCGCCGCGCGCGGTGTTGACCACCAGCGCGCCGGGCTTGAGCAGCGCCAGTTCGCGGGCGCCGATCAAATGGCGGGTGTGCTCGTTGAGCGGGCAGTGCAAGGTCAGCGCGTCGACCTGGGGCAGCAGTTCATCCAACGGCACGCGGTCGGCCCGGGCAGGGCGCCCCGGAATCGCGCCCAGCACCACGCGCATGCCAAAGGCTTCGGCCAGACGCGCCACGGCGCTGCCCAATTCACCGTGGCCAAGCAGACCGAGGGTTTTGCCCTCCAATTCGATGATCGGATGATCCAGCAGGCAGAATTGCTTGGCCTGTTGCCATTTGCCGGCGGCTACATCCTGCTGATAGTCCTTCAGCCGCGTCGCCAGGTTGAGCAGCAGCATAATTGTGTGTTGCGCCACCGATGGCGTGCCGTAGCCCTGGCAGTTGCTCACTGTGATGCCCTGGGTGCGGGCGGCGGCCAGATCAATGTTGTTGGTACCGGTGGCCGACACCAGGATCAATCTGAGATCGGGGCAAGCCGCCAGGGTTTGTGCGTTGAGCACAATCTTGTTGCTGATGGCCACTTGGGCACCTTGCAGGCGTTCCAATACATTTTGCGGCGTCGTGTCCGAAAACAGCTGCAACTCAGTGAAGCTGTCTCGCAATTGGCTGAGGTCGAGGTCCCCCAAGTCCAGGGAAGGGTGATCAAGGAAGACGGCGCGGCGATTGTCAGTCATCAACTGTACCTTTTGCGACAGAGTTCGAAGGCGTAATCTGCCGAGCCTATCAGATGAAATAATCAGTTACTTAATGGAGTGAGCATGTACCTCGCCGAGTTTTTGACCGTAGCCTTGATTCACTTGTTGGCGGTGGCCAGTCCCGGACCGGACTTCGCCGTGGTGGTGCGTGAGAGCGTGACCCACGGCCGCCGCGCCGGCACCTGGACCGCGCTTGGCGTGGGTTCGGCGATTTTCCTGCATGTGGGCTATTCGTTGCTGGGTATCGGGCTGATCGTGTCCCAGTCCATCGTGCTGTTCAACGCCCTCAAGTGGGCCGCGGCTGCTTACTTGCTGTACATCGGCTTCAAAGCCCTGCGCGCCCAGCCGGCCAAACCCGCGGCTGAGGGCGAGCTGCACCGCGAAGCCGGTGAACGCACCCCGCGCGGCGCCTTTACCGCCGGTTTCGTAACCAATGGCTTGAACCCCAAGGCCACGTTGTTCTTCCTCTCGTTGTTCACCGTGGTGATCAATCCACACACGCCGCTGGCGGTGCAGGCCGGTTACGGCGTGTACCTGGCGGTGGCGACGGCGCTGTGGTTCTGCCTGGTGGCGATGCTGTTCAGCCAGCAACGCGTGCGCGCCGGGTTTGCGCGGATGGGGCATTGGTTCGACCGGACCATGGGTGCGGTATTGATTGCCATAGGTGTGAAGCTGGCGTTTACCAGCATGAAATAACATTGGCCCACCCGGTGCGCATGACCAGTAATCGGTGCAAATGCTGGCGCAAAGCTAGCATTTGCTGAGGTCTGCAAATCATTCCTTTGGCTGATTTAGCGCACACATAACGTCTCTACAGTGCAGGTCTTCAAGCCAAGACCGTGCAGTCATAAAAGGGATTCGTATGTTGCAGACCCGTGTTATCCCGCCCGCCGAAGGTGCGTACCAATACCCACTGTTGATCAAGCGCCTGCTGATGTCCGGCACCCGTTACGAGAAGACCCGGGAAATCGTCTACCGTGACAAATTGCGTTACACCTACCCCACCTTGATCGAACGCGTCGCGCGCCTGGCCAATGTGTTGACCGAGGCCGGTGTGAAGGCCGGTGACACGGTGGCGGTGATGGATTGGGACAGCCATCGCTATCTGGAATGCATGTTCGCCATCCCGATGATCGGCGCGGTGATCCACACCATCAACGTGCGCCTGTCGCCGGAACAGATTTTGTACACCATGAACCACGCCGAAGACCGCTTCGTGCTGGTCAACAGTGAGTTTGTCGGGCTCTATCAAGCCATCGCCGGGCAGCTCACCACTGTGGACAAGACCCTGCTGCTCACCGACGGCGAAGCCAAAACCGCCGATCTGCCTGACCTGGTGGGCGAGTATGAAACCCTGCTGGCCGCCGCCAGCCCTCAGTACGACTTCCAGGATTTCGACGAGCACTCGGTCGCCACCACGTTCTACACCACTGGCACCACCGGTAACCCCAAGGGCGTGTACTTCACCCATCGCCAACTGGTGCTGCACACCATTGGCGTGGCGACCATCATGGGCAGCGTCGACAGCGTGCGATTGCTGGGCACCAACGACGTGTACATGCCGATCACGCCGATGTTTCACGTGCATGCCTGGGGCTTGCCGTATGTGGCTACCATGCTCGGTCTCAAGCAGGTCTACCCTGGCCGCTACGACCCGGAATTGCTGGTGGAGCTGTGGCGTAAGGAAAAGGTCACGTTCTCCCATTGCGTGCCGACCATCCTGCAGATGGTGCTCAACGCCAAGGCCGCTCAGGGGGTGGATTTTGCCGGTTGGAAAATCGTCATCGGTGGCAGTGCGCTGAATCGTTCGCTGTATGAAGCTTCCAAGGCCCGTGGGATTCAACTCACCGCTGCGTACGGCATGTCCGAGACCGGACCGCTGGTGTCCTGTGCGCATCTCAACGAAGAACTGCTGGCCGGCAGCGAAGACGAGCGCATTACCTACCGCATAAAGGCTGGCGTGCCGGGGCCGTTGGTGGAGGCGGCGATCATCGACGCCGAGGGTCGTTTCCTGCCGGCCGATGGCGAATCCCAGGGCGAACTTGTGCTGCGCGCGCCCTGGCTGACCGAGGGATATTTCAAAGAGCCGCAGAAGGGCGCCGAGTTGTGGGCGGGCGGCTGGATGCACACCGGGGATGTGGCCACGCTGGACGCCTTTGGTGTGATCGATATCCGCGACCGCATCAAGGATGTGATCAAGACCGGCGGTGAGTGGGTCTCGTCCCTGGCCCTCGAAGACCTGGTCAGCCGTCACCCGGCGGTACGCGAAGTAGCGGTGGTAGGCGTCGCCGACCCGCAGTGGGGCGAGCGCCCGTTTGCCTTGGTGGTGGTGCGCGACGGCCATGCAATTGGCGCCCGCGAGCTGAAGGAACACCTCAAACCGTTCGTGGAATTGGGCCATTTGAGCAAGTGGGCGATTCCGAGTCAGATCGCCGTTGTTACGGAAATTCCCAAGACCAGTGTCGGTAAGCTCGACAAGAAACGTATCCGCATTGACATCATTGAATGGCAGGCCAATAACAGCACGTTCCTGTCCACCCTCTGAGCTGATTTGCCGTGCCCTTGTGGCACGGCGATGCTCTATCTCGCGCCTTCACTTGTGATTTGCCGATTTTCAGCCATCCTTCCCGCGTCGGCCCTCGCCGACATGGCGAAAGGACTGTGGCAGACGGCTCGGTGATGCAAATCACACTTTAGAGGGATCAAGCCCTACCCCCTGCTGGCTATAGTCCCACTCAGAGTTTTTCAAGGATGCACCGCTTCGGGCCATGGAGGTTCAGTTGCCAGGCAGCATTGGAATCGTTGTATTCCGGCTGTTACACGCATCATCTAGAACTCACTGCCATAACAATAATGCACATGGAGTAGCGTCGATGACCTCAGTAAACCAGTTCTGGCGCCGGGCAAAATTGCCTCTGGCCGTCAGCCTCGCCTCTACGCTCGCCGGGCCCGCATTCGGCGTCAGCTTCAATATCGGTGAAATCGAAGGGAATTTTGACTCGTCGCTTTCCGTGGGGGCGAGTTGGTCGACAGCCAAGCCCAACAAGGACTTGATCGGCGCCAACAACGGCGGTCGGGGCTTGTCCCAGACGTCCGATGACGGCCACCTGAACTTCAAGCGCGGCGAGACCTTCTCCAAGATCTTCAAGGGTATCCACGACCTGGAGCTGAAGTACGGCGACACCGGCGTATTTGTGCGGGGCAAATACTGGTACGACTTCGAACTCAAGGATGAAAGCCGTGAGTTCAAGGACATCAGCGACAACAATCGCAAGGAAGGGGCCAAGTCTTCCGGCGGGCAGATTCTCGACGCCTTCGTTTATCACAACTATGCGATTGCCGATCAGCCGGGCAGCGTGCGCTTCGGTAAGCAGGTAGTGAGCTGGGGCGAAAGCACCTTTATCGGCGGCGGCATCAACTCCATCAACCCGATCGATGTGTCTGCGTTCCGTCGTCCGGGTGCCGAGATCAAGGAAGGCTTGATTCCGGTCAACATGTTCTACGTATCGCAAACCCTGACCGATAACCTCTCGGCCGAAGCGTTTTACCAGCTGGAATGGGACCAGACCGTTACTGATAACTGCGGCACGTTCTTCTCGCAGCCGGATGTGATTTCCGATGGTTGCAGCAATAACCTGCGGGTGCTGAACAAGCGTTCGACCATCCCGGGCGCAGCCTTGCCGACCTTGACTGCCTTGGGTGTGGACGTTAACAACGAAGGCGTACTGGTCCGTCGTGGCCCCGACCGTGATGCTCGCGACAGCGGACAGTTCGGCGTGGCGATGCACTACAACTTCGAACCGCTGGATACCGAGTTCGGCGCGTACTTCATGAACTACCACAGCCGTGCGCCGATTTTCAGTGCACAGGGTGCGCCGTCGTCGGCCTACACCCGTCCGCTGGGGCCGCTTGGCGCCTTGCGTCCACTGGTCGTGGCCGGTAACTCCAATTACTTTGTCGAGTACCCGGAAGATATCCGCCTCTACGGTTTGAGCTTCTCCACCACGTTGCCGACAGGCACCGCATGGAGTGGTGAACTGAGCTACCGTCCCAACGCACCGGTGCAGTTGAGCACCACCGATATCCTCTTCGCCGGCGTGACGCCGATCCCAGGCTTTGGCAACGCCTCCGTACTCAAAGGCACCCCTGGTCAGGACCTGCACGGTTACAACCGCAAGGAAGTGACCCAGTTCCAGACCACCTTCACGCACTTCTTCGACCAAGTGATGGGCGCGAGTCGCTTGACCACCGTCGGTGAAATCGGTGTGACCCATGTGGGCGGCCTGGAAAGCAAGTCCCAAGCCCGTTATGGCCGTGACCCGGTATTCGGCCCTGGCACCTTGCCAGGTGGCTTCTGCGACAGGCTTAACCTGTCCACCGCCAATGGCGCTGGCTTGCCCAATGCCTCAGGCTTGAACACCAATTGCAACAACGATGGCTTCACCACCGCCACCTCCTGGGGCTATCGCGCTCGCGCCATCTGGGAATACCCGGATGTGTTCGCCGGTGTGAACCTCAAGCCTAACGTGGCGTGGTCCCACGACGTGAAGGGCTACTCGCCAGGCCCTGGCGGTAACTTCGAGGAAGGTCGCAAAGCGGTCAGCCTGGGGCTGGATGCCGAATACCAGAACACCTACACCGCAAGCCTGGCCTACACCAACTTCTTCGGCGGCAAGTTCAGCACCGTGGATGACCGTGATTTTGTCGCCCTGAGCGTCGGCGCGAACTTCTAAGCACACTGAATTTCAGGAAGACCGGAATATGAAAATAACTAAAAGTCTGTTGCACGTAGGTGTGCTGGGGCTGTCGATCCTGGCGAGCAACGTTATGGCGGCGGTCTCGGCAGATGAAGCTGCCAAGCTGGGTACCACCCTGACGCCGATGGGTGCCGAGATGGCCGGTAACGCTGCCGGCACTATCCCGAAATGGTCGCCGATGCCGACCAACGCCGGCGCTGTGGATGCCCGTGGTTTCCTTGCCAACCCGTACGCCAGTGAGCAACCGCAGTTCACCATCACCGCAGCCAATGTCGAGCAGTACAAAGACAAACTGGCGCCGGGGCAGTACGCGATGTTCAAGCGCTACCCGGAAACCTTCAAGATGCCGGTCTACCCGACCCATCGTGGCGCTACCGTGCCGGCCGAGGTGTTTGCCTCGATCAAGAAGAACGCCACCACCACCAACCTGGTGTCCGGTGGCAACGGCTTGGAGAACTTCGAAACCGCGGTGCCATTCCCGATTCCGAAAAGCGGCGTCGAGGTGATCTGGAACCACATCACCCGCTATCGCGGCGGCAGCGTGACGCGTCTGGTTACCCAGGCTACCCCGCAAACCAACGGTTCCTACAGCCTGGTGTACTTCCGCGACCAGTTCGTGTTCCGCGACAAAATGAAGGACTTCGATCCGAAGAACCCGGGCAACGTGCTGTTCTACTTCAAGCAGCAAGTGACCGCGCCGGCACGCCTGGCCGGTGGTGTGCTGCTGGTGCACGAAACCTTGGACCAGGTGAAGGAGCCGCGTTCGGCATGGGTCTACAACGCCGGCCAGCGCCGTGTGCGCCGGGCGCCGCAAGTGTCCTATGACGGCCCGGGCACCGCTGCCGACGGTCTGCGTACCTCCGACAACCTCGACATGTACAACGGCGCGCCGGATCGCTACGACTGGAAGCTGGAGGGCAAGAAAGAAATCTACATTGCCTCCAACAGCTACAAGATCGACGACCCTAAGCTCAAGTACGCCGACATCATCAAGGCCGGTCACATTAACCAGGACCTGGCGCGTTACGAGCTGCGCCGCGTCTGGCATGTGGTCGCCACCTTGAAGGAAGGCCAGCGCCACATTTACGCCAAGCGTGACTTCTACATCGACGAAGACACCTGGCAAGCGGCGGTGATCGACCACTACGACGGCCGTGGCCAACTGTGGCGTGTCGCCGAGGCTCATGCCGAGAACTACTACGACAAGCAAGTGCCGTGGTACGCCCTGGAAACCCTCTACGACCTGCAATCCGGCCGCTACCTGGCGCTGGGCATGAAGAACGAAGAGAAACAGGCCTACGATTTCGGCTTCACCGCCTCCACTAGCGAATTCACCCCGGCAGCCCTGCGTCAGGATGGTGTGCGCTAGGTTGCACGACCCAATGTGTGAGGGGCTGGCCCCCTCCCACATGGGATGCATTCCAGATTGAACGATAATTTGGCAAAGCTCGATCAAAGGGTGGGAGGGGGCTTGCCCCCGATAGCGGGATAACAGTCGGCATTTACGTTGACTGTTACCGCGTTATCGGGAGCAAGGTCCCTCCCGCTTTTTGCCTATCGCGATATTTTTTGTCGCAGTTCTTTTTCAGGCAATTGTTGCAAAGATCTACAAAGCGGCGGCTTTTACCGCTAGTCTGCGGACATCTGCAATGCCGACAATAGCCTTCAATAAGAGCCCGGCGATGACTGATCTGTCCCGAATCCAAGGGCCTGCCAGTGCGGTGATCCCGTCCCTGGAAGCTCGCTTTTACCGGCCGCCACTGCCTGACGGCTATGTGCTGCGACCGCGCCTGTGTGAACGGCTGAGTGCCGGATTGCAGGGGCGGTTGTTGCTGGTCAGTGCGCCGGCAGGGTTCGGTAAGAGCTCCCTTGCGATTGAGTTCTGTCAAAGCCTGCCGGCGCATTGGCAAAGCCTGTGGCTGGGCTTGAGCCCGCGGGACAGCGACCCCGGTCGTTTCCTCGAGCGCCTGCTCGAAGGCCTGCAACAGTATTTCTCTTCACTCGGCGCCCAGTCCCTAGGCCTGCTGAAAATGCGTCAGCGTCACCAGCCTTTTGCCTTTGAGGAGTGGCTCGACGGCCTGCTCGATGAGTTGGCCCAACACCTGTCCGCCCGCGCGCCGCTGTTACTGGTGCTGGACGACTATCACTTGGCCCAGGGGCCGGTGCTGGATCGTTGTTTGCAATTTTTCCTTAACCACTTGCCCGATGGCCTGGTAGTGCTGGTGACTAGCCGCCAGCGCCCGGACTGGCATCTGGCGCGCCTGCGGCTGTCGCGGCATTTGCTGGAACTGAACGAGCACGACCTGCGCCTGACCCATGCAGAATCCCTGGCGGTGCTGGATCGCCATAGCAACTCATTGCGCGGCGAAGCCCTCGATAACTTGATCCGTCGTAGCGAAGGCTGGGTGGCCGGTTTGCGTTTCTGGTTGCTGGCGGCCTCCGAAGCCGGCAACGAGAGTGCCTTGCCCCAGAGCCTGCACGGCGGCGAAGGGTTGATCCGCGATTACCTGCTGGAAGAGGTGATCGATTGCCTACCGGCCGAGGTGCAGGCGTTTCTGTTCGACACCGCGCCCCAGGAGCGCTTTTGCAGTGACCTGTGCGACGCCGTGCGCGAAGCCCATGACAGCGCGGAGATCCTGCGTTACCTGCAATCTCACCAAGTGTTTCTGGTGCCGCTGGACGAGCAGGGCGTTTGGTTCCGTTATCACCATTTGTTCTCCGACCTGCTGCGCAGCCGACGCGAAAGCAGCCCTGTGCTGCCGGCCGCCAGTCTGCACCTGCGCGCCTGTCGTTGGTTCAACGCCCAGGGTTTGATCGACGAGGCGGTGGAACAGGCGTTGCGCGCCGGCCATCTGGATGTGGCGGCGAACCTGGTGCAAAACCTGTCCGAAGAACAACTGCTGGCCGAGCAGAATGTCGGTATGTTGCTGCGTTGGAAAATGGACTTGCCCGATAGCTTGCTGATCAGCACTCCCCGCTTGATCGTGCTCTACAGCTGGGCATTGGGGCTGGCCTGTCAGTTGGATGCGGCAGAAGAATTGTCCAGCTATCTCAGTCGGTTTCTGCCGGCGCCCTCGGCCACCGCGCAAAAATCCATGCTGGCGCAGTGGCTGGCGCTCAGCGGCATCATTGCTCGTGGTCGCGGCGATCGCGAGCGTACCCAGCGCTATTGCAGCGAGGCCTTGGACAGCCTGCCGCAGCGCCGTTACGGCCAGCGACTGATGTGCCTGTCGACCCTGTCCAATCTGGCGATTGCCGACGCCGATTTATGGCGTGCCCGCGGTTTGAATCGCGAGTCGCTGGAGCTGGCGCAGCGCGTCGGCAACCCGCTGTTCGAGGCCTTGGCCCACTATGATCGCGCGCGGGTCCTGCAAGCGCGGGGCGAAATTCTGCGTTCCCTTGACGAAGTGCGCCAGGGCCTGCAACGCCTGCACGGTCTGGCGCCTCAGCGGCTGTATGCGGTACGGGCTCGCCTCTCGCTGTATGAAGGTTACTTGCTGCTGGTGCGGTTTCAGCCCGAAGCCGGCATGGTTCGCCTGCGCGCTGGACTGGCTGAAGCCCGTGCCTGTCGCGATATCAGTGTGTTGATCGGGCATTGCGTGATCGCCAGTTTCGAAGGGCGGCGCGGTGAGTTCCCTTTGGCGTTCGCCGAACTCGCCGAAGCCGAACGCTTGATGCATATCTGGGACGTGCCGCCGATCTACTACCTGGCCATGATCACTCTGATCAAGTGCGAATTGTGGCTGGCCCAGGGCCGCACCGATCTGGCAGAAGCCTGGCTGGCACGGTTGGAGCAAACCTACAACGGCGAGCACGCCGCCGCCGCGCCGGAATTCCACCCGCACCTGCCGCAGCATATCGGCCTGCAACAAGCGGCCCTCGACGCCACACGCCATCAGCGCGGCGCGGCTTTGCAGCGCTTGGAAGAACTGGCTCAGCAAGCCCACGACAGCGGTCGCCAGATGATCGCCCTGATGGCCTTGACTCAACAGACACAGTTGCTGCTTGAGGGAGGCCAGGAAACCAAGGCGCGTCCGATTCTGGCTCGGGCACTGGAGGCGGGAGCGGGCGGCGCGCTGCAACCTTTTCAGCGTCTGCTGGACGCCCACCCGGATTGGATGCGCGAACAACTGGGCCAGGACCCTCATGGCTTGCTGAGTCAAAGCTTGCTGGCCTTGCTGCCCAAGTCAGTGACGGTGCAGCCTGCGCCAGCCCATGAAGCTCTCAGTGCGCGTGAGTTGGCGGTCCTGCAGCTGATCGCCGAAGGCTGTTCCAACCAAGACATCAGCAACCGGCTGTTCATTTCACTGCACACGGTCAAAACCCATGCGAGCCATATCAATAGCAAATTGGGCGTCGAGCGGCGTACCCAGGCGGTGGCGCGGGCGCAGGAATTGCGCTTGATTGGTTAGGTATCAAGCGAGCTTGCTTGGAGTGGTCTGCGAAGCGTTCCAGTCTGTTTTAATAGGGCGATTGTTGCGGCGCTACCCGCCTGAGACACTGATTGATTTGCACTGGAAGACTGCCCATGGACAACACATCGCCCACGCTCATCCGCGAAACTTTCCCCGTCGGCCCGTTGCAGTGCAACTGCACAATCATCGGCGACCCCGTCACTAAAAAAGCCATCGTGGTCGACCCCGGCGGCAATCATGAGCTGATCCTGGCGCGCCTCGATGCGCTGGGGCTGAAAGTGGTGAGCATCATTCATACCCACGCCCATCTCGATCACTTCCTCGCTTCGGGTCAATTGAAAGAGAAGACCGGTGCCACCCTGCATCTGCACAAGGAGGACCAATTCTTGTGGGACAACCTGGAGATGCAATGTCAGATGTTTGGTGTGCCCTACACCCCGGTGCCGTCGCCCGACCGCTGGCTGGCCGATGACGAAGAACTGGCCTGCGCCTGCGGTGTGGCCTTGCACACCCCAGGGCATACGCCGGGCTCGATGAGTTTCTGGTTCGCCGATGCCAAATTGCTGATTGCCGGGGACACTTTGTTCCGGCGCGGCGTGGGGCGCACGGACCTCTGGGGCGGCGACCAGGCGACCATCGTGCGGTCGATCAAGCAGCGCCTGTACACCCTGGATGAGGGCGCCACCGTGGTGACCGGCCATGGGCCGGACACGCGGCTGGGGGATGAGATGCGCGAGAATCCGTTTGTTCGCGCCTGATGTAAGTGAGCGCACCGTTACAGCGAAAACGCAGGTTCTATTCAGGAGGCGTCTGCTAGGGTTTTGATAGCGGCAAATGTGACCAATGTTTTGTTACAGCCGCGGCAACGGTCATGGAATTTTTGCCGTTTGTCGCGTTCCAAACTCGGCACAGGTCCATTGCCAATGTCCTTTGCACCACAGAATGCAAAAGTAGGAGCTTCTTTCATGTTCACTCCGCGTCGTCTGCTTGTTGTCGCTACCGCCGTAGCCTTGTTGTCCGGCTGCGCTTCCCCTAATCCTTATGACGGCAGCAGCCAGGGACAGGCGAATAATGAATCCGGCGGTATGAGCAAGACCGCCAAATACGGCGGTCTGGGTGCCCTGGCCGGGGCATTGGCGGGCGCTGCCATCGACCACAACAACCGTGGCAAGGGTGCGCTGATCGGCGCGGTAGTGGCAGGTGCAGGCGCCGCCGGGTATGGCTATTACGCCGACCAGCAGGAAAAGAAACTGCGCGAAAGCATGGCCAATACTGGGGTTGAGGTGCAGCGACAGGGTGATCAGATCAAATTGATCATGCCGGGTAACATCACCTTCGCGACTAACTCCGACGCGATCTCCAGCAGTTTTTACCAGCCGCTGAACAACCTGGCCAACTCGCTCAAACAGTTCAATCAAAACACCATCCAGATTGTGGGCTATACCGACAGCACCGGCAGCCGCCAACTGAACATGGACCTGTCCCAACGCCGTGCTCAGAGCGTGGCCAATTATCTGACCTCCCAAGGCGTGAGCCCGGCCAACCTGAGCGCACGCGGTGCCGGCCCGGATAACCCGATTGCCAGTAACGCCGACGTCAATGGCCGCGCCCAGAACCGTCGCGTGGAGGTCAACCTCGGTCCGATCCCTGGCCAGCAATACGGTCAGCCGGGCCAGCAGGCTCCTCAGCAGAATAATCAGTTCCAGGGCAATCCATACCAGCAGTACCAATAAACAGCAGGCATTAAAAAGGGCGCCGTGCAATCCATGCACGGCGCCCTTTTTAGTGGGCGGCATTTACTTCAGTCGATGTACTCGAACACTTTCACAATCTTCTGTACGCCGGACACGCCTTGCACCAAGTTGGCAGCGCGAGTGGCTTCCGCCTGGGTCAGCAAGCCCATCAGGTAGACGATGCCGTTATCGGTGACGACCTTGATGCGCGAGCCTGGGATGGCGTTGTCCGTCAGCATCTGGGCCTTGATTTTGGTCGTCAGCAGCGCGTCGTTGCTAATCGCCAGCAGGGTGATCGGGTCCATCACCTGCAATTCGTTGTGAACCTTCTTCACGCGCTGCACGGCCGCGGCGGCTTGTTCGGCCTGAGCCTTGAGGTCGGCGCGAGGTGTCTGGCCAGCCAGCAGCACCACGCCATTAAAGCTGGTGACGACGATGCGCGAGGCGCCATTGCCGAGGTCCGGCGCGGCCTTGGCGACGTTGACCTCGACCTTAGTTTCGATCAGTGAATCGTCGATCTTGCTGCCGAAGGTGCGCGTGCCCTTGTCGTCCTGGATGGGGGTGTCACGTGTCGCGGTGATTGCCGTGCTGCAGCCGCTGATGGCGAGGCACAGCGTCATGGCCAAAAGGCTGAGGCGGTTAACGGTCATTCTTCACTCCCGAACAGTTGGCTGTCGATCAGATCGCACAGGCAGTGGATCGCCAGCAGGTGGACTTCCTGGATACGTGCGGTGACATTGGCCGGAACGCGGATCTCCACATCTTCAGGCAGCAGCAACGAGGCCATGCCGCCACCATCGCGTCCGGTCAATGCTACGACAATCATTTCGCGATCATGTGCGGCCTGGATCGCTTGAATAATGTTCGCCGAGTTACCGCTGGTCGAAATCGCCAGCAGCACGTCGCCGGGCTGGCCCAGTGCGCGGATCTGCTTGGAGAAGATTTCGTTGTAGCTGTAATCGTTGGCGATCGAGGTAATCGTCGACGAGTCGGTGGTCAGGGCGATGGCCGGCAGGCTCGGCCGCTCGCGCTCGAAGCGGTTGAGCAGCTCGGAGGAAAAGTGCTGGGCGTCGCCGGCCGAACCGCCATTGCCGCACGAAAGCATTTTGCCTTCGTTGAGCAAGGCATTGACCATGACCTGACTGGCTTGCTCGATGTGCGGTGCAAGTACGTCCAT
>Ga0308164_10003452_pt1 | contig 14250 bp, 16 predicted proteins | sample PhyTR2_FD_201031 | JGI IMG/M metagenome (GOLD analysis project Ga0308164, IMG submission 201031) | Phyllosphere microbial communities from UC Gill Tract Community Farm, Albany, California, United States - DLSLT.R2 | ecosystem: Host-associated > Plants > Phyllosphere > Unclassified | place: USA... | reverse complement strand
AAACAGTACCAGTAAAAACAAGGTAATCGACAACCCCACCCGCATCGCCAGCGCCTGCACCGTGCGGTTGCTGCGGCCGCGGTCGCGCATCAGGAAGAACAGGGCAGAGGCCAGGCTGCCGATGATGAGCACGAAAGCGACGGCGACGACGATCTTCATGGCTTGCCCTGATATGGAATTATCAAGACTGCATTGTAATGCGATTGCGCTTCCGGTTTAGCACCATCCCCTTCATCGCGATGCTGGCGCTGGTAACTTTGGGCATCGCCCTCGGCAACTGGCAGACGCGCCGCGCTGCCGAGAAAACCCTGCTGCAGGCCAGGCTGGCGCAGCGCGCCGCCGCGGCGCCGCTGGTGCTGGGAGAAGCGCGCCAGGACCCGGCCGCGGTCGCCTTCCGCCGCGTCGTCGCGACCGGCGAATTCGTTCCCGGCTGGCCGGTGTATCTCGACAACCGCCCGCTCGACGGCCGCAGCGGGTTCATTCTGCTGATGCCGTTTACAATAGCGGGCTCGCGCCAGCACGTGCTGGTGGCGCGCGGCTGGCTGCCGCGCGATGCGGCCGGCAGCGCGCGTCCATCAAACATCGCTACGCCGCGCGGCACCGTCACCATCGAAGGCGTCGCGGTCGAGCGTCCGGCGCGCGTGATGCAGTTGGGGACGGCACCAACGTTGATACCTGGCGCCGTGGTGCAGAACCTCGAGGTCGACGCCTTTGCGCGCGCCAGCGGCCTGCAGCTGCAGCCTTTCCTGCTCGAGCAGACCGGGCCGAACGTGGCCGGCGAGACGCTGGTGCGCAAGTGGCCGGCGCCCGGCGTCGACGTCGACCGTCACAAGGGCTATGCCTTCCAGTGGTACGCGCTGGCGGCGATGGCGTTTTTATTTTTCGTGATCACAGGATGGCGACGTGGAACCGACGATGACCGCTGAAGGCACACAAAACGCCGACGCGAAACGGCGGCGCGGCCGCTGGATGCTGTGGCTGGTGCTGCTGGTGTGCGCCTCGCCGCTGATCGCCTCCTACTTCACCTACTACGTCCTCAAGCCGGAAAAGCGCACCAACTACGGCACCCTGATCGACCAGCGCGCCCACCCGGTGCCGGCCCTGGCCCCCACCACGCTGGACGGCCGCCCGGTGCCGCTGCAGACCTTCCGGGGCAAGTGGGTGATGCTGATGACCGGTTCCGGCGCCTGCGAAGAGGCCTGCCGCAGGCAGCTGTTCGCGATGCGCCAGCTGCGCCTGATGCAGGGCAAGGAGATGGCGCGGATCGAGCGCGTCTGGCTGATCCTCGACCGCGCACCGCTCGAGACCATGGTGATCCGCGAATTCGACGGCACCCACATGCTGCGCGCCGACGCCGCCACGGTGCGGCGCTGGCTGCCGGTCGATACGGGTACCAGCAGCGACCAGCACCTCTACCTGATCGACCCGCTCGGCCACCTCATGATGCGCTTCCCGCGCGATCCCGAGCCGCGCAAGGTGTACAAGGATATCTATAAACTGCTGAAGGCATCCGCCGTCGGCTGAGCGATTCAAACACAGAGCATGCAAGTATCCAATTTCGTCCTGCTGGCATTGACCGGCTTCCTGGCAGCGTCCGTGCCCCTGTGCCTGGTGTGGAGCGCGACCGGCACCGACAAGTACCGCAAGCTGGCCTGGGTGATCGCCTTCTTCACCTTCGACCTGATCGTCTTCGGCGGTTTTACCCGCCTCACCGATTCGGGCCTGGGCTGCCCGGACTGGCCGGGCTGCTTCAGCCAGGCCAATCCCTTCCTGGCGCACGAGCACATCGCCGCCGCCGAAACGCTGATGCCGACCGGCCCCGTCACGCAGATGAAAGCCTGGATCGAGATGATCCACCGCTTCCTGGCGATGGGCATCGGCTTGTTGATCATCGTGTTGATGGCGGCGTCGTGGCTGCAGTGGCGCCGCGCGCGCGCCGGCAAGGTGCCGGTCGGTGCGAACCATGGTCCGGCGCTGCCGACCCTGCTGTTCCTGTGGGTGTGCGTGCAGGGCGCGTTCGGCGCCTGGACCGTGACCCTGAAGCTGCAACCGGTCATCGTCACCCTGCACCTGCTGTTCGGCATGACCATGCTGGCGCTGGCGGCCTGGCTGGCGAACAGGGAAGGGGACCTGGTGAAGTTGCACCTGCGGCCGCAGCCGGCGGTGAACGACGCCGCCAGGCTGCGCCGCCTGCGGCCGCTGGCCTGGCTGTGCGGCGCGGTGCTGCTGGTGCAGCTGGCGCTGGGCGGCTGGGTCAGTACCAATTACGCGACCCTGGCCTGCAGCGATTTCCCGCTCTGTAACGGCCGGCTGGTGCCGGCGATGGACTTCGCACACGGCTTCACGCTGTGGCGCGAACTGGGCAAGACGGCGGCCGGCCACTACATTCCCTTCCAGGCGCTGGTCGCCATCCACTGGGTGCACCGCAACTTCGCGGCGGTGGTGGTGCTGGTGCTGTGCTTCACCGCCTGGCGCGCCTGGCGCGTGCCCGGCCTGCACGCCACCGCGCGCAATATCGTGCTGGTGGTGCTGGCGCAAGCCATGACCGGCATCGCCACCGTGTTCCTCAGTTTCCCGCTCACGATCGCGGTCTTGCACAACGCCGGGGCGGCGCTGCTCGTCCTGCTGGCGACCATGTTAAACTACAAGGTACAGCATCAACTCGGCCAGGCGCCGCGCTCATCGCAGGACACCGTCCCGCGCCAACGGCGGGCGCCCGCAAGCCACCCATGATTACCCACACCGCCACCCACAAACCACCCAACCGGATCGCCCAGTACTGGGCCCTGACCAAGCCGCGCGTCACCCAGCTGGCCGTCTTCTGCGCCGTCATCGGCATGTTCCTGGCCACCGACGGCTTCCCCGGCTGGCACGTGCTGGTCTGGGGCACGGTCGGCATCTGGCTGCTGGCCGGCGCCGCCTTCGCCGTCAACTGCCTGATCGAAGCCGAGATCGACGCCCGCATGGCGCGCACCGCGCGCCGTCCGTCCGCCACGGGAGAACTCAGTACGACGCAAACCCTGGTGTTCTCCGCCATCATCGGCGGCCTCGGAATGGGCGTGCTGTACACGCTGGTGAACCCGCTGACGATGTGGCTGACCTTCGTCACCTTCGTCGGCTACGCGCTGATCTACACCATCCTGCTGAAACCGAACACGCCGCAGAACATCGTCATCGGCGGCCTGTCCGGCGCCATGCCGCCGGCGCTGGGCTGGGCCGCGGTGGCCAATACCGTGCCGATGGAAGCCTGGCTGCTGGTGCTGATCATCTTCGTGTGGACACCGCCGCACTTCTGGGCGCTGGCCATGTACCGGCGCGAGGACTACGTGCGCTCCGGCCTGCCGATGATGCCGGTCACCCACGGCATGGCCTACACCGGCCTGCAGGTCTGGCTGTACTCGATCGCACTGGCCGCCTGCACGCTGCTGCCGTTCGCGGTGGGCATGAGCGGCGTGTTCTATCTTGTGTGCGCGCTGGCGCTGAACGCCGTGTTCCTGCGCCACGGCTGGCTGGTGCACAAGCGCTACAGCGACCAGGTGGCGCGCAAGGCCTTCGCCTGGTCGATCGTCTACCTGTCGCTGCTGTTCGCGGCGCTGCTGGTCGACCACTACCTGAAAAACTACCTCACCTTCTGACATGAAAAAACTGCTGCCCGCCTTGCTCGTCGCCTGCGCCCTGAGCGTCTCCCTCGCCGGTTGCGATAAATTGCAGAGCAAGGCCGCGCCCAGTTTCCAGAACACCGACATCACCGGCATCGACTATGCCAAGAACTTCGCGCTGGTCGATCACACCGGCAAGCCGCGCACCCTGGCCGACTTCAAGGGCAAGGTGGTCGTCATGTTCTTCGGCTACACCCAGTGCCCGGACGTGTGCCCGACCACGATGGCCGAAATGGCCGGCGTGATGCAAAAGCTGGGCGCCCAGGCCGATCAGGTGCAGGTGCTGTTCGTGACCCTCGACCCCGAGCGCGACACCCAGCCACTGCTGGCGGCCTACGTGCCGGCCTTCGACAAGCGCTTCATCGGCCTGCGCGGCTCGCCCGAGCAGACGGCCAAGGTGGCCAAGGACTTCAAGGTGTTCTACGCCAAGGTGCCGGGCGCCACGCCGGGCAGCTACACCATCGACCACACCGCCGGCAGCTACGTGTTCGACCGCGAGGGCCGTCCGCGCCTGTTCGTGCGCCACGCCGGCGGCGCCGATCCTATCGTCCACGACATTCGTCAGTTATTATTCTGACAGGGCGCCGCCTGGCGCATCGATCCCACGATCCGCGCCACATGGACCTGCAACCTGGACGAAACCTCACCCGCGCCGGCGCCATCATCCTGCTGGCGCTCGGCTGCCTGTACGTGCTGCGCCCCTTCCTGGCCGCCATCCTGTTCGCGGCCGCCGTCGTCATCTCGTCCTGGCCTTTGTACAACCGCCTGCTGCGCCGCATGCAGGGCCGGCGCACGCTGGCCGCGCTCACCATGACCTTGAGCCTGACGCTGCTGGTGATCATCCCGCTGGCGCTGGTCGCGTACAACCTGGCCGACAACATCGCCGGCGCCTTCGACCAGATGAGGGCCGCGCTCGGCCACGGTGAACTGCTGCCGCCGGCATGGATCCGCGAGATCCCGCTGTTCGGCAACCAGATCGACGCCTACCTGCGCCAGCTGGTCGCCAGCCGCGAGCGCATGATGGAACTGGCCCAGCGCATGGTGGAGCCGGCGCGCCACTACCTGCTGGCCGGCGGCATCATGCTCGGCACCGGCGTCGTGCAAATGAGCCTGGCCGCCTTCGTCAGCTTCTTCTTCTACCGCGACGGCGCCACCCTCAACACCGTGATCGCCGCCGCCATGCGCCGCATCATGAACGACGAAGCCGGGGCCGTCGCCGACATCGTCAGCCAGACCGTGCGCGGCGTGATGTACGGCCTGCTCGGCACCGCGCTGGCCCAGGGCCTGGTGGCGGCCCTCGGCTTCGCCATCGCCGGCGTGCCGGCGGTGCTGCTGCTGTCGGTGCTGATTTTCGTCTCGTCCCTGATTCCGCTCGGGCCGCCGCTGATCTGGGGCGGGGCGGCGGTCTGGCTGTTTGCGCAGGGCAGCACCGGCTGGGGCGTGTTCATGCTGGTGTGGGGTTTTTTCGTGATCAGCGGCGTCGACAACGTGGTGCGGCCGATGCTGATCAGCCGCGGTTCCAGCCTGCCGTTCCTGTTGACGCTGCTCGGCGTGCTGGGCGGGGTGATCGCCTTCGGCTTCGTCGGCCTGTTCATCGGGCCGACGCTGCTGGCGGTCGGCTATTCGCTGATGAGCGGCTGGACGCACACGAAGGATCCCATCGTGCGCCAGACGGGGGAGGGGATATGAGGCGATACGCGTTCATATAACACGTTCGCACAATTTTGGCCGCTTGCCGCTTGCCGCTTGCCGCTTGCCGTATGTGTTGCAGCTAATCGGACTAATAGCTTGGAAGCCGCCAGATATCTACTGCCAAATATTATCGGAGGATGAATTGCCCACATGTGAAGACGTGCTGCTGCTGGCGCACTACAACGCTGGCATGAACCGCAAGCTGTACGACGCCGCCGCCCAGTTGCCGCCCCGCGAATTGCACGCCGATCGCAAGGCCTTCTTCGGCTCGGTGCTGGGCACCCTGAATCACCTGGTGGCCACGGACACGATCTGGCTGAAGCGCTTCGCCGCTCATCCATCCCGCTTTGCCGTGCTCGACGCACTGCGCGATGGCGTGGTGCCGAATAACCTCACCCAATCCTACGGCGACGACCTGGCGACTCTGCGTGCGCACCGGATGCGCCTGGATGCGGTGATTGGTGCATTGGCAGCCGAATTGCGCCAGCCTGACCTGGACCAGGCATTGGCCTACCAGAATTCGCGTGGGGTGCCATTCAAGCGGCATTTCGGTAGTTTGCTGTTGCACTTCTTCAATCACCAGACCCATCACCGCGGGCAAGCCACGACCTTGTTGACGCAGGCGGGCGTCGATGTCGGCGTGACCGATTTGCTGGAATCGATCCCGAATCTCGAATGAGCTTAACCGTATAAATCGTACTTTACCGCGTGGCTGTAATGGGCATCGATGTGCGCAGCTCCCACCCTGTCGCCATGACCCGTGAAACCCTCGTCGTCGCCGATTCGCAGGTTCTCACTGCGCCGGCTGTCCGTTGGAAGCCCTCAGCCCCGCATCCACCGGCAGGTTCACGCCGGTGATGAGCCGTGCATCGTCGCTCGCCAAGAATGCCATCGCCGCCGCCACGCCGTCCGGATCCTCGGGCGCGCCGAGCGGCATGCGTTCCCGGAACTTGGCGACCAGTGCGGGATCGCTCACCATGTCCTCGGTCATGCCGGTTTTCGTCAGGCTCGGATTGACCGCGTTGACCCGCACGCCATCCTTGGCGGCATCCATCGCCATCGCGCGCACCATGTTGCTGACGGCGCCCTTCGAGGTGTTATAGGCGAACATCTCCCAGTCGCCGCCCAGGCCCGAGACGGACGAGGTCATGACGATCGAACCGCGTGCCTTCACCAGTTCGGGCATGGCCGCCTTGGCCATGTGGAAGTAGCCGGCCACGTTCACCGCCATCACGCGGTCGAAGTCTTCTTCGCTGGTGTGCATGATGTCGCCCTCGCTGGCGACGCCGGCGTTGTTGATCAGGATATCGAGCCGGCCGAAGCGCGCGACGGCCGCCTTGACGGCAGCGGCCCCGGTGGCCTTGTCGGCGGTATCGCCGGCGTGCGTGAGGACGCGGTCCTGCGGCAGCGCCGCGGCGGCTTGTTCGAGGCTGGCCGCGTCGATATCGAGCATGACGACGCGGGCGCCCTCGTCGAGGAAGCGGCGCGCGGCCGACAGGCCGATGCCGGAAGCGGCGCCGGTGACGAGAACGGTTTTTTCGTTGAAACGATGCATGCTTTCTCCTTTCATGGTGGCCAGGCAAACCGCTTGCGCGCAACACGCGAACGGTGGCGCTGCAACGGGCCCGGCGGGTTCACGAACATCCGGCAAGGACGATAGCACAGCAGGGTGAACAGGGATTTTCCGATTCCGGTCGGCAAATCCGGAGCGGCGCGGGCACGACAAAAAGCCCGCATCGCGCGGGCTTTTGTATCGAAACGGCGGCTTACTGGGTGACCGGGGCGGCAGGCGCGGGCGTCGTTGCGGCGGCCGGCACGGCGTCCGGCACCGGGGTAGGGCTTGCTGGCGCCGCCGGGGCTTCAGCCGGCATCGGTGCAGGTGCAGGTGCCGGCGCCGAACTCGCTTCCGGCGCCGGCGCTGGCATTGGCGTTGGCGTTGCCGCGGCGCTGTCCTGCTCGTCCTTCATCGTGTCCGTCTTCGCCGTGTGCTTGGGCTTGCTCTTCACATGCTTGGCGCTCGCTTTGGCTTCCTTGGCGGGCGCTTTGGCCGGCTTGGCATTGTCACTCGCGGCTTGCGCGGCCGGCGCTGCAGGCGCGGCCGGTGCCGCCTTGGTGTCGGTCTTCGCGGCCTTCAAGTCCGAATTCTTCACGAACATAGCAGCCGGCTTCGCCGTTTTCGGGTCGGTCGGGGCGGAAGTCTGGGCGAAGGCTGCGCCGGCAAGCAGGCAGGCGGTCAAAGCGGCGATGGTTTTTTTCATGATGAAGGGTCCTTGTCTGTTTTATCGGTCGACGTGCACGTTCATGCGTGACACTTCCCGCTAAAACGCGGCGCGCCGGCAATCTGTTGACAAAATTTACAAACGGTTACGAGGCTGACAGATGCTTACACGGTCGCAGATTGCATCGATGGCCGGTCTTCGCTACCAATCACATCTGATAGGGCAGGCGCGTTCGCCAGCGGAACACGCGACCGTTTATTGATCTTCCGCTAATATTTTTGATGTAGTAATTTTTCAAAAATTAATTAAACCGGAGACTCCCATGAAACGCATTTCCGCCGCACTTTCCACCGCCGCCTGCCTGTTGCTGGCGCCCGCCGTCCACGCCACGCAATTCAAGCTGGACTTCACCGTGGGCACGTTCACCAACAATTTCGCGACCCTCGACCGGGCGCCGATCGCCGGGACGATCGTCTTCAGCGCCGCCACCCTGGGCGCGGCGGTCGATTCGGTGGATGCGGTCGATCTCGTCATCGACGGCCACGTCTACACGGCGAATGAAATCGGTGCGGAACTGTGGGGCAGCCATTACGCGTTCGGCGGGAAGATCGGCGAAGTCGGCGGCGTGAATGCGCTGACGAACGATTTCTACCTCTACGCGAATGGTGTCGGCAACGACTTCCTGTTCGCGACAGCATCCACTTACCTGTACTTCGGCCGCGATATCGCGACGGCCTTCAGCGAAGTCGGCGCCGCCGCCGACGTGCCGGAGCCGGGGAGCATCGCGCTGCTGTTTGCAGGCCTGGGCGGCCTGGGGCTGCTGCGCCGGCGCCGCGGCTGACCGGTCAGGCGTGCGCAGGGCGCCGGTTCCACAGGTGCCCGCCCCATGCGGCGGCCGCGCCGAGCGCGGTCCATGCCAGCACCGAAGCGTTCGTCGCCGTGCCGTGGAAGCCGATCACGTCGGCCATTGCCACCGTGGCGATCTGGGTGCTCATGTACAGGCCGAACAGGAACAGCGCCATGAAGGTGCGCGCGCTGCCGCTGGTGCGTCCCAGCAGGCTGGCGAAGGCCGCCAGCGCGAACAAGCCGCCGAGCAGGGCCAGCGCGCGCAGCGGCGCCGTCGCCGCCAGGCGCAGCGCCGCCACGCCGGTGAACATCAGCCCGAGGATGCAGCCCGCGGCCAGCTGGCGCCAGTAGCGGCGCGCGCCGCCGCCCGGCACCGCGGCGCCCAGCATGGCGCAGCCGGCGTCGCCGTCGCGGGTGGACAGCTCGCTCGCCAGCACCCCCCAGCAGGCCACGCAGGCCAGCAGCAGCGGCGCCAGCAGGCGCGCGTCGAGCGCCAGCGCAGCCACCTGGGCCGCCAGCAGCAGGGCGATGCTCGACGTCGCGCTGCCGAGCGTCAGCGCGACGTCCGCCGTGGCCTGGCCGGCGATGCCGGGAAGGCGCGCGGCCAGCGCGAACAGGGGCTGCGCCAGGTGCGCCAGCGGACGCAGCCAGCCGTTGACCAGCGCCAGCGGCGAGCGGCGCGTGCGCACCAGCGCGGGTTTCACGCGGTCCGGCGAGAAGCGGTGGAATACCAGCAGGGCAAGGCCCAGTGGCAGGCAGGCCAGCAGGGCGGTGAGGGCGCGCATCGCAACGATCTGCGGGGTCCACGGCCAGGCCGGCAGCATCAGCGGCGCCAGCCGGGCGTCGAAGTCGGCCATGCCGAGCATCAGACTGTCGTGGATGTCGACATGCGCGCCCAGCGCCGCGATGATCGCGCTCATGCCCATGAAGTCGAACGGCATCGCGGCCGCCACCACGCCTGCCTTCAGCGAGGACAGCATGCCGATCTGCCCTGTCCAGAGCAGGAAATACAGCAGGTCGCCGGCCTTCCCCATCAGCGGCGCCCAGCTGTCGCACAGGGTGGCGCAGCTGGCGGCGAACAGCGCCATCGGCAGCAGCACGATGCAGCAGGTGCCCAGGTAGACCAGCGGCTCGACCGGCCCTTCGCCGCGCACCAGGTGGCAGGCCAGCACGGTGGCCATGAAGGCGCCGATCAGCGCCAGCAGGTACAGCATGCTGCCGCACCAGCGTCCCAGCACGAACACCCGGCCGCCGGCCGTGCTGGCGCCGATCACGCCGCCAAGGCCGCTGCGCTGGTCGTCGGCCATGCGGCCGCGCAGCAGATAAAAGCCGGCGATGGCGAACAGCAGCGTCGCCATCGATGCGCTGCCCAGCGCCAGCGCGGCGCTGGTGTACAGCACGCGCGCGCCGCGGACCGCGATCAGGGTGCTGCCGTCGGCCGGATTGCCGATCATCAGCCAGCTGACGGCCACCACGGCCAGCAGCGTCACCAGCGTGGAGGCGCGGCGCAGCCGCACCCGCGCATCGAGCAGGGCGACGGTGCGGATGATATGGATAGCGGCAACGCTCATGCCGCCTCCCGCAGCGCATACCGCTGCGCCATCAGCGCTTCTTCCAGGCTCGGTTCCGCCGGCTGGGCGCCGGCGCAGGGCGCGCTCGGATGGGCGATCCGCAGCGCGACGCGCCCGCCCTGGCGCAGCGCCTGCAGCACGTGGGTGGTCTCTTTCAGGATGTCGTATTCGTCGGCGTCGACGCTGGCCGACCACACCTGGCCGCGCGCGCGGCCGAGGATCGCGTCCGGCGTGTCGCAAGCCACCAGGCGCCCGCTGCGCAGGATCGCCAATTGGCCGGCAATGGTCTCGACGTCGGACACGATGTGGGTCGAGATGATCACGAGTTTATCGACACCGAGTTCGGCCAGCAGGTTGCGAAAGCGCAGCCGCTCTTCCGGATCGAGGCCGGCGGTCGGTTCGTCCACCACCAGGATGTCCGGGTCGTTCAGCAGCGCCTGGGCGATGCCGAGGCGGCGCAGCATGCCGCCGGAGAAGGTGCTGGCCATGCGCCCGGCCTGCTGGTGCAGGTTCACCAGTTCCAGCAGGCGGCGGATCCGATGCGGGTCGCGCACGCCCTTCAAGGCCGCGAAGTACTGCATGAATTCGAGCGCGCTCACGTTGCGGTAGACGCCAAAGTCCTGCGGCAGGTAGCCCAGGCGGGCGCGGATCCCATCCGGCCGCGCCTTGATGTCGGCGCCGTCGAACAGGATGCGGCCGCTGCTCGGGCGGCTGAGCGTGGCGATCATCTGCATCAGCGTGGTCTTGCCGGCGCCGTTGTGGCCGATCAGGCCGACCACGCCGGCCTGCAGCGTCAGCGAGAGGTCGGCGACGGCCGTGACGCCCTTGCCGAAGGATTTGGTGACGTTCTGCAGTTCCAGCATGGCGGTGTTCCCGAAAGTGGCGATACGCTAATCTAGCGCGCCGGCGCGGCCCGGGCGCGGCGCATGCGACGGACGGTGTTTTCGATGGGACGGGTAGTGGCCTGCGGAAGATCGCGGACAGCACAAGGCGTTGACATCCACGATTACAAGTGTAATCATCCTGTTCAATTACAACCGTAATCGAGGCCCAACCATGATCACCGATGCCGAATCGCGCGTGATGGACATCCTGTGGACGCGCGCACCGCAGACCGCCGACGAGATCGTCGCGGCGCTGCTGCCGCAGCAGGACTGGCAAGAAGCCACCATCAAGACCTTCCTCAACCGCTTGCTGAAGAAAGGCGCGATCCGCGCCGAGTACGAAGGCCGGCGCTACCAGTATTTTCCGGTGCTGGCGCGCGCCGACTGGGTCGATGCCGAGAGCCGCTCGGTGCTCGACCGCCTGTTCGGCGGCCGCGTGGCGCCGCTGGTCGCCCATTTCAGCGAACGCGAAACGCTGAGCCGCGAAGACATCGCCGCCTTGCGCACACTGATCGACGAGTTGGACCGATGAGCGCCGCGATCCTCTTGACGCGCCTGGGCCTGGCCACGCTGGCGTTCACGCTCCTGGCCGGCCTGCTGATGCTGGCGCGGCGCCCGCTGCGCGAACGCCTGGGCGCCGAAGCCGTGTATGCGCTGTGGCTGCTGGTGCCGCTCGGCGTGGCGCTGTGCTGCTGGCCGGCGCACCAGCGCACGGTGCCGGCGGCGGTGCAGGCCGTGCACGCCGCATCCCTGCCGGCAGCGGCGGCCATCCCTGCTGCGGAAACGCCGCTGGCCGCGTTCGTGCTGGGCGCCTGGCTTCTGGGCGCCGCCGCGAGCGCGCTGCATCTGGGCCGGCGCCAGCGCCGCTTCACGCGTTCGCTCGGCGCCATGACACGCGTGGACCGCGACACCTGGATCGGCGCGCGCAGCGACGCCGGCCCGATGCTGGTCGGCCTGCTGGCGCCGCGCATCGTGCTGCCGGCCGATTACGCCGAGCGCTACGACGCGCACGAGCTGGCGGCGGTGCTGGACCACGAACGCCTGCACCGCCGCCGCGGCGACCTGTGGTGGAACCTGCTGGGCGCCGGCCTGCGCTGCGCGTTCTGGTTCCATCCGTTGGCCGCCGCGGCGCAACGCTGCTGCCTGGCCGACCAGGAGCTGGCCTGCGACAGCGCCGTGCTGCGCCGCCGCGCGCATGCGCCCCAGACCTATGCCAACGCGCTATTGAAGACGCAGATGGCGGCGCAGCTGCCGCTCGGCTGCGCGATGGGCGCGGGGTCGCCGCTGCGCGAACGCATCGTCAATCTCGGCCGGCGTCCCGCGCCGCGCCGTGTGCGCACCCTGGTGGCGCTGGTGCTCGCCGGCGCCGCCGCGGCGGGGAGCGGGCTGGCGTGGGCGGCGTCCAGCGAGGTGGTGGCGGCCGCCGCCGCGGCGGACAAGCCCGACTACAGCATCAAGATGCGCGTCGCCATCCACGGCGCGCAATCGGCGCCGCGCCTGCTGGTGCGGGCGCGCGAACCTTTCGCCGTCGCCGGCGAGCATGAGGGCAAGACGTGGCGCGTGGCCTTCCGTGCCGACCCCAGTGGCGACAACCGGGTCCGGCTGGCCGGCACCATCAGCGTCGACGGCAAGATCGTCGCCGCGCCGGTACTGGTGGGCGCGCTCGGCGAGAACGTGCGCGTGCAGGTCGGGGACGACGTGGCAGTGACGCTGGTGGTGCACGAGATGGCTTATTGAGCCGCCGCCTGCGCCTTCGACAGCGCCGCATCGTCGGCCGCGGCCTTGCGCGCGGCCGGGCGGCTGGCGACGCGCTCGACATAGGCCACGATCTCCGGGAGTTTCGGCACCAGCCCGAAGGCCGTCATCCAGTGCAGCGCGCTGCCCCACAGGATGTCGGCGGCCGAGAAGCGCTCGCCCAGCAGGTAGGGGCCGGCGCGCAGCGGGGCGGTGAAGGTGGCCAGCATGGTGTCGAAGTCGCGGTAGGGGCAGAGCGCGGGCGGCGCCGGCGGGCGCTTCATCGCCAGGTCGAACACGGCCGGCTCGAACGAGGACCCGTAAAAGGCCAGCCAGCGCAGGTAGGGGCCGCGCAGCGGATCGTCCAGCGCCGGCGCCAGGCCCGCTTGCGGAAAGCGGTCGGCCAGGTAGATGAAGATGGCGGGCTGCTCGGTGATGAGCGCGCCGTCGTGCACGATGGCCGGCACCTTGCCCATCGGGTTGACGGCGAGGTAGGCCGGGTCGCGCTGCTGCTCCTGCTTCAGGTTCAGCACGTGCAGCTCGTAGTCGATGCCGAGTTCTTCGAGCAGGATGCGGGCCGCGCAGGAGCGCGAATCGGGGGCGTGGAACAGGGTCGGCTTCATGGTGTCCTCGGGTGGCGGTGAAGCTTCAGGATAGGCGAGGGCGCCGGCCGCGTCTTGGAAAAACGCGAATGCTAGAATTTGCCGACCCTATTTTCCAGGAGGATCCCGATGACGCTACCGCACACCGTCCAGCAGCGCGCCAAGGGCGTGGTCGCGCCGGCCCTGGCTGCCGACAAATTCCGCATGGGGCGCTACCTGCCGCCGCCGGACCTGGCGCCTTTCATCGAACATTACTGGATCGTCGCATGGGATTTGCGCGGCCAGGCGCCTTTCGTGCAGCGCACGCTGCCCTATCCGAGCGTGCACGCGGTGTTCGACAGCACGGGCAAGAGCGGCGTGTTCGGCGTGACCACCGGCGCCTTCGATTACACGCTGCAGGACGCCGGCAAGGTCTGCGGCCTCAAGTTCCGCCCCGGCGCCTTTCGCGCGCTGCTTGGACGGCCGGTGCACACAATCACCGACCTGGTGCTGCCGCTCTCGCAGGTGTTCGGCTGGGACGATGCCGCGGCCGCACCGGCGGTGCTGGACCAAGAGGACGACCTTGCCATGATGGCGGCGGCCGACACGCTGCTGCGTCCCGTCTTGCCGGCGCCGCACCCGCAGGTGGAACGCATCGCCGCCATCCTGCGCACGGTGGAAACCACGCCCGGGCTGACCCAGGTGGCGGCGCTGGCGGACGCCGCGGGCATGGGCGTGCGCAGCCTGCAGCAGCTGTTCGGCGAGTACGTGGGCGTGAGCCCGAAATGGGTGCTGCGGCGTTTTCGCTTGCACGAGGCGGCGGACAGGCTGGCGCAGGGCGAAGCGCCCGATTTGACGGCGCTGGCGCTGGAGCTGGGGTATTACGACCAGGCGCACTTGACGGCGGATTTTCGAAGGCTGGTGGGGGAGGCGCCGGGGCGGTATCGGGAAAGGGCGAGATCGGACACGCCAACTCCCCGTCGTCCCCGCGAAGGCGGGGACCCATGCTGAATCACAGAATTCGGGCTATATGAAGTGCCTCGAAGTTTCAGACGTACCGATTT
>Ga0308164_10003451_pt1 | contig 14250 bp, 7 predicted proteins | sample PhyTR2_FD_201031 | JGI IMG/M metagenome (GOLD analysis project Ga0308164, IMG submission 201031) | Phyllosphere microbial communities from UC Gill Tract Community Farm, Albany, California, United States - DLSLT.R2 | ecosystem: Host-associated > Plants > Phyllosphere > Unclassified | place: USA... | reverse complement strand
GTACTTAGCCCGGCTTCGAGAGAGCCCACTAACCGAACGGGGCTGGATGCCTCGCTGAACGGACAACGGCGGCAGACAACGGATTTCTGGCGGTTTTGACTGGGACGGCTTCAGCGCGGTCGATGACGTTCATGAGCAGGCCATGGACGGAATTGGAACGTCTAGTTCTGGTGGAAACCGGCCTGTCCGCTTTAGGCTAAGCAATCGCGGTAAACTGCCGTTCGTTCATTCGACAAACCCGGCCCGGTTCACTACTTTGAGAACTTAGTCCGCCGCTTGGACGGGTGCCTGGGTGCCAGCGCTTGCCTCTTTAATTTCCGGATGGATGCGCGCGAGTACCTCCGCTGCATGCTTGGCGATGCCGGGGAGGCGTATGCTTACGCCGATGTCCCCTTCCGGCAGGTCGGGGTCGCTCGATGCCGACGCCCAGTTAAGGCTCGTGACGATCAGTTGGTCGTCGTCGACGGCCACGAACTTTCCATGGAGGGGGATGGAGCGCGTCTTGACGAGGCGAACGCCGTTGCCGGCAGCCTCCTCGGCGAGCTTGCGCGCGTGACGGTTCTTGAGTGGCCCGGAGGCTATCGAATAGAGCAGCGTCACGTCGACCTTTGCGCGCTGCGCCGCCGCCTCGCCCTGCATCACGACGCCGGGGCGGGCCGTGGAGCCGAGTCGATTGCTTCCGATGACCAGACGCTCCTTCGCCCTTCCGCTCACCTCGCGCATCGCGACGTCGTGGTCGGCACCGACGACGAGCGTGATCTCGGCCATGCCCGCCCTCCGCGGAAGTCTTCGCAGATCGCGCGATACGATGCCCATCTCGTTGGCGATTTCGTCGGCCAGGCCGCGGCGACCGACCAGGCGCTGCAGGATGACCGCGACGTCCGCGACTACCCCGGGATCCCGGAGGACGGCCGTGACTTCCGTGGACCGGAATGGCGACGACAGCCAATTGCACGAACCTACCGCGGCGATCCAGTCGCCGTCGTCCGTGTCTACCAGGAGCAGCTTCGAATGCGATCGGGTACTGGTCATGTGCAGACGGAACCTCCCGGCCAGATCCTTGTCGGCGCGGATGGTCCTTGCGATGTCGACGGCGGCGGCGGTGTTGCGCGTCTCCACCTCGTCAAGGGTCTCGGCTCCCCACATCAGGTCGAAGGTCACGCCCCGTGCGCACGCGGCCCTGATCTCGGGCATCAGCTCCTTGAATCGGAAGTGGTCCAGGAAGGTCGAGTGGATGATGGCCCTGCTGTGAGCCAGCGCCATCATCTCCTTGAGGCATTCGAGCTGTCGGGATCCGCCGATTACCAGGTCGGTCGGATCGAACTGACACCGGTGCCGTGCGAGAGCCGGTGTCGCCTCGCCGGCCGGACCTGCATATCCGATGGGAATCTGGGTGGGCCCCGACGGCCGGGATGCGACGTCGTCGATGATCGCGCGCAGCGTCTCGGAGGCGGTTTCCGGCACGTTGCGCGGAACCCCGTCGACCACCCTCACGACCATGAACTCCTGTCGAAGGGAGGCGGTACGTCCCTCCACGACCGCTACCTGCTCCTCCCACCCCCTGGCAGCGATCTGCGACAGCTTCGCCAGCATAGCTTCGTTCGAAACGGGCGGGCCACCTCCCTCGACCACCAGAACGCGGATGTCGGGATCCGTCTCCTGCTTGAGGGCGTACTCAGATTTGACCCTGACCTGGCCGGAGGGGAAGAAGCCCCCCGTCGCGCGTTCGATGACGAAGCTGATCCGCTTCAGGTCGCGTTTCGGGAAGAAGGGCAGAGGCCGTCCGCTCTCCACGATCTCCCTGCCGTAGATGCTGGTCTGGAACTTGGCGCTGTTGTCCTTGATCGTCAGCTCCACGAGGCGGAAGCGCATCATCCTGGCTATCGAGGCGACGACGATCTGTCGCGGAAGGTTCGCATCCGCGGCGAGCTGGGCGATCGAGCGCGGCCGGACGGCCGTCGCCCACAGAAGCATCTCGTCGACGATGCTCCATGCTCGGCCGCGGTCGATCCCGACCTTGCAGGACAGGCGGAAGACGGGGATGGCGATCAGCATCAGGAGGCCTTCCCGAGTGCGGCGGGATCGATCGACGCGGACCAAGGGGTGCCGTCCGGCCTCTTGCGCGTCTTCAGTTCAGCGAACGTGTCGACGATGCTGTCGATGAAGGCGAGATCGTGCTCGCCCGCATCGGGGTTCACCCCCCGCACCGCCTCGCTGAGGAAGGCAAGGCTGCCGACGATCACCAATTTCGACTTCGCACGGCTCAGCGCGACGTTCATCCGCCTGCGATCCCTTAGGAAGCCCAGCGCCCGTGCGCCGCTGCCGGCGTTGTTGCGGACGAGCGACAGGATGACCAGGTCGGCCTCGTTGCCCTGGAAACCGTCGACCGTCCCGACCCAGGCGCCGCCGGGCAGCGCCGGGACGAAGCCGGCTAGATTGGCGAGCCCGCCGCTTCTCGTCTCCGCGTCGATGCGCACGGCGATTTTCTCGACCTGGGCGGAGTAGAAGGAGAGGATGGCCAGTGTCGGGGGAGCGCGTCCGACCCGGGCGCGCACATGACGGAGCACGTCGACCACCGCCTGCACCTCGCCAGGATTGTGCCAACGCGGGTTGCCCCTTTCGGCGTGAGCGCCGACGCCGGTGGCCGAGACGTGCTTGAAGTCGACGGTCACCACGGGAGAAGGCGGCAAGGGCGCAAGCACGTCGAACGGCGCTGCCCCCGTCATGGCTTCCTCCTCCCGACCGGCTGTCGTCGTGAGACGATCGCCGTAGAAGGCCTTGGAGACGATGGTGGCGATCGCCGGATCCATCCGTCGTTGCGACGTCAGGGTGTACGAGATGGGTCGGTGGCCCTGATTGAGCTGACTGCGACGCTCGTCCTCGGTGACGAAGGTCCTGAACGGCTCGAACAGCCGGAGCGCCGTGTCGATTACGTCTCGCAGCGCCTCGCCATCCGTCGCCAGTTGCTCGAGTTCCGCGATCTCGCCGTCCCGCATGAGTTGCCCGACGTACTGTTCGGCCAATTCGATCGCCTGTACGACGGCGCTGTGGTCGCTGAGCAGGGCCACGAGGCGATCCGCCTCGAAGGGAGGCAACTGATGATGGTCACCAATCATCACGCGTCTGCCTGACAGCATTAACGCTCCCGCCAGCTCCGGACCAGTGGCCTTCGCCGCCTCCTCCACGATCACCATGTCGAACTGCTCGCGCGCTTCGACCAGCCTTTCGACATCGGCGGAGTTCGCCGTCGATATGACGATGTTGGCCGCGTCCAGGATGAGGCTGGACAAGGCGTTCAGCGCGACGCGATCGTCCTTCTCGACGGCGTCCTTTGACTTCGACAGGCGTCCCGCAGCGGCGGCGAGGGCGTTTATCCGGTCGCGCAGAACCGGCGGCGCGTCGCGCGCGAGCGCGCTTTCGGAAAGGAGTCCGAGATACTCGCCACCCGTCCTCTGCAGGTCCTCGTCGCTCGTCGATCGCCGCTCGGGAGTGGTGGAGCGGACGACGATGACGTCGTCTTGGCCTTCCGACCTCAGGGTGTTGCGGATGGCGCTCTGGAGGTGGTCTAGCGCATCGTGACCCTGGGCGGTCACGAGCAGCCTGGACGAGCGGTCGTCGTCGAATCTTCGGCGGACGACCTCGGTCGCGAGCCGCGTCTTTCCGACGCCCGGCGGGCCCACCACCATGTAGGAAGGCGAGGTTGACCAGAGCCCGAGAAGCGCATTCTGCTTCGGTTCGTCCAGGTCCTGGAAATGCCTATCCTTCTGACCGGCCGTGTCGATGGTTTCGCGGCTAGACCTGCGAACCCTCCAGGGATCGTCGAGCATCTCGGCGAGGTCCACCCGGGTCGACAGGGCCTTGATGTTCTTCAGGCGTCTGGTGATGGCGTTCTCGGTGCCCGTGTCGCGCTCCGGTCGCAGGAAGACAGGCGCCCCCTTCGGAGGTTCGTCGTCAAGTTCGAACCTGAGGCCATGCCTCCCCTTGTGCTGAACGGCGTCCAGGAAAGTCGCGGTCACGTCGTTCTGACGATTGGAGCCCAGGCTGGCCGCCAAGGAGAGCCGCCATCTGGCGTCGGCATCCCTTTGGTCGTTCTCGAAGAGCCGGCGGAGCGCTCTTTCCGTTTCGGGAAGGCGGAGCTTCGCGGCCGAGCGGTCCCGTTCGTTTCGCGGTTCGGCGCGCAGCACGACGTACCTGCGCCCACCGTCGCGTTCGATCGTCAGGATCTCCACGGGATAGACTTCCAGCGCCTTGACCACCGATTCCAGTATCTGAACCAGAAGCAGAGATTGCCGCACGCGATCGATGCGCTCGACTGGGCCCTTGCCCGCACCGGCGTCGGCGAACCCGGTCCAGATCAGCGCGTCGGGACCGAGCCTCGCCCTGACGTCTACGGCGTGCCTGACGGAAGTCGCTACCTCGACGGGCTGACCGAGGTCGTGTTCCTGATGGTCGCCGATGCGCAGCGTCGTGCCTCGGGGCTCGATCTTTGCGCAGACGGCGACGTCCCAGGCCGCCACCCCGTCGCTCCACATCGGCGCAAGATCGTAGACCATGGTGGTGGAGACGAGTTGAAGTCGATCCTTATCGGGGTTGAAGGTCCGGGGCACGAGCAGAGTCGATCCGCCGTCGAGATCAGCGCGGACCCAGTCCAGCTGCTTCCGGTATTCGTCTGCGGGTATGTCGCCGCCGGTGATGTCGTAGATCGCGTCTCCGATCCCGCACGTCTGCGAGAACATGAGTATGAACGTCCCCGCGCGTGATGAGCCGGCCCGACCCGTCTCGACGACGATGTCGTCGATCGCCCTCGTGATGGATGCCGCCTCGAGATTGTCCAGACGGGTGGGCGCGACGAGGCGCTTGAGGAGCGCGCGCTCCGAGTTCGACATGGACGGCAGCATTCCTCCGGGGGTAGCGGGTGCTATCTCGCCTGAATTTCGCACCACCACGTCCAGACAGTGCGCCGCGAGGCGCCCCAGCGCACGCCAGTCCTCTGCGAAGGAATACCTATCGGACCTGGTCGCCTCCCCGGCCTCGCCCAGTCGGGCGTGGGCGCGTTCGACCTTGTCGGCCGAAAGCCAGAGGCTCCACTCGAACCCGGTCAGCTGAAAGTCGGGGACTTCGGCGCCTTCCGTCATGATGGCGTCGGCATCGATCCGACCGTGCACGAGGCCTTGCGAGTGGACTATCCCGAGGGCGATGCACACCCTCCGCAGGTTCTGCCACAGCAGCACGCGCGATCGCGCGGCACCGATGTTCTTCAGCCAATGCTGCCGGGGAACCCGACGCATCTTGGCGGACAGCGGCTGCCCTGCATGTTCGAGCAGGACGCCGAATTCCGCGGCGTCCTCGACGAACTCTAGGATGTCCACGATGACTTCCCGCGCCCCGGCGTAAGACATGACGCGCTGTACTTGACGCATCTCGTGCAGCCAGAGCTGCCTTAGATCGTCGTCCGCTGCGGTCCCCGTCTTCCCCCACAGCTTCAGGTTGCGCTCTAGATCGTTGATTGCGTCGATGACCTCGAACTGTGCCGATCGCAGCGCCTTCCGATCGCCGGGGGTGAGGGCGTCGCCGACGAAGGTGAACCGTTCCGAAAGAGAAGGCAGCTGCCTCCTCTTGGGTTTCGTGATCTTGTGCTTGGCCACGTTTACCGTTCAGCTGTCATCATCGCACGATGATCACTGCGAGCCGACCGAAGGTCAAGGTGGGGAAGCTGATCGGCCCGCGCAGTGAGCAGAATTTTCGATTGAGCTCGAAGAGATCGTTTACGGTATTCGCTGCGCCCCTGCGGTCAAATATGGCGTGGTGCAAGCGCTACCGTAGCGCAATCGGGTCGTGGGTTTTTCGAAATCGGCGAACAGCGCGACAGCTTTGCGCTCGCGACGCACAGGATCGACATTAGCGAGTTGGCTTCGTCGGGTCCGCGGCGGTGCCGCGACATGGACAACGTCCTCGACGCCTTTGCAGCCAAATCGAGCAGGGGCGGTATCGGCGAAGGATAGCAACCTTCGGCACGTCTGCTCCCCGCCCCGCTCGCGATGATCAAGGCGCAAGCGGAGCTGCTTAGAAGCGGGCGTCCGATCGAGATAAACCAATATCCGCTCTGGGGCGGTGGCACGCAGAGATTAAGCGTCCGGCTCGAAGTCCGCCCTCAGAAGTTCGCCGGCGTCAACTTCCGACCATGAATCGCCGTTCTGACACGGTGCCAGTAATGGCAGGTGACGCCGACTCCGGCTATTCCGCGCATCATGTCTCGTCGATCGAAGCCGCCGATATAGCGGCTATTTAGTTACGATCTGCAACATGAAAGCTGCCTCTCGTTCATGCGCAACAAGATGCTGGGCTCAAATTTGTGATTGTGGAAATTTAGGGGCGCCACCTCCCACCTAGACGTTAGGATTCACCGTCTAGATATCAGGACGCCGAGATAGTATCATGCTAGGAGGGGCAGTCCGCTTAACGGTAGCTACAGCCGATTGAATGAGCCGATTCTGAAGTAGGCGCCGACAAAGGGGAGGCTTCGTGCGAGTTGTTCGGGTGCATATCGAGAATTTTCGCGGAATTCGCCTTGCCGATCTTCACTTTGAAGGAACCACGGTTCTCCTCGGCGACAATAACACCGGCAAATCGACGGTGTTCGAAGCGATCGAGCTTGCCATTGGCGCGGACCGATTGTCGCGCACGCAGCCAATCGACGAACATGATTTCCACGGCGGCCGCTACCTCCCGCAAGAAGATAGGCCGGCCCCTAAAATCATCGTGGAAGTCGTTGTTGCGGGCCTCGACGATCGACATTGCGATCGCTTTCGGAATAATCTGGAATTCTGGCGCACCGCCGACCGCACGTTGATTGGCCCCGGCGGTGCGATTCAGGCGGCTCAGCCCGGCGTTGAGCCGGCAGTCCGGATTCGTTTCGAAGGAGCCTACGACTTTGACGGCGACGAGTTCACCGCGAAGACTTGGTTCGCGGTGCCGCGCGCGGAGGACGGCACCCCTTCCAGCGAATGCCGATCGCGCGACAAGCGCGAATTCGGTTTCCTGCATCTTCGTGCCCTGCGCACGGGAAGCCGCGCGCTGTCCATGGAGCGCGGCTCCCTCCTCGACGTGATCCTCAAGACCTACGAGGTCCGGACGCGCATGTGGGAGGGCTTGCTCGACAATTTGCGAGGTCTCGACGTGGTGGGAGCGAACGACCCTGAGTTCGGTCGCATCCTGACCGCGATACAGGACGCCATGCGCGAGATCGTACCGGGTGAATGGGCCGATGCGCCGCATCTGCGGGTGTCGGAGCTGACCCGCGAGGATCTTCGGCGCGTGCTGAAGTCCTTTTTGGCGACCGGCGTGCCGGGCTATGCCGCGCCGTTTCAGCATCAGGGCTCGGGCACGATCAACGCGCTCGTCCTCGCGATGCTCGGCCTTATCGCCGAGCGGCGGAACGGGCGGGTTATCTTCGCAATGGAGGAGCCGGAGATTTCGCTTCCGCCGCATGTGCAGCAGCGCGTAGTGGACAAAGTTCGCGGTCTTGCCTCGCAAGCGTTGTTCACGTCGCACTCACCCTATGTGATCGAGCAGTTCCAGGCCGAGCAGATGACGGTCATGCGCCGCGACGCGACGGCGGTTCTGACCGCGACCAAGGTCGTTCTGCCTGACAATCTGCGCCTAAAACTCTTCCGCGACGGTTTTCGTACGCGCTTCTGCGAAGCGCTCCTCGCGCGCCGCGTCCTTGTCGTGGAGGGCAAGACCGAGTTCGTCGCCTATAGTGCGGTCGCGCGGCGCGCAGCGGAGCTGGAGCCAAGGGCTCACAAGCGTCTCGACTCGCTCGGCTGGGTGCCGTTCGATGCAGGCGGCGAGACGGCGGTGCCATCGTTCGCCGCCTTTTTTCGGGGTCTGGGCAAGACAGTCGCGACAATCTTTGATCGCCAGCATCCGGGAGCGGCGGCTGCGATTCAGCTCGCGTGCGACCGGGCGTTCGAGCAGCCTTATGCCGGATTCGAGCACCTCCTGCGGGATGAGGTCGCGCTCGATATGCAGCGATGGTTCGTCCAGTGGCTTGTCCAGCAAGGCGAGTGGCCCGCCGCGCTTGCCGCCCAGGTTCCCGCCGATGGGTCGCCGGATGCCGCATTTTCCGCGTCGTTCCTCGCGCTCTTTAAACATAAGAAGGGCGACGACTTTCTGACGCTTTTCTTCAGCCAGTGTCAGGTGGGCCATTTCCCGCGAACCATGATGGCGATCCTCGGCCAGTTACGCGCCATGGTAGAAGCGCCGCCACCGCCGCCGCCCCTCCCAGTACCTCTGATTCCAGCGGCGCCTGTACCCCCGGTGCCGGGCGGGTAAGCCTGTGGCGCTCGTCCTTTGCGACCAGCGCCAGCGTTTGCTGGCGACAGACGGCAATATCCTCGTCCGGGGCGGCGCGGGGTCGGGAAAGACGACGATCGCGCTGGCGAAGGCCTGCGCGGACCTTGAAGCCGACCGGCTCAGGGCGAGCGGAAAGGCGCTGTTCCTGAGCTTCGCCCGCGCGACGATCGCGCGCGTCGCCGAACAGGCCACGGCCACGATTCCGCGCGGCTTGATGTCGCGGATCGAGATCAACACCTATCATGGGTTCGCCTGGTCGATCCTCAAGAGCCACGCCTATCTACTGTGTGCTCGGCCGAGCGTCTCGCTCCTGCTGCCCGCGCACGCGCGTGATCGCCTTGCCGGCCTCACCGGCGCTGCGCGGATTGCCGAACAGCGACGGCTGTTCGATCAGGAAGGCCTGATCGCGTTCGACCTATTTCCAAGCCTTGTCGCCGACCTGCTGGAGGCCGTGCCGCTACTGGCGCGCGCCTATGGCGGCGCATATCCCTTCATCATCGTCGATGAGTTCCAGGACACGAACGCCGACGAGTGGCGGATGATCGCGACCCTCGGTCGGCAGAGCCGACTTATGGCGCTCGGCGATCCCAAGCAGCGTATCTACGACTTCAAGGGCGCCGATCCGCGCCGGTTCGATGAGTTCATCGCCGCCTTTCAGCCTACCCCATTTGACTTTCAGGGCGAGAACCGCCGCAGTGCGGGGACGGATATCACCCTGTTCGCAGACGCGATGTTGACGGGCGCATTTCGCCCGCAACCCTATGCGGGCGTGACCATCACAACCTATCCCGGTCAGAGCCTGCGCCCTTTGAAAGCGGCTGTCCTTCAAGCCGCCAATCGCTTGCGCCGGAACGGAGATTGGTCTCTCGCGGTGCTGGTGCCGGCCAACGTGCTAGCGACGATGGTTTTCGAATATATGGGGAAGGCCGAACACGGGCTGCCGCGCTATCCGGTCGAGCTGCTCGTCTCCGCCGAGGGGCCGATGCTCGCGGGCGCGATCATCGCCTTGCTGCTCGAACCGCGCGATCCGATGGTCGCGCTGGGGCCGCTGGTGTTGGAGGCGCTGGCGGCGTTCGAGGTGGGGCGGAGCGAGACAGCATCCGCTGGCACAATCGGGAAGGCCGCCAAGCTGCGCAAGGCTGCGAAGGCCGTCCGAGAGCGCGGCGACGCGGGCTACGGCGCGCGGGGCATTCCGACCGATCTCCGGCAATTGCTGGTCGAGGCCGAGGCGCTGGTTTTGACAGGCGATCCGGTGACGGACTGGCGCGCCGTCCGTGCCCTGTTCGCGGCAAGTCCCCGTGCCGAGCTGCGAGCGGTCGCGAAGGAGGCCCGTCATATGCGCCTGCTGCGACGTGGAGCCCAGATCGAGGCGCGGCTCGCTGGCGCATGGCGGGAGCATGGCGCCTATCGTGAGGCACGCGACCTGTTGCGCGCAGCGGTCGTCGAGGATCAGTTCGCTGCCACGGCGCGGCCGCATCTCGGCGTGACGGTGATGACAATCCACAAGGCGAAGGGGAAGGAATTTGACGAGGTGATTGTCTTCGAGGGCGCCTACTCGCGCTACCTTCGCCCGGGTGGCGCGAACGAGGAGCGCTCCGCCCGGTTCAATCTGCACGTCGCGGCGACCCGCGCGCGGACAGCCGTCACGATCATGACGCCCGCGCGCGATCCGTGCCGCCTTCTGCCGTGAGGACGAAGAGGTGACGAGCCAGGCGGAAATCGACGAGCTTAGCGCAAAGCGGCTGTGCCATTATTGTGTCGGTGAGAAGTTTCTGAAAGCCGAAATCCGTGCGGAAGGACGGCGCGGGCGCTGCTCCTATTGCGAACGACCGGCCAGCAAATCCTACATGATCGGCGATCTGGCTGATCGGATCGAGGAGGTCTTCGAGACCCATTATGTACGGACCTCCGATCAGCCGCATTCGTGGCAGGTCACGATGCTGTCAGACAGGGAGTCGACCTATGACTGGGAGCGCGACGGGGAGCCCGTCCTGTACGCGATCTCGAACGCTGCGGTCATCGACGAAGAGCCTGCCCAAGACATCCTAACAATCCTTGAGGAGCGGCATAGCAGCTTCGATTCCGACGCCATGGGCGAGGAGACCGAATTCTCCAGCGACAGCCATTACGAGGAGAAGAGCACGACCGATGAGGCGTGGCAGGAGGCTTGGTCGGACTTCGAGCGATCGCTCAAGTCCGAGGCTCGCTTTTTTAGTCGGACGGCGGCCGACTATCTGACCAATGTCTTCCGCGGGATCGAAGGCATGACCGCGACGGATGGTCGATCGCTGGTGATCGACGGTGGCCCCGGCACCGAGCTGGCGGCTGTCTTTCGGGCTCGCGGCTTCCAGTCGGACGACAAGCTGATCGCGGCCTTGTGTCGCCCTGACCAGCAGTTGGGCTCGCCGCCCGCGGCGTTGGCGGCCAGCGGCAGAATGAACGCGCGCGGTATCTCCGTATTTTATGGCGCGAGCGAACTACGCACCGCGATCGCCGAAGTGCGGCCGCCTGTCGGCAGTCAGGTCGCGGTCGCGCGCTTCGAGATTACCCGACCGGTCAGGTTGCTTGACCTCACGGCACTGGGCGACGCGGCCGAAGGCGGGAGCGTCTTCGACGATCGGCTTGCCGGACGTCTCGCGCGCGCGATGTTCCTGCGCTCCCTTAGCCAGCGCATCACCCGGCCCGTGATGCCGGATGATGAAGCGTTCGAATATCTCCCGACCCAGGCGATCGCCGACTTCCTTGCGACCGAGAAGCAGCCGCCGATCGATGGGATCGTATTCCCGTCAGTTCAGGCGGCCGGTGACGTCCTGAATGTCGTTCTCTTTCACAAGGTAGCGCGTGTCGCTGCGATGGAATTGCCGGATGAAACCGACATCGAAGCCCGAACGGGCCAGATGTACGAGGAGGGATGGGAAACCGAATATACGGTGATCGAGCGGGTTCCGCGTCCCGCGCCTCCTGCCGAGGAGGATGGGGATAGTGCCTGGCCCGGGTTGGTCCCGTTTGCCGGCGGCGTCTGGGTTCGACCCGATCCCGATTATCGGGATGCGACTCTCAGGATCGATCTCGATTCCGTGAGGGTTCATCAGGTGCGCCGGGTTGAATTCGAGACGGTGGAGTTCAGCGTTCATCGACATCGCTGGGAAAAGCCGGATCCCAATGAGGAATTTCAATTCTAGGCGGTTCACCTGAACGCGGCGCCTCGCCGGGTTCGACGTGCCAGACCAGTCGCCCGGGCGAGATCGCCGGTAGAAAGCCCGCAGGTATTTTTACGCCGTCGATTTTTTATGTCTCAGGTTCCGACAGCCGTCTGACTGCTCGCTACGACATGATTCGAACCCTAGCTCTCAAGAAGGCGCGAAAGTGATGACACTCGAACCCACAGATTTCTGCGAGACCTTTCTTCGCAGCGAAATTGCTTATAATGCCGAGAACAATATCTTGGCGAGCGAAAGTGCGGTCGCTGAGCGTCTGCTTGCCCGTCGCCTTGAGATGGCACCGGTTTATGCGGAATTGCATCAGAAGCTCTCGCCCGACGAGCGTGCAATCCGCGTCTTTCTCGGCGTGATCCTCTCCGCGACATTCTGGGATCCAGAGGCCATCGCCGAAGCGCGCGCGGATCGGGCACGTCTTAAGGCGGTCAACGCCCAAATCACCGAGACGGCTGACGCGCTCGCCGAGCTCCTGCGGGAGCGCGAGGAGCTGCATAATCGGTCCGGCTTCTCGTCAAACACGGAATATCACCCACTAAATTTGATCGATCGGGCCGGCGAGGCCATCTATCTCTACACGTCTTATGTCCGCGATCCGCTAAAGGCCACACGCACTTACGATCTCAAATACTGGCCAAAGATCGCCGATTGTATTGATGTCTTGGCCCGCGACGCCGAGGAAGCGGAGATCGAGGCGAGTGATGAAATCACCGCAGCGGCGACCAGTGCAAGCCGCAAGGGCTTGGTGGACTACCTCAAGGCGATTCTCGCCGGGATCGAAAGCCGGCGCGAAGGTCTTCCAATCTTGTTGCCGCTCGATTTCACGCTGAGCGATGCGAGCTTCGCTGCCTTGATTAACTGCTCGCTAGATCTGGATGCCGACGCTGGCGTCGGCGCCGATTTCGTCAAGAACTTCCGCCAGCGGGCACGATCGCGCAAAGACCGGGACGTCTAATGCACGCCCGGCGATCAGAATGAGCCACCGGCCTTCCGCTTCGGTCGAGGGTACAACGTCTTTGATCTTCCTGATGAAAAACGTCGCGCCATGGTCCTCCGTACCTTGGCGTCTCTCCTTGCCACACTAATTCATGAGCGGTGTGACGGGGCTCGGCCTCGGTGACCCGCTGGCCGCTTTCGGCGCCGCTACTGCAGGCGTGATGCTTGAGGGCGGCGAACGAAATGGCGAGCGCTAGACCGAACGTAAGTTCCCGGCCTCGGCTTTCCGAATGGGATTAGAACTTCGCGATGATCGCCGCGAGTTCCTCCTCAGTGAGGTTCGCGTTCCTGTCACGAAAGACTTCACCAGCCTCCGCCTCGATCTTGGGATCGATCTGACCCGCGAAGGCGTCGAGCAGGCTGGTGTAGAAGTGGCGGACGTCGCTGTCGCTCGCTATCCACCGGACTTGGTCATTGTCAAGCCCGCCACGGATCAGCTTCTCGGCGTCCTCGGCCGTGAACGCATCGAAATAGGGGGCGAGCTGCGTGATCGCCACATGGGTCGTCGCGAAGCTGCCGCTCGCTACCAGCCGGTCGACCGCGGCCGCCTTCTCCCGGTCCACCTCCAGCTTAATGATCTCGAACTGCGCGTTGAGGAAGGGCCTCAATTCCTTGTGCAGGATCAAGACGCCGTTCTTGCGCGCGCGCCACTCCTCGGCGAGGAACTGGTGCGGCTGCCCGTTCTTGAACGCCGACTGGTAGTCGCCGTCCTTCGAGACGACATGAAGGTCGACCCCGTCAGCGACCTTGTCGAGCAGGTATTCCCAATTGATCTGGTCGCCCAGCGAGGTGCCCTTGCCTGGCGGGTTGCCGACGTCGCGACGCAGCCTTGCCCTGTCGACCATCGCCGCCGTAATTTCGCCAAGCCCGGCTTTGCCCATGAGGCTGGCGACGAGGCTGTCCACCGCAAAGGACTTGTCCGCCGCGCAGGCCCGGGCCTTCTGCACCAACGCGTTACGCGTCTTGTCAAGGTCACGGACCGCTTTTCGGTACGCGTCGGCCTCGTCCCCGTCATCCAGAAAGCGCGGCAGCGCCGTCGATCCCTTGGCACCAAAGTCGTCGATCGACTTCGCGAGCTTGGTCTCGCGGTTCCGCGTGAACTCGTCAGCGACCTGGCGCGGGACGTACAGGACCAGGGTCCCGTCTTCGATCAGCCCCTCGAGCTTGCGCAGCTGCTCGATGTCATCGCTTGCAAACGCGTAGAAGGACAAAAGGACGTTCGTGTCGACGAAGAGGTTGATCGGCATCTGGACCCTAGACGAAGTATGCGAACATGCGGCGGACACGCGCAGCCTCCCGTATCGCTAGACGATAGTCAAACCCGGTCTGTCCGCTCAGGCCCGCTAGCACGGCTACGCCGTACATTTGCGGACAGTTGCGCTGATCGCGCCATTGGCAGGAACCGGATGTGACCTTTATTTAGGCAGAGGCCAAATGTCGGCTCTTGGTGAAAAACGCTGTTCGTCTAGATCCAAGGAACAACGGCTTCGTCACACTTCTCGCCGATCCGCATCCGCGACACGTCGCTTCGGGCGAGCGGATCAATATACATGAATGAACGACCGAAGCTGGGACGCGAGCAGGGCGGCCTGGACGTCCAAATGTGGGTCTCTCCGGCCACTAAGCTTTCACCTCAGCGCGGGAGAGCCAAAGCTAGAGCTTGGTACTCAGTTGGCAAACCCGC
>Ga0308164_10003449_pt1 | contig 14253 bp, 15 predicted proteins | sample PhyTR2_FD_201031 | JGI IMG/M metagenome (GOLD analysis project Ga0308164, IMG submission 201031) | Phyllosphere microbial communities from UC Gill Tract Community Farm, Albany, California, United States - DLSLT.R2 | ecosystem: Host-associated > Plants > Phyllosphere > Unclassified | place: USA... | reverse complement strand
CGTCGGAACAACGGGTGACGCCGGTGCGCAAAATATGCACGGATAGCGCGATCACGACACGCTGATGCCTCGGCAAATTCGACACGGATCAATGGAAGTCATGCGACTTGAACCGCACGACCTCCTCGGGGTCCATGCCGTCCGCATGGGGCGGCCAGTATTGGTTGCGAGGTTCTGGATTCCATCCCTTGTCGCCACGGTCGGGCGAGCCCGGATGTTGCGCAGCATCGCCGCGTCCGGTCCGGTGCGGGAATGACATGTCGCCAACTCGGTGGAGGAGGTCGCCGTGATCGACGATCCGGCTACAGATCACATGGATGATCTCGCCTTCCTTCTGGACCTGCCCCTTCATGCCGACCATCGACGCTGACATAATCGTTCGGCGTTGTGCCTCGAAACGATCGGGCCACAGGATCCCATTGGCGATGCCCGTTTCGTCCTCGATCGTTATGAACAGCACGCCCTTGGCGGAACCGGGCTTCTGGCGGACGAGGACGATGCCGGCGACCTCGACGTATCGGCCATCCCGGATGTTGGCGAGGTCAGCGCATTTGGTAACGCCGCGCCGCGTCAACTCGTCGCGCACGAACGTCAGCGGATGCGCGCGAAGCGAGAGCTGCAGCGCCCGGTAATCCTCGATCACCTCTCGGCCATCGGTCAGCGGCCGGAGTGCGACGTTTGGCTCAAGACCTTCCGCGCTGAAGGTCTCGGCCGATCGATCAGCTGCCGCGAAAAGCGGTAGCGGAGCCTCACCGAGCCCCCTCACCTTCCAAAGACCTTGCCGACGATCGACGCTGAAGCCGTGGAAGGCATCGCCGTCAGCCAGCTTTTCGATCGCCGCGCGCTGCACGCCAGACCGCCGCCAGACGTCTTCTACGCTCTCGAAGGGTGTGATCGTACGCGCGCCAACGATCTTCGCGCCATCAGCGTTCGACAGGCCGCGGATCTGGCGAAGGCCGAGCCGCACGGCCAGATAACGCCCGCCTGTCTTCTCCAGCGTGCAATCCCAACGGCTGGCATTGACACATGGCGGCCGGACCTCGACGCAGTGGTCGCGCGCATCGCGCACGATTTGCGCTGGCGCGTAAAAACCCATCGGCTGCGCGTTCATCAGCGCGGCGCAGAACACGTCGGGATGATGATGCTTCATCCACGACGAAGCGTAGGAGATCTTGGCGAACGAGGCCGCGTGGCTCTCGGGGAAGCCGTACGAGCCGAACCCCTCGAGCTGACGGAAGGTGCGTTCGGCAAACTCACGCGGATAGCCGCGCTCGACCATGCCCTCGATCAGCTTCTCGCTGAAGTGCGAGACACCTCCGGTGAACTTGAACGTCGCCATGGCGCGGCGCAGCTGGTCCGCCTCAGCTGCCGTGAAACCCGCGCCGACAATCGCGACCTTCATCGCTTGTTCCTGAAAAAGAGGAACACCAAGCGTCTTCTCGAGCACCGCACGCAGCTCCGGTCGCGGATATTCTGGCTTCTCGAGTCCCTCGCGCCGTCGAAGGTACGGATGGACCATATCGCCTTGGATCGGTCCTGGTCGGACGATCGCCACCTGAATTACGAGGTCGTAGAAGCGCCGCGGTTTCATGCGCGGCAGCATCGACATCTGCGCGCGGCTTTCGATCTGGAAGGTCCCGAGCGTGTCGGCCTTCGAGATCATGGCGTAGACCTCCGGATCGTCATCTTGCAGGTCTGCCAACCCGACGCGTAGCCCCTTGTCCGCCTCCAGCATGTTGAAGGCGCGGTTCATGCAGCCGAGCATGCCCAGGCCGAGGACGTCGACCTTCATGAATTTCAGCGCATCGATGTCGTCCTTATCCCATTCGATGATCTGCCGGTCTTCCATTGCGGCTGGCTCGATCGGCACTAGGTCATCAAGACGATCATGGGTCAGAACAAACCCGCCCGGGTGCTGAGACATGTGCCGCGGCACACCGATCAATTTGCGCGCGAGTTCGAGCGTCAGGCGGAGCCGTCGATCGCCAATGTCGAGGTTGAGCTCTTCGACTTGCTTTTCGCCTACGCCGTCGGCTGACCAGCCCCAGACAAGCCCCGCCAGTGACGAGGTGAGATCCTCCGGCAGACCAAGCACCTTGCCGACGTCTCGGACTGCACCGCGCGCTCGGTAGCGCGTGACGACCGCGGTCAATGCGGAGTGGTTGCGACCATAGGTCTCGTAGATCCACTGGATAATCTCTTCGCGGCGCTCATGCTCGAAGTCGACGTCGATGTCGGGTGGCTCGCGGCGCTCCCCCGACACGAACCTTTCGAACAGCAATTCATGCTTGATCGGATCGATCGAGGTGACGCCCAGTACGAAGCAGACGCACGAGTTGGCAGCCGAGCCTCGCCCCTGACACAGGATCCCGCGACGGCGTGCCTCCCGCACGATCGTGTAGACGGTGAGGAAGTACGGCGCATAGCCAAGCTCGCTTATCAGGCGCATCTCATGGGCGATCTGATCGGTATAGGCCTGCGGCACGTCGCTATCGAACATCCGCTCGACCGCTTCTGTGGCGAGCTTCTGGAGCGCTTCCTGTGCCGTCAGACCGTCGATCAGTTTCTCATGCGGGTACTGATACTGAAGCTCGCCAAGATTGAAGGTGCAGATCCGCGCGATGTCGACGCTTGCCTGCAGTGCGTCGGGATAAGCGCGGAACCGCCTGACCATCTCGTCGGGCGATTTTAGCGCACGGTCGGCGTTCACCTCGCGGCGATAGCCAAGCTCGTCGACGGTGCATTTCTCGCGCACCGCGGTCACCACGTCCTGCAGCAGCCGTGCTTCGGGCTCATGGTAGAGCACGTCGCCGGTCACGACCGCGCGCACTGCCGCTCCGCCAGCCTGTCGCGCGAGCGCATCGATGCGGACCGCGTCACCTGGCCGGCGCCGTTGGAATAGCGCCATGTAGCCCCGACGCCCGTAGATACCCTTCAGATCCTTCAGCGCAGCGAGGTTCTCTTCGTCCGCCTCATGCGGAAGGAGAATGGCGACGACGCCTTCAGACCATGGTTCCAGGTCGTGCCAGTGCAGCAGGCAGCCACCCTTTCCCGCCCGCTTCTTTCCGACGGTCAGCAATCGGGTGATCCGCGACCAGGCCGGACGATCCGTTGGGTAAAGTAGCAACCGACGGCCGCACGATAGATCGATGCGCGTGCCGGCGATCGAGCGGACGCCAGTAACTTTCTGCGCCTCCCATGCGCGCACAACGCCGGCGACAGTGCCGATGTCGCTCACCCCGATCGCCGGGTAGCCAAGCACGGCAGCGGCCGCGAACAGTTCGTCCGGGCTGGACGCGCCGCGCAGGAGCGAGAAGTGCGTCAGCACCTGAAGCTCGACATAGTGGGTCATCCGAAGACCCCGTGCATCCACCAGGACAGGTCGCCGGTGTCGTCCTCGAAGCCGTCACCGCGGCGGAAGACCCAGTAGCGACCGCCAGTCTCGTCCTCGACGCGGTAATAGTCGCGCACCGCCCACACCTCCGCATCGCGCCGCCACCATTCACCGTGGATACGCTCGGGACCGTCGCCCCCAACCACCTTGTACGTCGTGCCGCGCCACTCGAAGCGACGCGGGGGTTGGTCGGGCATCAGCGCGATCACGCGATGCAGTGGCTCTGGATGTGCGAAGAGACGGATCGGCCGCTTCCACTCCGGCCATGTTCCCGGCAGCTCATTAGGATCGGATTTGACCACGGCCCGCTCCGGCACATGGCTTTCGATGGGAGCAATGCGGAAGACCGAGTGCATCCCGATTCTGCCTGCGATCAGGTCGACCAGGCGTGCGGGGTCGCGCACCAGCGTCTCACCAGCGAGGACGGCGCCGAGATCAACCGCGTCCAGCGGCTCCGTGTGCGGCGCCACCATTTGAAACTGCTCGAGGCCCATGCCGGGATCGATCCGCTCGATCCGCAGCTTCAGCAGCCGCAGGAGGTGAGAGACCTCCCGTGTCGGCCGGGATGTGCCGACAGCCACGATTTGCTCAGTGCCATCGACGCGCATTCCCGTCAGGCGGAGCGAGCGTGCTCCGACGCCTTTCGCCCGCAGCAGCACGACAATATCGCCCAAGAGGTCACCCATGACCTGTTCGATTGCCTCAGCAGTGCTGATCGGTTCCAGTAGCCGGCGTTCCACGGTCGGGACCTCGATGTCCTCTCGCGGCGTAATCGGCTCTGCAACACCGCCCAGGGCTTGATCGAGGCGTGTAATGGTCGGCAGCCCGAGACGGCGCGCGAGAGGGCCACGTGCGACCGGCAGGAGATCCGCGATCCGTTCGAAGCCGAATTTGCGCGCGGCGTTCAACGCCGTGGGTGTCAGACGCAACGCAGCGATCGGCAACGGGTTGAGTGCCTCAACCGTGCCGTGCGGCTCGACGCGCGTAAGATCGGCTTTGCCGAAACGGGCCAGCGCGTGGGCGGCCCCCGGCGTGTCGGCAACCGCGACGCGCGCGGTGAAACCTGCACGACGGCAAAAGGCGAGCAGACGACGGCAGAACCGCTCTTCTCCGCCGTGAAGATGATCGCACCCGGCAAGATCAATCCAGAGGCCATCAGCCGGCGTGACAGCCGCGATCGGCGACCAGCGCCTTACCGCCAGTAGCGCAAGGCGGTCGAGAAGCGCGGCGTCGGCCTCCGGCTCGACCGGACGGAAGTCGAGATCGGACACCAGCGCGCGGGCATGGGTAGCGGCCATACCGGGATGAATGCCGAGCGCCTGCGCGCCGGTGCAGGCAGCGACCACCTCCTCCCGTCGGCCGACCTTGCCTACGAGAGCGAGCGGCGCGTGCTGGACCGGAATCATAACTGGCGTGACAACCCGCAACGCAGGCGCCTGCGCCTTGTACGGGTTGCTCGCCGCTTCCGATCTCCTACCAAGTTCTCGCATTGGTGGCTGCGCGTGGACGGGGAGCGACGCTATCTGCGCCTCGACCTCTTCGCGCGACTGTGCACCGGTTCGCGCCCAGCGGGCGCCAGGCCGCCAACCGCCACCCCGCGGCACCGAACAGGCACCAAGGTCGTCGTCAACCGGGATTTGCAGGGCGGGCCGCTCAGGCAGCCGCGTAGCGGGCCGTTCCAACCGTCTCAGCCGCTCGATGGCTAAGTTCGGCAGGAACAGCGAGACGACCCGTCTCATCGCTGCCCTCCACTATCAGGGAAAAGCCCTCACCTCCGCGTTGTCGCGCCAGTTCGACCGTCCATCTCGCTCTTCCTACACCCGCGACCTCCAGCCGCGCCGAAGGCGCAGAGCCGATCCGCCAGCGCGTCCAGGCAGCGGAAGGTTCAGCGAAGGGATCCTGATCGCGTGCGCGTCGACGGCGGAGTAGCAACACCGGCATGTCGGCCTCTGCCGCAACCAGCTGCAGGCGCCGGGTAGCCACCATCGATACCTTGCTCGCTTCGGCAACAATTGCGGCAGGTGTTCCGTCTCGCACCGCATCCTCGATTACGGCCAAGAGTGCCGCATCGTCGTAGGGTTGGGCGTAGATGACGCTGGAGGACGCGAGCCCTGCCTGAGCAAGACCCGGGGCGTAGAGGTCCGTTCGGCAGGTAACCCAGAGGACCGGACCGCCTGTGTTCGATGCCTCGCGCGCGGCGATCCCAGCGAGAAAGAGCGTTGCTGCCCCGTCATCGACCAGTGAGCCGCTGCGCGCCGTCGCCTCGTGTAAAGCACCGGCGCGCAGTCCCCCTGCCCCAAGCCGGCTATCGATCGCGTCGATGCCGAACGGCAGGATGCGGTAATCGTTCACTGGGGTGGCAATCGTCCGCAGGTGGGCGATGCTGGTGGGAAGGGATTGCAGGGCGGACATAATAGCTAGACTCGATTCGTTCTCTTTATGTTCCGCTTTCAATCGCGATCGGTCAAGGTCGCCTGGGTCGTCGCCTGATAATATCTGTGGAGAACACGTGGAAAACCTATCGGCAACGAAGAGTGAATATTTCGCTTCCGTTCTGCCTAGGCATGACTCATAGAATCGTCATGCCGATCCGCCCCGAAAACCGATGGCTCTATCCGATCGACTGGGAACAGCTGTCGGGGACGATCCGGTTCAAGCGTGCGGGTGCCCGGTGTGAGCGCTGTGCCAGACCGCATCTTCGCCGGGTTGCGCATCTTGGTGACGGTCGTTGGTGGGACGCGACAGTCTCATGCTGGCGATCGGACCGCGGCAAGCGCGTTTCGATGAAGGGCGGCTTTGCACTCTGCTCCGTCCGGATGACCTATGTGGTGCTCGCCTGCGCGCATCTCGATCACGATCCGACCAACAGTTTGCCGGCGAACCTCGCGGCGCTGTGTCAGCGCTGCCACATGATCAACGACGCGGTCGAGCATCGCTGGCAGCGTTGGTGGAATGTCTTCCGCCTGCGCGCGCTCGGGGACCTGTATGAGGATCCTCGGCTTACGCGCGAGCGCCTCAACCAGCGTCAGTAATCGAGACCGCGTTTCTGCATCTCATCCGCTGTCAGCGCAGCGATTGGGCCCGGCCGCCTGCTGCCTCGTAGACGTCGATCAGATCCGGGTCGGAGAGTTTGCCGGGCATCAGCCGGACCGCTGCGATATTGCCGCATCGAGCATCGTCGTTGTTTCGTGGTGTGGCATGGCTAAGGTCCGCCCCGTTCTTCAAGTGGAGTATGAACGCATGAATATGAATGAACTTGCCAAGGCGGTCGCCGGTGCAACCGGTACGAGCGAAACCGATGCGAAGGCGTCGATCACCGCTGTGTTCAACCAGATCGGCGATGCCGCGGCCAAGGGTGAAGAGGTGTCGATCGCCGGATTCGGCAAGTTCAGCGTAAAGGATCGCCCGGAACGCGAAGGGCGCAATCCGTCGACGGGCGAGGCGATGACCTTTGCCGCGTCCAGGAAGGTGTCATTCTCGGCCGCCAAGGGTTTGAAGGACAAGCTCTGAAATATCGGCACCGGCAGATCATTCTGCCGGTGCCGCCTAGCGGGAGGCGTTGATGTGCAATCGGTACAGGCTGTCGGAAGAACAGGCGGGTGTTGCGGCAACGTTCGGCATTCGATCGCCGTACGAGGCCGACGAAACCTTTCCGGTCGGCGATGTCTTTCCGACCGGCAGCAAGACGCCCTTTTACGGGGCGGTTGTGGTCCAGGACGGGTCGGACCGGAAGCTCAAGCGCATGGAGTGGGGCGTGCCTACACAGGTGCCGAGCAGGCGCGACCCGTCGATCAAGCTTACCAAGTATGTGACGAACGTCCGCAATCTGTCGTCGACCTTCTGGCGCTCGATGCTGACGACACCTACGCGACGCTGCCTGGTGCCGGTGACGTCATTTTCCGAGTATGGGATTGCGCCCGGCGAAGATGGTAAGAAGCCCCTGCACTGGTTCGACGTCCCCAGCAGGCCGGTCTTTGCCTTCGCCGGTATCTGGCGACCGACCGAACGCGGCAACGCCTATGGCTTCCTGACGACCGAGCCGAACGCGATCGTGGCCCCGATCCATCCAAAAGCCATGCCCGTGATCCTTCACGACGAGGATTATGATCGGTGGCTTACCGCGCCCTGGGACGATCTGAAGGATCTGGTAGCGCCTTACCCCTCGCAGCTGAAGCGCGTTGAGGGCATGGCCGCGACGGACGCGGAACATCCCCGATCGCCCGTGCTTTTCTAGACGTTGAACCCTGTAAGGTGACTGACAATGACGGAAGCGACATGGGGCGAAAGCGCCAAGACTCCGGACATCAACTGGCGGATGAGCGCGTCGTTGGAAAACGTGCCGCGCGGTGACACCGATATCGCCGAAGTGACGAACCTAGAGCACGCGGTGCGGGATTGGGTCAGGCTGGACCCCGAACACCAAAACGCGGCAACGCTGACCACGGATCATGCCGTTCAGCTGGAAGGCGTTTCCAGTACGACGTTCACCGGCGAAGCCATCGCAGCGCTCGCCGAGCACCTGCCGTCCACCCCAACGACCGCGGCGTAGCCGATATGGCAAAATCAAGCGTCCGGTTCGAGCGCGGTGACGGATATTGGGTGGCCGAGCGCGACAGCATCGGCTTTACCGGCATGACAGACTTTGGCCCTGTTGAGTTTCTGATCACCAGCGAAGCGTTGGCGGAAATGCTGAACCCGGAGCTGGAAGGAATTGACCCTGAGACCGCGGTTGAGGTGTTCATCGAGTTCGAAAGCGACATTCACCGTATCGCCCAGCGCGAGTTCGTGAAACGACTTGGTGGAGAGCCGCCTATCCTGCTGACGACTGCAGATGTAGATCTCTAGAGACAAAGCACGTTTGCGATCAATAGAGATCGATTGCCCGGAACGGGTTACGCTCCGGGCCCACGTCTTCCACATACCTATTTAATACAAGCCGCCATCCTCTCGTTCTTCGGCTCCGTCCTTCTGCGCTTCCTCAAGATCGTTTGGGTTTTGCCCGTCAGGGACTGGTTTATCCTCAAGCGTATCTTCCGGCCCATTGTTGTCGTCCGGTAGTTCGTTAACGTCAGTTTCAAAACCGGGTTCTTCGTCTCGCGGGGCAGTCACCATCGTTGCTCTCCTTCACCAAACGAACGGTCCAAGAAACCTCTCGGTTGCGAACCGGCGGACGATGTCCGGTACGCGCCGGCGCGCGCTCCCGTTACCGGCTCTGACCAATTCGATTAAGGTGTACCTTTAGAGGACCAGCCTAATTTACCTGTTTCTAGCCTTTTTCCGCCAATTCACGCGTAATGACATCGGATGGAATCCATGGCGCGTCGTCCGTACCTTGGATATAGCCGCGGAAATGAGCTCTTCCCCACGGGCCTTGCGCCGTCTCGTTATTGCCGCTGTCCTACCGTTGCTGGCGGCACCGTTACCTGGAAGCGCTGCGACGGTTCGCAAAGCGAAGCCACGCGCCTCCGTGCCTGCGCCGGTTACGGTGAGCAATGCCATCATCGCCCTACCTTTGACTCCCATAGTGCCAACGGGGCAGCGACTGTGTTCGGCACGGACGTCTACCGGACTGGGATATACGATGCTGCGTGTAGAATCCGGCGCGAAGCCTACTCAAGGCGACGTCTCGCTAGTGAACTACATCGGATATCTTGCAGCCACCGGGGCGGTGTTCGACCAGGGAATGCGGTCGCCATTGCCGGTGAACGGAGTGATCGCCGGCTTCTCTCAAGGGTTGCAGATGTTAGCCAGATCTGGGGTCGCCAGGTTCTGTATCCCCGCAGCGATGGGCTATGGGCCGCAAGCGTCAGGCCCGATCCCCGCCAACTCCGATCTCGTGTTTCAAGTCGAGCTGGTAGATTTCAAGACGGCCGCTGAGGTAGAGGGCATGAACAGGCCGCAAGCAGCCGAACCGCCTGCACAGAAGGGCGCCGGCTCGCAACCATAGAAGGACAGCTCGTCCGAAATCGCTGTACCGAGCGCTGATGACTTCGCACTTTCGCCGGGCCGAAATCCGTCAATTAGACAGCCTTAGGTGAAAGCTTCAGCCGGTTACCGCACGGCCGATAGGAAGAATGATGGCAATTCAGACTTCAGACGGCTTGATCGTCGCTTGCCCGGTCTGCGCCACCCTGAACCGCGTACCACGTGACAAGCTGGGGGTTGGCGGCACCTGTGGCAAATGCAAAAACGCTTTGTTCTTGGCCAAGCCGATTACTATCACGGCGGCCAACTTCGATGCGCACGCATCACGATCTGACCTGCCGCTGCTCGTCGACTTCTGGGCATCCTGGTGCGGCCCCTGCCGCGAGATGGCGCCGGCGTTCGAAGCTGCGGCCAAACAGCTCGAGCCATGGATCCGCTTGGGTAAGCTCGACACCGAAGCGGAGCAAGCAATCGCCGGACGCTATGGCATCCGATCGATCCCGACGATGATCCTGTTTCGCAAGGGACGGGAGATCGCGCGTCAGGCGGGCGCCATGCCCGAGCGCACGATCGTCGATTGGGCGCGCGGCGCGGCGCGTTGACCTCGCGTCGGCGGTCGTCCGGTGGCGCTCGACGGCCGCTAGTTGGCGGTCGCCTGTGGCGGATGGCGAACCCGGCCGGTGGCAGAAGATCGGGAAACGTCTGGTCAGCGATCTGATGCACGCGCCGCATCGTGCGTGACGCGTGGAAAGATCATGAGAGTTGCACATGCGGGCACGTAGCGGCGTCAGCGTTGCCCGAAAAGTCGATCGCGAGCGGAATGACCAAGACGACTGATCGCCCTGCCAATCTTGTGTTGACCCTGCTATCGACCGGTCATGCTCAAATCACGTATTAAACGGCGTGCTGCCGTAGGCGGCCGCGCTGTCGATCGCCTCGCTGAGATCGAGGCAGCGATTGCCGCACTCAAGGACGAGGACCTGCTGGATCTGGCGGATATCTTCTCAGGAGAGACGGTGACGCCCTTAAAGGACATGGCGTCTATCGAAATGGCCAAACGGAACATCAGACTTTGACCGTGCTCCGTCAGGTGGAGCTGGCCAGCTATCGTGTAAAGCTGACGCCCTTGCCGATTGTTATCGACACCGACAACCAGCCTGTGCCGAATTCACACGTCGTCGAAATCAATTTCCCTGGCGACGCCATCGAAACGGCACTCGGCAAGGTCAACACCATCGTCGGTCCTGGGGTAGCCAAGATCATAGTCGACGACACGACCTTCCGGGGCGTGGCGCTATGCTAATTTTCGCGGCCCGCTATGAAGCGGCTCGGTAAACAGAGAGCGCAGCGATGAATTTGGGGAGCCTGCCGGAGTGGATTTCGGCGTTTGCAACCTTGGGAGCTGTTGTAACGGCGCTGGGGCTGCTGCGCGGCGCGCACGTTCGTGCTCGAAAAGCGGAGGGGAGTCTGGCGACGGCCGAAGTCGAACGGTGCCGTTTAATCAAAGACCATTTTCTTGAGATTCTGGATGATGCCAGTGACGCGACGGCTGGGGCGCTGAGCGCATTCACCGTCGAGCAAGCCGATCATATCTATTATAAACACTACGCGCTGTTCCAGACGGCGGTACGCGCGTCAGCATGCCGTATCGAACGACTGCAATCATTCTCGGGCCTACCGATCAAAATATACCTATTCTCCGACAGACTTAGCGCAGTCCTTACCTCGACTAGACTTACAGCATCACTTGACGAAACTGCCGTGGAGGCAATGAACGAACTTCAACATCATTTGAAATCCATACGTGAAGACGTCGTACTCGCCGAGTGCCCTGAATAATCTGTGACGCCAAGGTTCTGCAAGGGTGTCGTCGAAAGCACGAAGATCCTGTCGGTCATCGCCCCCCACTGCTCACAGGGCTCAGGCGATCACAAAAACCCCTCGCCGGCATGTTCGCGAAAGCGCTCGTGATCGCGGACATACTCGGCGACCATATCGATTGAGGCGTGCCTGCTATGCTCGCGCATTTTGAACAGATTGGCATTTTGCCGCCCCGCCTCGGTCAGAAATCCAGCCCGCAGCGAGTGGCCGGAGAATAAAGCATCCGGATAGCCAGCGGATCGGGCGGCAGCTTTCACAACGAGCGCGACGCCTTGTGCGCTCATCGACTGCTCGGTGAGACGCCCTTGCGGGGTCAGCTTGCGAAAGACCGGACCGCTCTCGATCGCGGCTTTGTCCAGCCAGGCGCGATAATGCCGTACCGGCTCGAGGCGCCGGCCATCGGGAATGGCGACGCTATGCCCCCTGCCCTCCTGGTCGGTTTTTGACGTCGGCACGCGGACCAGCAGTCCGCGCGTATCGTCCGACACCCGGCCGACGGTAATCGCCACGAGTTCGGAGCGCCGGAACGCCCCAGCCATCCCGATCGCCAGCAGCGCGCGGTCACGATACGACCGCAGATCCTCGCCATCGATCGTCCGCAACATGTCACGCAACACGTCACCATCCGCGGGGCGCTTTTTACCAGACGGATCGTCGCGCTTGTCGCGGCGGATGGCACGCATGGCTTTTTCCAACCGCGCGCCGTCTGGCTGTTGCGTCGGCGGATCGAACCCTGCTGCACGGTGCGCAAAGACTATTGCCGACAGCCGTCGACCGATCGTCGAACGCCCTAACGGCTTGGCCAACGCCTCGCGCCCTCCCCGCGCTCGATGCGGCGTCCGTGGTGCGAACCCGCGCTCGGCGAGTAGGGTCAGGAAGGCCGCGACGATCGCCGGCGTCGCAGGCAGCGATCGATATCCGCTTTCCTCGCACCAGGTGCAAAAGAGCCGCCAGTCGGATTGGTAGGCTCGCAAGGTCGCTTCCGCCGACGCACGAGCGACATAGCCATCGACACGCTCGCGATCGTTCGGCGCCAGATCGGGTAGATATGCAGCGAGTGCGTTGACCTGATCGGCCACGACGAGGTCGCCGGCCAAGCTCGTGTCAGTTTCGACGTCGTGTGACACGTCGGTTCGCTCGATCATCAAAATAGGCCGAATGCCACGTTATTCATCGCCTGATGGGTACGCGAACGTTCATTTTGACGCCAGCATATTTCTAGCGGGAATGTAGTTTATCGCCAGAATGGTTTGCCGGACTACCCTGCTATACCGTTCTTTCCAAATCTTGCGCTTTGTCGCTTACGTTCCCTCTTCTTCGTGTTTACCCCGTCTTGACGGTTTCATCCGTTTTAGCTATCTACAGTGTGTCCCGGCCTTTTAGGCTAGGATCGTTCCAAGTGAGCTTTCGGGAAGTAACAGATCCAAAAAGAGAGCCCCGGCAGGATTGAGAACCGCGCCGCGGACGCGAGGGACCTGACATGGGTCCATGCGGGTAGTTAGGCGAACAGCGGTTCCCGGACAGGCGATGGTAACAGGTCAAGCACCCGAGGAAGGAGCGCCGCATATGGCGAAGAGCATGGAAGTCGTCCCATCAGGCGAGCTGCAGAAGCAGTTTGGCCGCTACTCCGATGAGGCGATGATCCGCCCGGTCGGGGTCAGCCGCAACGGACGGGTGCGCTTCGTCATGGTTCCTGTCGATGAATATGAGCGCCTGCGCCGTCGCGAACGCGTCGCCGGGCGCGTGGAGGATCTGGATGACGAAACCCTTGAAGCCATCCGCGCCGTCGAACCCGGTCGCGGCGCCCAAGACGCCGAAAAAAGGCTTAACGCTGCCGCAACCGGGTGAAGTCCTCAACTACAGCTATTTGTGGGAATACGAGTACGTTAAAGGCCGCGATGAAGGTATAAAGGACCGGCCCGTCGCCGTCGTTCTGGTGACCCGTCAGAAGGATGGGATCGATCAGGTTCATGTCGTGCCCATGACCACCAACCCCCCTGCCCGCGATCAGCTCGCGATTGAAGTGCCGGACGCCGTCCGGCGCGACCTCGGGCTGTCGGGCGATCGGTCGTGGATCATTATCACGGAGTGGAATCGGTTCGCTTGGCCAGGCTATGATATTCGACCTGTCCCGGGACGCGAGCCGGTGGTCAGCTACGGCTATCTGCCCAGCAGCTTCTTCCGCCGCGTCCGCGACGCGATTTTCGCTGCGGGGATTGGTCGGCCCATCGATCGCGACGACTGATGACGCCACATAACCTCGCGGTCACCCCGCGATTATGCAGCGATTGAGGCCGTCATACACCGTGCGGGTTGAAGTACGAATGGCTTTCAACTTCAATCTGCCTAGGCTGCCTTCTTGGGATATGCGCTAGGATGATAAATTCACCCACTACCGCGACACCGCGAAATCCGAGGGGAGCATCCGATGTCGGGTGACCCCTTGGCCATACCGCCAGCGCCCCCTGCCCCCCCGCCGTCGCCTAAAACGTTCCGCTTCCTCCGCGCTTCGGACGTGCCGACCCCGCCGCTGGAATGGGGCAAGGACGATGAGCAGGTCCGCAAGGCGATCGGAGAAGCATTGAATGCACGTAACGTCGCATTCCTGCTCGGTGCCGGGTGCTCATCACTCTACAGGGACAATCAGGAACGTGGCATCCCTACGATGGGGCCACTGGCAAAGACGTTCTGCAGCTACCCCAGTGTCGAATTCGACGATGACCTAAATCTTATCGAGCCGCCCTCATGGGCATTGACCTCGGAAGACATCGAATTTCTTGCAAGATTGGGCGCGAAGCTGGACGGTACGGAATATTCCAAAAACCTCGAGCGGTTGATGGAATTGCTCTTTAGCCTCCGCTTCGTCTTCTCGCGGAGCGATCGACCGGAGCATGGTGACCGCCTGACAAAGGTGGAGATTCTGATCGGCAAGGTTCAGGACTTCCTGTGGGAAAATTGCACCAATGGAGCCTTTGCGCACGGCGATGGCTCAGTGCTCGCGCTCTATGAGTCCTTTTACCGCAAGCTCGTCATGCGTGACCGGGCGCTTCCAC
>Ga0308164_10003447_pt1 | contig 14255 bp, 10 predicted proteins | sample PhyTR2_FD_201031 | JGI IMG/M metagenome (GOLD analysis project Ga0308164, IMG submission 201031) | Phyllosphere microbial communities from UC Gill Tract Community Farm, Albany, California, United States - DLSLT.R2 | ecosystem: Host-associated > Plants > Phyllosphere > Unclassified | place: USA... | reverse complement strand
CCCTGTTAGGGAACCGGTTCCATGCGCCAAGCTACGGCATCGTCGGGGGTATTACAAGCACAGATTGGTAACGAATACGGCGATGATCGCGCTCTCACGATTTCTTGCCCTAGCGTACACGATGGGCAGCAGGCATCCGCAAGTCGGGAATTTGTGTAACCGGTTCCACGGGTCGAATTTTGCCGCTACGCTAACCCAGGACACCCAATGGAGGGAGGCGACATGGCCGGTGCAATAGCGGATGTCGCCGCACTCGCGGGCGTGTCGAAGGCCACGGCGTCCAGGGCGCTGTCAGGAAAAGGCTACGTTTCCCCCGAGACGCGCCAGCGTGTCGTGCAGGCCGCCAGCACCATCGGATATGTCGCTTCACCCAACGCCGCGAGCCTCGTCACGGGGCACACCAAAAACGTGGGCGTCGTCATCCCCTATATCGGCCGATGGTTCTTCGGGCAGATCCTCGAGGGCATCGAGCAGCAGCTGCTGGCGCGCGGCTACGACATGACGCTCTACACGCTCGAGCCGTTCAGTCCGGCGCGCGACCGCGTCTTCGACTTCTTCCTGGCGCGCAAACGGTTCGACGGCGTCATCGCCGTGAACATCCAGCCGGCGGGCGACGAGCTCGAGCGCTTGCATCGACTCGGCATCCCGCTCGTCGGAATCGGCGGACCCCTCGAAGGCATTCCCACGATCGCCATCGACGATGAGCGCGTCGCGGCCCTCGCCACCGAGCACCTGATCCGGCTCGGGCACCAGCGCATCGCGCACATCGGCGGCAGCCTGGCCGAACAGCTCGACTTCTCGGTGCACGGCGAGCGCCTGGCCGGGTATCGCGCGGCTCTGGCCGATGCGGGTCTGGCCGAAGCCGACCAATTCGTGCCCACGCAGCTCAGCGTGCCGGGCGGCTACGAGGCGGCCGTGCAGCTGTTGAGCGACCCGGCGAACCGCCCGACCGCCATCTTCGCGGCCAGCGACGAGGTCGCCATCGGCACCATCATCGCGGCGCGGCGTATGGGCATCGCGGTGCCGACCGACCTCTCGGTCATCGGCATCGACGGGCACGATTACGCCGAGCTGTTCTCGCTGACGACCGTGGAACAGCATCCGCGCGAGCAGGGTGTGATCGCTGCCGACATGATTCTCGCGGGCATCGACGGCGAGACGGCCGAACCGGGCGTGCGCGATCTGCCGACGCGGCTCGTGATGCGTTCGAGCACGGGACGGCCCACTCCGGCCTAGAGTTCGACTGGTCGAATTCGCCTCTTGTCTGCGCCTTCGCTTTACGGATATTGTCAGCCGCACGAGCGCAGTCCTCCTGGTAGGGCAGTAGTGGGGGGAACATTCGCGCTGAGGACAGCTCGCTCATCGGGGCGGCTTCGACGAACTGGGGACACAGTGACCGATCGGAAAGCATTCGCGGGAAAGATTGAGCTCGACGTCAGGGATTCGACATCCGATTGGGATGCGTTCCTGCCGGAGAAGGCGCCGGCCGGTGCGCCGAACGTGCTGGTGGTGTTATACGACGACACGGGGCAGGCCGCGTGGTCGCCCTACGGCGGCCGCATCAACATGCCCACCATGCAGAGGCTCGCCGATCGCGGCCTCACCTACAGCCAATGGCACACCACGGCGCTCTGCTCACCGACGCGTTCGACCTTCCTGACGGGGCGCAACCACCACTCCAACGGCTTCGCGACCATCTCCGAATCGTCGACGGGGTTTCCCGGCTACAACTCGCACATTCCGCCCGAGAACGTGCCAATGGCCCACCTGCTGAGGGATGCCGGCTGGGCCACGTTCTGGGTCGGCAAGAACCATAACGTGCCCATCGACGAGTGGACGGCGGGTTCGTCGAAGAAGAACTGGCCACTCGCGCAGGGGTACGACCGCTTCTACGGTTTCATCGGCGGCGAGACCAACAACTGGTACCCCTCCCTGGCCGAGGACAACCACTACATCGACCAGCCCTCGCTGCCCGAGGACGGCTACCACCTGTCGAAAGACTTGGCCGATCAGGCACTCAAGATGATCCGCGACGTCAAGCAGACCGACCCCGAGAAGCCCTGGTATCTGTGGTTCTGCCCGGGCGCCAACCACGCCCCGCACCACGCGCCCGAGGAGTACATCGCCAAATACAAGGGCGTTTTCGACGACGGCTACGAGGCCTACCGCGAGTGGGTGCTCGCGCGCATGATCGAGAAGGGCGTCCTTCCCGAGGGCACCGAGCTGACCCCGCTCAACCCCATGCCGGAAGGCACCTACACGGCCACCGACTACGTGCGACCGTGGGCAGAACTCAACGCCGAGGAGCGCGCCATGTTCTCGCGCATGGCAGAGGTCTTCGCGGGCTTCTCCGAGTACACCGACGCTCAGGTCGGGCGCATCGTCGACTACCTCGAGGAGTCCGGTCAGCTCGACAACACCCTCGTCATCTACTGCGCCGACAACGGCGCATCGGGCGAGGGATCGCCGAACGGCTCGGTCAACGAGGGCAAGATCTTCGGCGGCTACCCCGACGACGAGGAAGACAACCTGCGCCTCGTCGACAAGCTCGGCAGCCCCGACACCTACAACCACTACCCCACCGGATGGGCGGCGGCCTTCTCGACGCCGTATCGCATGTTCAAGCGGTACACGTATCAGGGCGGCATCTGCGACCCGATGGTCATCTCATGGCCGGCGGGCATCGCCTCGCGGGGCGAGGTGCGCGACCAGTATCACCACTCCACCGACATCGTGGCCACCATCCTCGATGTCTGCGGCCTCGAGCTGCCCGATCAGTACAACGGCGTCGAGCAGAGGCCCCTCGACGGCGTCTCGATGCGCTACAGCTTCGACGCCCCCGCCAACGGACCGACGGAGAAGAAGACCCAGTACTACGAGATGCTCGGCAGCCGCGGCATCTGGCACGAGGGGTGGAAGGCCGTCGCGGAGCATGGCCCGATGGGAGGTTTCGGCGGCTTCGACACCGATGTGTGGCAGCTCTTCCACAGCGATGTCGATCGGGCCGAAGCGCACGATCTGGCGGCCGAGCATCCCGAGAAGCTCGAAGAGCTGAAGGCGCTCTGGATGTCGGAGGCCGAGGCAAACCATGTGCTGCCGCTCAACGATCTGCAGATCATCGGAAACGTGAAGGACTTCGAGACCTTCATCAAGATGGAGTTCCATCTGCCGGTGTCACCGACCGGCCAGTACACGTACTACCCGGGCACATCCGAGATTCCCGAGCGGTCGGCCGCCAACACCCATGGCGTCTCCTACAAGGTTCTCGCCGAAGTAGACCTCACACCCGAATCCGAGGGTGTGATCTTCGCGCACGGCTCACGATTCGGCGGGCACTCGCTCTTCATCAAGGACGGGCAGGTGGTGTATGTCTACAACTTCCTCGGCGTCCCGCCGATCTATCGCGTGACGGCACCGGCACCCACCTCGGGCAAGCACATCATCGGCGTCGAATTCACGAAGACGGGCATGGGCGAACACCGGGAAGGCGTCGGCCCGCTGGCGCTGCACATCGACGAGGAGAAGGTCGCCGAAACGGAGATCCGCACGGTTCTCGGTCACTTCTCACTGTGCGGCGAGGGCCTCTGCATCGGCTACGACTCTGGCGATGCCGTCGCGGCCGACTATGCCGGAAGCCGCTTCGACTTCACCGGCGGCGAGATCGCGAAGGTCGTCTTCGACATCGCTGACGACGCCTACATCGACCTCGAGACGCACCTCGCGGCCGCGATGTCGCGTGACTGAATGAGGGCGACTGTTCCGACCAGACCGGCCCCGCAGGGGCCGGTCTGGTTCGCGCCCACCCTGCGCGGGTATCGATCTGCCTGGCTCGGTCGCGACGTGCTGGCCGGACTCACCGCCGGGGCCGTCGTCATCCCCCAGGCCATGGCATACGCCACGATCGCGAATCTGCCCGTGCAAGCGGGGCTCTACACATGCATCGTGCCGTTGCTCGTCTACGCCCTGTTGGGCGGGTCGCGCGCCATGAGCGTGACGACCACCTCGACCATCGCCACGCTCACCGCCACCACACTCGTCACCGCGGGCGTCGCGGCCAACGCCGACGACATCCCATCAGACCTCATCACCCTCACTCTGCTCGTCGGTCTGATCTTGCTCGCAGCACGCCTCCTGCGCCTCGGGGCGATCGTCGAGATCATCAATCGGCCCACACTCATCGGCATCCAGATCGGCGTCGGCGCCACCGTGGCGGTGGGCCAGCTGCCCAAACTCCTCGGTGAGACGGGGCAACCGACCGGCAGCGGATTCCTTCGCTCGCTCGGCGCCGTCGCGGCGGCCATCCCCGAGGCCAACGGCGCGACGATCACCCTCTCCGCGGCGTCGATCGCCGCGTTGTTCCTGCTCAAGCGTTTCGCTCCCCGCATCCCCGGCCCCCTCGTGGTCGTCGCCGGCGGCATCGTGCTCTCGGCGGTGGGAGTCTGCTCGGCCGCCGGCATCGCGCTCATTCCCGCGGTGCAGCGCGGCCTGCCCCTTCCCGCACTCCCCGCACTGGATGACATCCCCGCGCTCCTGCCGGGGGCGTTCGCCATCGCGGTCATGGCGTTCCTCGAATCCACCGCGGTGGCCCGGGGAATCCGTGAACCCGGCGAACAGGCCATCGACAGCAACCGAGAACTGCTCGCCACATCGTCCGCCAACCTCGTCGGCTCCTTCTTCCAGGCACTCCCCGCCGCGGGCGGTTTCTCGCAGAGCGCGGTGAACAAGAACGCCGGCGCCCGCAGCCAGGTGGCCGGGCTCGTCACGGTCGCACTCGCGGTGCTGTGTGGCGTCTTCCTCGGCCCGGTGCTGTCGCTGTTGCCCCAGGCCACCCTCGCCGCCCTCGTTTTCGTGGCCGTCTTCGGCCTCATCGACGTTCGCGCCCTCCTGCGCCTGCGGCACATCCGCCGCGCCGATTTCTGGATCGCCCTGACAGTGACGGCCGTCGGGCTGACGGCCGGCCTCCTCACCGCCGTGGCCGTCGGAGTCGTCGTCACGCTCGTCATGGTGCTGCGCGCGTTGAACCGGCCGCGCATCCGCACCGCCGAGCTCGACGATCGTCTCGAGATCACGCTGCTCGCGCCGCTCTACACGGCGAATGTCCTGGGCACGGAACAGGCCATCATCCACGCGGTCGACGAGCACCCCGATCACCGCATCGTCATCCTCGATATGACGCGCATCGAAGAAACCTCGACGACCGTGTTGGATGCCTTCGCCGACCTCGATCGAGAACTCGCGGGAACCGGGCGCGTGCTGCACCTGGCGGCGCTCCCCCGGGCGGCGGTAGAGACGGCCGAGGGCACCGACTGGTTCCGCGCGGCGCGGGCCGAGGGCCGAGTGCACGACAGCGTCGACGACGCCCGGCAGGCGACGACATGAGCACTGTTCAGATTCCCGGCGGGTCGTTCCTGATGGGCTCGTCCGCGTTCTACCCCGACGAAGGTCCCGTGCACGAGCGCCACGTCGACGCATTCGAGCTCGATGCGACGCCCGTGACGAATCGCGAGTTCGCCGCGTTCGTGCGGGAGACCTCGTATGTGACCGTTGCCGAGGAGCCCCTCGACGGCGAGGCGTTCACCGGGCTGAGCGCCGAAGACCGCGCGCCCGGGGCGATGGTCTTCCGTCCCACGCTCGGGCCGGTCGACCTGCGCGATTGGCGTCAGTGGTGGACCTGGGTGCCGGGCGCCCGCTGGAGCGAACCCTTCGGACCGGGCAGCAGCATCGCCGACCGTCTCGATCACCCCGTCGTGCAGGTCGCCTATCGCGACGCCTCCGCGTATGCGGCCTGGCGCGGCAAACGCTTGCCGACCGAAGCCGAGTGGGAGTTCGCCGCCCGGGGTGGCCTCGCCGCCACGACCTTCGCGTGGGGAGACGAGGCCCGACCGCACGAAGAGCTGATGGCCAACCACTGGCAGGGCAACTTCCCCTATCGCAACACGGGGGCGGCCGGATGGGTCGGCACCTCGCCCGTCGGCACGTTCCCTCCGAACGGGTACGGCCTCTACGACGTCACGGGCAATGTGTGGGAATGGACGAGCACACCCTATGCACCCCGCCACCTGCCGCCCGGGGTCGCGGGCCCGCCGCCCGGCGCGCGACCGAATCTGCTGGGGGCGCCGGCTGTGGCCGAGTCCCGGAGGGTATTGAAGGGCGGATCGCACCTCTGCGCCCCCGAGTACTGTCTGCGCTACCGCCCCGCCGCGCGTTCGCCGCAATCGGAGGACACCGCGATGACCCACATCGGCTTCCGCTGCGCGGTGTGAGCTGCGCGGTCCGATTCATCACCGGCCACTCGCCACTCGCCACCGGCCACCGGCCACCTAACGCCGAACGCCGAACGCCGAACGAACGAACGCGCCACCCCGGCATCCCGGAGCGGCGCGTTCGCGCGATTCAGGCTGTCGTTACTCCACGAAGCGCGTGCGACGCGATCGCTGGAGGAGCAACAAGCATGCCCCGATCAGCAGGACGAGTCCTGAGGCGAATAGTCCGCCCAGCGGCTCGACACCTGTCTGGGCCAGGTCGGATGCGCCAGGCTGGCCGATCGGCGTTGCGCCACCCGGTGCGTTCGGGCCGGCGGGAACCGGCGCGGGCGTGGCCGACGGGTCGCCGGGCGTTCCGGGGGTCGGCGCGGGAGTCGGCGCCGGGTCGACCGGAGCCGCGGCGATGGCGAAGGCCACCGTCACGGGGTCGGATGCCCGCGTGCCCAGCGCTTGCACGGCCTCGTAGGAGTAGGAACCCGAGCCGGTCAGGGGCGTGGGGAACGAGTACGTCCAGGTGCCGTCCTCGGCCACGACGGTTGCGGCATCCAGGGCCATGACACGGGCGTTCGACTCGGCGCGCGCGGTCATCGGCTCGGCGTCGGTGACGCCACCGTCGATGCGCACCTCGGCACCGGGCAGGCCCGTTCCCGAGAGCGTGGTGACACGCGAGCCGGCCTGAAGGGTGCCGCTCGGGGCATCCGTGACCGCGAAGCCGGTGAGGTCGGCGCGCGAGGTCAGCCACTCGGCCGGGCCCGTCGCGTGGTCGATGATGCGGGTTTCGCCCACGCAGCCGTTCCAGCCGTTGCGCGCGGCGTCGTCGACCCAGTCCGAGCCGATGATCCACGGCATGTCCGGGTTGGCCGAGATGCCGGCCGCGTCGACCGCGTTGCGCAGAACGGGCGCGCCGTCGACGTACATGGTGATGGTGCCCTTCTCCGCGTCGCTGACGACGGCCACGTGCGACCAGGAGTCGACCATGATCTCGCCCGACCAGTTCGTGCGGTCGCCCTTGGTGGGGTCACCCGGAACGGTCGTCCACTGGAACTCGCGCAGGTTCGAGATGCCGAGGGCCGTCGGCGAGGCCGTCCAGTCCCACTGCGTCTTGGCGAAGCCGTCGATCTTCGAGCGGTTGCCCGTGTGGGTCAGGAACTTCGACCACTGGTTGGCGGCGGGCGTCCACTCGGGGCTCATCTTCACGAACGTCTCGATCGTGTAGCCCTTCGAGAGGTCGGCGTTGTTGACCGGGGCATCCTTGTCGGTCGTGAGGTAGCTGTAACGGCTGCCCGACGAGTTGGTGAAGCACGCACCCGCCTGGTCGGCCGAGTAGCCGTGCACGTCGTCCGACTCGATGGTGACGTCCGAGAGCTCGGTGCCCACCGAGTTGGTGGCGGCGGGGTCGGCGCGGTGCAGGTCGTTCGACCCGTCGCCCGCGACATCCGGAATGGTCACATCGGTGCCCACGACGCCGTCGAGGCCGTTGAACTGCCAGTGCGCGAGCGTGCCCGGGACCTCGGGGTAGTCGGCCGGCGAGCCCGGGAATTCGGTCGTGATGGGGTCGGGTCCGACGAAACCGTCGAGCAGGATGTCGCGCGCCTTCTGGCCGAGCGACGGGGTGTCGGCGGGGCCCGCGGCGAACGTCGGGTTGAAGCCCTTGAATCGCTCGGAGAAGTCGATGGGCAGGCTGAACTGCTGCTGCGAGCCCTCCAGGAACGGCTGGTCGTAGCTCGTCAGGGTTTCCTGCGGCTTCCAGGTCACCCACGGCGAGGCGGTCTGCACGTTGATCACGTCGTTCGTCAGGTCGAACTCGTAGAGGCCGAGGTAACCGTCGCCGCCCTCATAGGCCATCTGGTAGTCGATGACGACCTCGGTGACCGTGTGACCGAAGTCGTTGGTCTTGTCGAGGCGCGACGAGCCGTGGAAGTGGCCGTTCAGTGTGAGGAAGATCTGGTCGTGGTTCTTGATGAGCTTGTCCCACAGGCGCAGGCCGTAGTCGGTCTCGCGGGGCGTCTCGCCGTCGGGCGCGATGTCGATCACCTGGTGCGTGGTCAGGATGACGGGCACGGTGGGATGCTGCGCCATCACGTCGGCGGCCCATGCGAGCGTCGCATCCGAGGCACGCCACGAGAGCGCCAGCACCATGTACTTCTGGCCGTCGGCCTCGAAGATGTGGAACTGGTTGAAGCCCGTGGGGTCGCTGCCCTGGAACGTCGACACGTTCTGCGCCCGGTTCGGGCCGAACCACTTGAGGAACGGCTCGTTGGCGAGGTTGTACTGGTTGTCGTAGAGGTTGTCGTTGCTGTCGCGCACGTCGTGGTTGCCGGCGAGGATCGAGTAGGGCAGCTTCGCCTCGTCGAGGTTCTTCATGGCGTTGTCGGCGGCGATCCACTCGTTGTTCACGCCCACGCGGTCGACGACGTCGCCGAGGTGGGTGACGAACGGGATCTGCAGCGCGTCGGCGTTCTTCGCGAGCCAGTCCGTCTGCACCGAGAACGGGTCGTCGCCGTAGCGCGGGATGAACTGGTCGGCCGAGTAGCGCGAGTAGAACTGCGTGTCGGGCAGCACCGCGAGGGTGAAGCGCGACGCGTCGGTGGTGGCGCCGGGGGCGGGCGCTGCGGCCGCGGCGACGGGGGATGCCGCTGCGGCCGTTTCGGCGGGCAGGGTGGCGGGCGTCGGGGCGGCGGATGCGGGAGCGGCGGCGATGAGGCCGGCACCCAGGCATCCGACCAACGCCGCCGCGGGGAATGCGGAGAGGAGTCGAGGAGTTTTCACGCTCGCCAGCCTCGGGGGGCGCATCGACGGGCCGCTGGCCGCGGGGCAAACTGGCCCCCATCCGGGGGTGAACAACGGGTGTCTCGGTGCGCGGAGTGGACCGGCCACTGTGGGGAGGGCCCGCCTATTGCGGCTGCGTGAACAGCCCCGAGGGGTCGTATTTCTTGCGCGCCGCCTGCAGCCGCGCCTTGTTCGCGCCGAAGTAGGCGGTGTCGGGATCTGTGATCGAGGCATCCGAATAGTTCACGTAGGCGCCGTCGCCCCAGTGCGGCTGCATGGCCTGCCGAAACCCGCGCGCGTAGGCGTCGAAGGGTGCGGGATCGGCGCCGTTCTCGAAGGTGGCCGTGTATTGCACGGTGGCGAGCGCATCGCGCCACGGGAACGCGGTATCGCCCGCGCCGACTTTCGCGACCTGCCCGCCGAGCGCATCGATCGACACGCCACCCTCGATCATGCCGCCCACCTGGCCCGCCGCCGTGGCCTGGCCGATCAGGGCCTGAATCCCGGCCGCGTCGAGCGGTGCCTGCGCGATATGCGACGTCGCCCCGAACGATTCGCGTTTCAAGCTGCCGCCCGGGCCCGTGTTGCACTGCGCGACCGCGATGTTCGAGCATCCGGCGTAGATGGCCATGGCCTGCCCGTAGTCGTGCGTCGACGATGTGTTGGTGCTGGGCTTCACGGCGTTCGTGAGCCCCGCCAGCTGTGCCGCGAGCTGCGCGGGCGCGCCCAACCAGGTGCCCGACATGGTGATGGCCGGGCCGGTCGGATGCTTCACGGGCCCGCCCAGCAGCTTCAACGTCGACCACAGCCCCGGGTCGGTCTGGGGCATCCAGCTCTGCCACGCCTCGACCACGGCCGCCGCCTGCGCGAACGGCCACGACAGGAAGAACATGGTGACGGTGGGCGCCGCCTGCGTCTGGAACGTGAACGATGTCACCACGCCCAGGTGCCCGCCACCGCCGCCGCGCAATGCCCAGAACAACTCGGGTTCGTTGGTCGCCGACGCCGTGACGACTTTGCCGTCGGCCGTCACGATCTCGATGGCCGTGACCTGGTCGCACGTCAGGCCGAAGGTGCGCGTGAGCACGCCGACACCGCCGCCCAGGGTGAGCCCGGCGACACCGACGGTGGCACACGACCCGGCCCCGATAGCCCGACCCTCGGCCGCGAGCGCGGCATACACGGATGCGAGCGCCGCACCGGCCCCGATGGTCGCCGTCCCGTCGCCTGCCACCGTCACCTGATTCAGGGGTCGCACGTCGACCACGAGCGACGGCGGCACATCGGTTCCGCTCGCCCCGCCCGCCGAGTATCCGGGATAGCTGTGGCCACCCGACCGGATGGCGAGGGGCACGGCATGAGCGGTCGCGAACGTGATCGCGGCCGCCACATCATCCGCGCTCGAGGCCTCGAGGATTGCGAGCGGCTGGGCGTCGTCGAAGCGCGGGTTCTCGACCAGCTTGAGCTGCGCGTAATCGGCGTCGGCCGGCAACACGAGCGCGCCCTTCAGCTGGGCCGCGAAGGCCTGCCAATCTGCGGCCGTCGCGGTCTTCACGGCCGTCGGCGTGCCCGCGCCCGTGGGGCTCGCGGTGGGCGTTGCGGGCGATGTGCACCCCGAGAGCATCAGCGTCGCGCCCGCGAGCAGAATCGCCTGGCGCCTCGTCAGTTCGGCCATGACCGGAGCCTACTGCGCGAGCGCCGCGCGCGGCAGGACCTCTCCCCCATCCGTGGGTCGACGTCACGATCAGGCCGCTATAGTCGTCTCAGTGACACGGGGTGCCCGCACGACTGCGGGCTGAGAACACACCCGTCGAACCTGATCTAGTTAGAACTAGCGAAGGGATGTCCGCGGATGAGCATTCGCCCAGGCACCAGTACGACCCTGCCCACAGACGCCGCCCGACCCGCCGAAGCAGGTCGTCCAGCCGGCGCCGAACCCGCCTCGAACCCGAGTATCAGCACCGGCCCGTTCTCGCCGGCCGCACACCTCGAGCGGATGCGTTCGACCGCTCCGCTCGTGCAGTGCATCACCAATCACGTGGTCACCAACATCACCGCGAACGTGCTGCTCGCCCAGGGCGCCTCGCCCGCGATGGTCGACATCCCCGTCGAGGCGGGCCTGTTCGCGCGCGTTGCGTCGGGCCTGCTCATCAACCTGGGCACCCCGACATCCGAGCAACGGGATGCTGCGCGCGAGGCCGCCGTTGCTGCATCCGAGGCGGGCACACCGTGGGTGCTCGACCCCGTCGCCATCGGAGCGCTGCCCGTGCGCACCGAGCTGGCCCACGAGCTCGTGGCCCTGCGGCCGACCGTGATCCGCGGCAACCCGTCAGAAATTCTGGCGCTGGCCGGCGCGGGCGCGGGTGGTCGCGGCGTCGACTCGGTGGCCGGTGCCGACGACGCCCTCGAAGCGGCCCGGATGCTCGCACGCACGCACGCACGCATCGTGGCCGTCTCGGGCGCGGTCGACCTCGTGACCGACGGCGAGCGCGTGGCCCGTCTGGCGAACGGAACCGAACTGCTGACGCTCATCACGGGCGGCGGGTGTGCGCTCGGTGCGACCATCGCCGCCTACCTCTCGGTCGCCCACGACGGCGACTCCTTCGAGGCCACGGTAGCCGCGGTGACGAATTACACGGTCGCCGCCGAGGTCGCGGCCGAGGCGACCCGTGGCGCGGGGCCCGGCTCCTTCGCGGTGGCCTTCATCGATGCTCTCCACGCCCTCGACGCCGCAACCGTCGCCGACCGCGCGGTGCGGTCGTGACCGGGCGTCACGCCCTCGACCTCTCCCTCTACCTCGTCACCGACACCGCCTTGTGCGGCGAGCGCGGTGTCGCGGCGACGGTCGAGGCCGCTGTGCGGGGTGGAGCGACGACGGTGCAGGTGCGGGCGAAGGACAGCAGCGCGGCCGAGGCCCTGCAGCTGCTCCTCGCCGCGGCCGATGCGTGCAACGGCCGCGCCCACGTGCTCATGAACGATCGCGTCGACGTGTTCCTCGCCGCGCGCGCCCGGGGTGCCGCGGTTCACGGCGTCCACGTCGGCCAGAGCGATCTGCCGGCCATCGATGTGCGGCGAATCGTGGGCGAAACGGCGATCGTCGGGCTCACGGCATCCTCGTTCGCCGAGGTCGAGGCGGCAAACGCGTTGCCCGCCGGCGTCGTCGACTACCTGGGCATCGGGGTCATTCGGGCGACCACCACCAAGCCCGACCACCCCGAGCCCATCGGTGTCGCGGGGTTCGGCGAGCGCCGGGCCGCGAGCCGCCTCCCCGCCGTGGCCATCGGCGGCATCGGCTTCGACGACCTCCGCCCGTTGCGGGATGCGGGAGCCGACGGCGTCGCGGTCGTCTCGGCGCTCTGCGCGGCCCCCGATCCGGAACGCTCCGCCCGCGAACTGCGAGCGGAGTGGGAACGATGAACGGCGATTCGACCATCCGCGGCGACTCGCGCGCACAGCATGACTCGACCGCGCCCCACGACAGGATCGGCGCCGAAATCCCTCGCGTGCTGAGTATCGCGGGCACCGACCCGACGGGAGGTGCCGGCATCCAGGCCGACCTCAAGAGCATCGCGGCGAACGGCGGCTATGGGATGGCCGTCGTCACGGCGCTCGTCGCCCAAAACACGTGCGGCGTGCGTTCGGTCCACACGCCGCCCGCCGCGTTCCTCCGCGAACAGCTCGACGCGGTCAGCGACGACGTCGACATCGACGCGGTCAAGATCGGCATGTTGGGCGACGAGACGACGGTCGCGGTGGTCGACGAGTGGCTCGCCCGCATCCGCCCGCCCCTCGTCGTGCTCGACCCCGTGATGGTGGCGACGAGCGGCGACCGTCTGCTCGATGCCCGCGCCGAGGATGCCGTGCGTCGGCTCATCGAGCGCTGCGATCTCGTCACGCCGAACCTCAGCGAGCTGGCCGTGCTGGTGCGCGAGCCGATCGCGACGACCTGGGCAAAGGCACTCGACCAGGCCCGCCGCCTCTCCGAAGGTTCGGGCGCTATCGTGCTGGCCAAGGGTGGGCACCTGGCGGGCGACGACTGCCCCGACGCCCTCGTCGACGTCGTATCTCGCGGGCGTATCCCCGACGGGCTCGCCGAGGTTGCCGGCATCCGCGCGGCCACGCGCAACACCCATGGCACCGGATGCTCGCTCTCGTCGGCCATCGCCACGCGCCAGGCTCAGACCGGCGACTGGGTGCGCGCCCTGACCCTCTCGAAGGCTTGGCTGCTCGACAGTCTGCGCTCCGCCGACGAGCTCCACGTTGGCCGCGGAAACGGCCCCATCAACCACTTCCACTCCCTCTGGGCGGATGCGGCGGCGACCTCCTCCCGCGCTGCGCGCTAACGGCTGACCGCCAGACCAAACGCGCACCCTTCCCTAGCGAACTCGAAAGAACCTCATGCTCCTCTCCGAACAGATCGTCCTCGTCACCGGCGCCGGTCGCGGCCTCGGCCATTCCATCGCTCGAGCGTTCGCCCGCGAAGGCGCCCGCGTCGTCGTCAACTACCGCTCCTCGCGTGCCAGCGCCGAAGCTCTCGCCGACACGCTCAACTCCGGCTCGCTCAACCCCGGCTCGAGCATCCCACGCGCCATTGCCCTGCACGCCGACGTGACCTCACCCGACGAGGTTGCCGCGCTCTTCGCAGCAGCCCACGCCCACTTCGGCCACCCCATCACGACCGTCGTCAACAACGCCCTCGCCGACTTCTCCTTCAACGGCGACGCCCGCGCATCCGCCGACACCATCGGGTGGGATGCCTTCGCCGCCCAGTTCGAGGGCACGGTCCGAGCCACCCTCAACACGACGCAGGCCGCCCTGCCCGAGATGCGCGCGGCGGGCTTCGGCCGCATCATCACCATCGGCACGAACCTGTTCCAGAACCCGGTCGTGCCCTACCACGACTACACCGCGGCGAAGGCGGCCGTGCTCTCCCTCACGCGCACGCTCGCGGCCGACCTCGGCCCGCACGGCATCACCGTCAACATGGCGTCGGGCGGTCTCCTCCGCACCACCGACGCGAGCGCCGCCACCCCCGAGGCCGTCTTCGACGCCATCGCCGCCGCGACCCCGCTCGGCCGCGTCGTCACCCCCGACGAGTTCGCCGACGCCGTCCTCTTCTTCGCGAGCCCGCTCTCCCGGGCGGTCACGGGCCAAAACCTCGTCGTCGACGGCGGCCTCGTCAAAAACTGACCTGGGCCGCGTCTGTTTTTCGAGGACGGGCGC
>Ga0308164_10003443_pt1 | contig 14266 bp, 16 predicted proteins | sample PhyTR2_FD_201031 | JGI IMG/M metagenome (GOLD analysis project Ga0308164, IMG submission 201031) | Phyllosphere microbial communities from UC Gill Tract Community Farm, Albany, California, United States - DLSLT.R2 | ecosystem: Host-associated > Plants > Phyllosphere > Unclassified | place: USA... | reverse complement strand
CATTTCACTCCCGCTCAAGCTATTTCTGTTCGTAATGGTGGACGGGTGGTCCAGGCTGATCCACGGCCTTGTTCAGACTTATCTCCCTTAGCGGCATGGACATACCAGACCTCACCGCCGTCGTGATCAAGGCATTGCTGCTGACCCTGTGGCTTTCGATGCCCGCCATTCTGGTTGCATCGGTCGTCGGCGTCGTCTTTAGTCTGATCCAGGCATTAACTCAGATTCAGGAGCAAACCCTTTCCTTCGGCGTCAAGCTCATATCCGTAGGCGTCACGATATTTCTAACCGCCCGGTGGATGGGAGGTGAAATCTTTAATTACACCGTGTTCCTGTTCGACACCTTTCCGGCCATGGTCCGCTGAAATGCCGCTTTCATGGATCGTATGGCCTTTTCCTGAGTTGATGGCCTTCGGATTTGCGCTGCCGCGCATGTTGGCAATTTTTTCTGTTCTGCCAATGTTCAATCGCCAGGCATTGCCGGGAATGCTGCGCATCGGCGTCGCAGGGGGCCTTGCGTTATTTTTAGTGCCTGGTCTGATCGATCCCGCAATGGCAGTAGAACGCGGAACCGGCGAAATCATCGCTATATGCTTCAAGGAAGCGCTGATCGGATTTTTGCTGGGATTTATCATTGCGATGCCGATATGGGCGTTCGAGGTAATGGGCGCATTCGTGGACAACCAGCGCGGCGCCAGCATTGCCCAGACGCTGAATCCCCTTACCGGTCACGAGAGCTCGCCGTTGGGCGACCTGTTCAGCCAGACGATCGTCGTCCTGTTGTTCATCACCGGCGGCTTCACACTGATACTCGCCGCCATCCAGGACAGCTACCGACTGTGGCCCGTGCTCTCGTTCTTCCCCGACCTGGATGCCAGTACGCCTGCTTTTCTCCTGTCGCAACTCGACCGGATGATGAGATTGGCGATCGTCATGAGCGCACCCATCATGTTCGCGATGTTGCTGGCCGAAATCGGTTTGGCCATTGTCAGCCGGTTCGTGCCACAGTTGCAGGTGTTTTTTCTGGCGATGCCGATAAAGAGCGGAATTGCGATTTTCATGTTCTCGATCTACGTGGCCGTGCTATTCGACTATTCATTCGACGCGGTCAGGAATATCGGCGCGCTTACCCTGCAGCAGTTGACAACGATATTCAGGTGAGCCATGAGCAGCGAAAAAACCGAACAGCCTACTCCCCATAAACTGCGCGAAGCCAGGAAAAATGGACAGGTGGCCAAGAGCAAGGACTTCACCCAAACGCTGCTCGTCGGCGCCTTGCTTGTTTATACGCTGGTGGATTCAGAACGACTTCTCGGGCGCATGATCAAGCTCATCGAATTGCCTGCCGACCTTGGCTATGCAGAATTCAATGCCTCCTTATCTTCCGTCGTGACCGCGATGACGGTGGAAATGGTTTTCATCCTGCTCCCCTATATCCTCATCGTGATCATCGTCGGCATTTTCGCAGAGACGATCCAAATCGGATTGCTGGTCTCGTTCAAGGTTCTCATGCCCAAGGGAGAGCGGCTGAATCCAGTCAGCAATTTGAAGCAAATGTTCTCGATGAAAAGCATCGTTGAATTTTTGAAGTCCAATATAAAGGTCATGTTTCTGACCGCGGTGATTTTTTTCATTATCCGGAGTTCGATAGACGATCTGGTGAAAATTCCACCGGCTGGCCTCGCCGCTGCCGGCGTGGCCCTTGCCGCCATGCTCAAGAAGCTGATTATTTTCACGTTCATCGCCTTCAGTGCGATTGCCCTGTTCGACCTTTTGTATCAACGCTTCGAACACCGGAAGAGCCTTCGCATGTCGATCGAGGAAATCAAGCAGGAGTACAAGCAGCTGGAAGGAAATCCGGAAATCAAGGGCCACAGGAAACAGCTTGCCAAGGAAATCGCCATGAACGATTCCAATAACAAGACACGCAAGGCAACGGTGGTGGTCAGTAATCCCACTCACCTGGCCATATCGCTTTTTTTTGACGCCGAAGAGACGCCGCTTCCCATCGTCTTGAACAAGGGCCGCGGTGTGATCGCCCATGAAATCATGCGAATCGCACGGGAGGCAGGCGTTCCGATCATGCAGAACATTCCGCTGGCACGGCGGTTGATGGCGGACGCAGTGGTTGATCACTACATCCCTTCCGATCTGGTCGAACCGGTAGCGGAAGTATTGATCGCGCTTCGGCGCCTTGCACAGCAACGTGAGGAGGGCACTTGGTAACGAGCGCGTTGCATCCGGAACTGGCCAGATATCTGGCTGCTGAAAAAGCTGATCAAGCCAGCAGGAGTCCGGACGGTTCGATCAGCATGGTATTCGATGCGCAATACCGCGTGACCTGCCAGGTATTTGCACAGGGCGACCTATTGCTTGAGGCGCGGGTCTTGCGGTTGCCCGACGATGAAGGAAGCCGCACGACGACGGTGGAAATGCTTCTCGAACAGGCCGGACAGAGACTGCAGGACCATGCCGAATGGCTCGCGCTTGGATCGGGTGGACAAATTTTAATGCTTCAACAGATAGTGCCGGCGCAGGCCGATCGCATCCAGTTCAGCAACATGCTGGACAGCTTTGTTAACGCACTTGCCGGGTGGCGTCGCCTGGCGGGTGTCCTCTAGGCGGCAACATGGCAATTCATCGGAAGTGGCTATCGGGAACCTTGAGTCCGGTCGGATCCAGGCTTGCATTGCGCCTTGCGGTACTCGCGGCACTGCTGGCCGGGATGCCGGCTGCGGCCGTATCGCCGCTGCCTGACGCCAGCTTTACCTACATGGCCGATAGCCACCTGCTGCCTGACGTATTCGTTCGTTTTGGCCGCATATTTGGACTTGAGGCGCAACTTACCAATGCAGTGGCATCGTCGACAGCCGTCGTGAACGGCAAAATAAGCACTGCGAATCCCACCGAATTTCTGAATCAGATAGCCGGCTCCTACGGTTTGACCTGGTTCATCCAGAATGGAACGCTGCATGTCAGCCGCAGCAATGAACGCATTACCCGCGTCTTGACCCCGCCAGGAATATCGGCGACCGGCCTGAAGATGGCGTTGACGGAACTGGGTGTGATCGATTCCAAATTCGGTTGGGGCGAAGTCGTCGAGCGCGGGATCGTGCTTGTATCCGGCCCCCCCGGCTATGTCGATATGGTGCTTCGCTCGGTCATCGACCTGCCTTCGATGCCGCCTGACCAGGAACTGCAGGTATTCCGGCTTCGGCATGCTCCGGTTGACGACCGGACGATTTTTTACCGCGACAGGCAGATCGTCACGCCAGGCATTGCCAGCATCCTGCGCGGACTGATATCGGGCGAGAGCAAGACCGGCACCAGTATTGCCCTGTCGGAACTTGCGTCGCCGCTGCGCGGCACCCTAAGCCCGCTTCCACCGATAAATGGCGAAAATGCCCGGGCAGCCAAGTCGGAACCGGGCTCCGTCACAGTAGCGCCTTCGACGGTGAGCTCGCCGAACCGCGCGGTCATCCAGGCTGATCCCCGGCTCAATGCAGTGATCATCAAGGACCGGCCCGAGAACATGCAGATTTACCGTCAGATGATCAGCTTGCTGGACGTACCCAGCCAGCTCGTGGAAATCGAGGCGATGATACTCGACGTGAACGCAAGCCAGGTCGCCGAGCTTGGCGTGGACTGGAACGCAAGGGCGGGGCGGGTGAGCGCGAACATAGGGAATCCGTCGGCGCCGTCCAGCAATCCGTCCGCCGTCATTTCCCTTGGAAACGCAAATTCGGCAACGATCATTTCGAACGCAGCCAATTTCCTGGTAACCCGGATCAACGCGCTCGAAAGCAAGGGGCAGGCGAAAGTCGTGTCGAGACCTTCCATCCTGACGATTGATAACCAGGGAGCGCTGATCGACCTGGCTGAAACGTTCTACATCCAATCGGTCGGTGAGCGCGTTGCCAACGTGACACCAGTCTCGGTAGGCGTCACGCTGAAGGTGACGCCTCATGTCATTGAAGAGGGGGGACGGAAATCGGTGCAGCTGGTAGTGGATATCGAGGATGGCACGAGGACCGATGTCACGATCCAGGGTTTGCCGACTATCCGCAGGAGCAATATTGGTACCCAGGCCGTGATGGCCGAGCATGAAAGCCTGTTGATCGGCGGATTTAATTCAGAGTCCAATATTCGCCAGAAAGACGCGGTTCCCTTGCTTGCCGATCTCCCGGTGGTTGGCGGTCTATTCGCGAATACCAAGTCGACGGTGGAACGCAAGCAGCGGCTATTTCTGATTACGCCAAGAATCATCCGACCCGAAGGCGGCGACACAACCCAGTCTATTTCCTACGCGGTCCCACTTGCTACGCAGGATTCCAGAACGCCGTTGACCAGCTTCTCCCAGGCGCAGTTGCCTCCCACGCCACAGGAATCGCCGAATATGCGTATGGATATGCAGATGAATATCGCTTTGCCGTTACAAACCGAGAATAGGTAACCCGTACGAGCAATATCAATGGCGATAACAGCAGCTACCACCAAGCGCAAGGCGTCGGAAATAAAACAGCGTGCTTCCGTTCGCCTCCCACAATCGCAGCCCGATCTACCTGTCCATCACTCGATGCGCGAACCGGCGGATTTTAGCCCGCTCGTGGCGTCGGCCTGGGCCGACGCCATCATTGCATTCTGGCAGTCGGCCAGCGTTCAGGGCCGGCTGGATCCAACTCAACCGCTCGAAGTGCTGGACCTGATGCCTGGCAGCGGCGAGTCCGTTCGCATCCTGATGCGTGCACTCGAACAACGCATGGCAATGCTGCCGGGCTTTGCGCATTCATTACGCTATTTGATGGTCGGCCATCGGCGCGACAGTTTGACGCCGACGCGATGGCAGTCTGAACTGCAGCCATCGCTACAGGCCGAGAAACTTGTAACCGTCCTGTGGGACCCCGGTCGAGGCGATCCCTGTTTGCTGCGTCCCGGAAAACGGTCCGCATGGAAACCGATTAACCCTGTGGCCGTCATCGCGCACGATAGCTGGGCAAAACTTGGGCAGCGACTTTGCGCGGTCCACTATGGAAGGCTATTGGAAGCGGATATCTGCCGGTTGTCCAAATGCACGACGCCGGCTGAAGAAGCCGGCGAGTGGCGGCCTTTACAAACCGGTCGTGTGGCCGATCGGGTCACATCGCTCATGGAAGGGTGCCTGTCGAAGTTCAACAGCGCTCCCGTTCCGCTTCCGATCGGCGCAATCGACATACTCGAGCGCATCGCGTCGCTCGCTTCGAATGGCTACCTGGTTCTTGCCGCGGCGCCTGGACTCGTGTCCGAGCGTCATATCCGGCTACATCAGTTTTCCGACCTGCTGGCCCACTATCGGCGCTACGCGGAGATGCCGGTCAACTTCTATTTACTGAGCCAGTATGTCGGGGTCCTGGGCGGAGTGAGCTGGCAATCCGAACTCAGACCGGACTATGCGGTTCAGGCCGCAGTCGGCAATCTCCCGGATCCGAAAAGCGCTCTTTCCGTGGCTGTTGCCACCCTAAAATTCGGTGCTGCATCCGATGCACCGTCGCTGGTCGAGGCAGCGCGTGCTGTTGGCGCGGCGAGAGGGGACAACAGGCTGAATGTGCTGCTGGCGCTGATTCGGCGGTCCGAGTTCGACCCGGCCGTTTTTAGCGTGGCCGCGTCGTCGATCATGGACGACCTCCGCACTTCCTCCCGGGTGGAACGCGCAGCGTGGGTAGATGCGTTGGAGCGTACCTGGTCAAATCACCTGCCGTCAGCGCATGCACCTGCGCAGGCGCTGCATCGCAAGCTTGCGCCTGCAGCCATGCGGGTCGGTGCATGGCGCCTGGCGCGCGCCGTGCTGTCGCGTGGAATGCAAATTCATGGGGAGCAAGCCCTTGACCTGGCGCATCTCGCCTGGTGTGAAATGCGAACCGGACAGGGAAACACCGCTCTGGCATTGATCAGGCGTGCGGCAATTCTGAATGGCAATGATCCAACCGTGCGGGAAGTGATGCAGACGGTAGAAGGGAAGATGCAGGGTTGGGACGCCAATTGGAAAGCCAGTGTTTCAAGCCATTCCTTGCCTCTGGCGATAGAGCCTCTCGACGTCGGGCATGCAGAGGCGTTCTGGCATCAATACAGGGACCCGCAGATTGCATTCATGACGGGGCTGCAAACCCTGTCGACACTGGATGCCACCCGAAAATGGATACTCGAGCATGTCGCAGAACCGGGCCGCAAGCCTTATGCGCTTATGCATAGGGAATATGGTTTTGTCGGATATGTTTGCCTGTCAGTCAGCGCACACGAAGCCTATTTCTGTTTTTGGATAGGCGCCGACTTCCAGGGCAGCGGCTTTTCGATCGAATCCGCGCGGCTGCTATTTGATCTGGCAAAACGCCAGGGTGTATTGCATGTCTTTACATCGGCGTATCAAGATAATGCCCGATCGATTGCCGCACTCGAAAAGACCGGTTTTTCGCGGATTGATATTCGTGCCCTGCCGCCGGAAAATGACCGCGTGTTCTTCTTTCTTAACCTGAGCGACGTTTCAGTGCGGGACCAGTCGGAGCGGCTGATTACCTACTATGAGCGAGAAAAGTTGCCGCTTTACTTTCCCGGTCAGGAAACACGTCAGCAAGCTGATCGAGCAGCTATGCAAGCCGCCGTCGCGGTCAATGCGAACGACGCTGCGGTCGAGGCGATGCACGTGCAGGCAAAGGAGTCTTAAATGCCACCAATAGACCGGATCTCAATCAACCGGCCTGAGCCGGACTACTCATTGCAGGTAGAGTACAGACGCCGGCTTGCCCGCCGCCGCCAGCTGGAAGCGCGCGAGTTCAGCCGCCTGGTACTGCCGTCGGTTGAAACGCAATCGCGGCTGCTCGCGAGGAAGGCAGTGGAAAGCCGTAACACGGATAAGGATTGGACGGATCGCGCTTCCTTGGCCAAATCAGAACTTCCTGGTGCAAACATTGAAGATGAGCTGACCGGACTTGCCATCGACATCGCCAGGGAGACCGCGGAGTCGCCATCGGAAGACACGCGCGGTTCTGTCGCGTCACGCCTTCTTCAGCAACGGCGCGCGCCGGAAACCCGGGCTGCAGTTTTCATTCCCGTGGCTGGTGAAAAAGACTCGCCGAGTCACGACACTCATTCAGGCGCACTGGAGCCAAAGCCAACATCGGAATCCAAGGAGGCTATCGATAGTCATGATGCGGCAGGCAGCAGCGTCGCCCTGGCTACAAGCGAGCAGGAAATCGATGAACTCTCCTGGATGCAGAGCTTGGAAGTGGCCTTTGCATACGCGGGAAGTGCGACTTCCGATGCCGTTGAGCATCCAATGGAAAAATTCCTTGACCGATTGATTCAAGAGGCGCAGACGCAAGCGGCGCAAACACAAGCGCTGACGTCCGAGTTAAAGGTGGTGCTGGAATCTCTTGCTGCTAAGCGCATGGCTACCTCGACCAGCGACACGGAACCCAACGATTCTCCCAGCCTGCAAGGCCGCTATCGCTTTCTCGACGCGTTTATCGAAACCTTGGCTGCACCGCCAAGCGCAGAGCAGGCGTTCACATCCGACATGCTGGAACCAGCTAGCCCCAAAGTCAGCCCTGAAAGACAGGAGGATTCCCCATCGCCGTCACGCGACCGCGAGAGCCTCTATGAATATCTGGAGCTGCTTTCCAGCGTGGCAGGAGCAAGCACGCCGGCAGCCTTGCAGCGACTTGCCCAAGCACGCCATATCAGTCCGGAAAAAGCATTAATGCGGCTGGCCGCTTCCGGCGACCAGTCGGTTTCCTTGTACATAGCCGAGATAGCCCGGCGTTTCGATGCAATCAGCGCGCGTACTGCGCAAGATGAAAAAAAGTCGGCTCGAATCAGCCGGCTAGGCAATGCAATCGCAACGGAACGACAGTGGATGGAGGCCGCCATCACAGCTGCAGAAAGCAGTGTGGGCTACAGCGCAATATCACGTCGCTTGGAAAGCGATGAGACAAAACGGCGGCTAGCGGAAACATTACCGCAGTTAATCTTACATAAAAGCTGACTGCGGTTCGCGTTCTGCGCAAGCAAAGGTGTTTGGGAGACTACTGGCGGCGCTGGATAAATTCACCGGCCGTCTCTGCAAGATCAGACCGATAGAAACCATTTGCCATTTGAAAGGGACAACGATGTCAACCGAATATGCTTGGAGACGCAGGTTTATCGAGGTAATAGAAGAAGTCTTTCGGGAGCTTCATTTCGACGCACCGGCGATGACCCACGATGTGGACGCCTCGCTGGTTATGGAGCTTGAAGTCGATGGCACTACATTCGAAGTAGTGCACAATCCGCGCGCAAATGAAACGCACTGCCTTATTGAAGGCAGAATTGGACATATCGCAAGCGACAATCCCAATGCCGTACTCACCATGCTTCTCGCAAAAAACCTGGGTATGGCAAAAATATACAGCGGCGTATTTTCCTGCGACATCAAGGACGATAGTGTCCTCTATAGCATCGCGATGGAACTGGAAGAAGCTAGTGGCGGGGCTTTACTACAGGCATTGCGGGAAATAGCAGCACACGCCTATGAATGGCGCCTGATGCTTTCTGGCGCAATAATGAACCAGGACGGCGCGATAGCTTATGTCTCATCGGCTCTTGCATGATATGAACCGTATAAAACAGGAGGAAAGCATGCATTCGATGCCCACGGAAAGAAGTGCGTTCATGAGTTTGGTGAATGACTTATGCCGGGTACTAAATTATCCCGAACGCAGCAGCGAGGTGCGTGACGATGAAACATTGGTGATGGAAATGACCCTTGAAGGTATTGCCTTCACCGTATCGCACTCATTGAACGAGCAGACTGAAAAAGTGCTGATCCAGGCGGACTTCGGCCAACTGCCTGCGGAAAGAACAACCGACGTTCTCTACAGGATCATGCACCTGAATCGCGAACTGTCAGAAACAGGGGTTGCCAAGATAGGTTTTGACGACGTGGTTAACGCGGTGATCTACATCCATACAGCGCCGCTGGAGACGCTCGATGGGGCGTCTTTGCTGACTATCATGACCGAAATTACCTGGCGAGCGGAATATTGGCAAACTACTTACTTTTTAAACAATGACAGTCCGAAGATCCCGGAGAATTTCAATGAGAAATTTATTTCATTAGCATAGTGACCGACTCAATTAAAGAGGAATAGTTATCATGGACACCACTGGAGTATCTCCGCGAATCTCAATTAGCGAAAGCTCGACCGTAGATCAGGAAAACGACGTTGATGCACCTGCAGTTGCTCCACCAAGTCAGCCAGTTGTGCGAACAAAACCTCAGGGCTTCAATCTCATCAACCTTTTTCGTTTGTCGCCGCAAGAGCAAGCCCGGCAGGACAGACACGCAGAAGTTTTGCTGGCTCTGAAGGGATATCTCGCAATCCAGCAAAAATTAATCGAAACGAATGAAAAGCTGGACGAAGTGGTTCGCATGCTGTCTGTCGCCACCCATGGTGGGAACAAAAGCCTGTTTGTGGCAGCGATTGACGAAGCAAAAACATCATTCCTTCAATATAAGACGTTGATCAGCGATGGAAATGTTAATGCCAAGGCCATCTTGGCAGAAAATGAAAAAACATTAGTTAAGCAACAGTGGGACAATCTCGCTATCAAAATTGGTAATGTTACGAAATTGAGAAATAATACTTTCAATTTATCTAAAGATGTCAAAGAAAAATTCGAAAATCTTGAAAAAATACAAAATGAGATGGAGCCTCTGCAAAGAATATTTTCCAATTCACACGCTGGATTATTTAGAGCAGCAACGGCGCCGAATATACTGGTCGGGTCTGAAACGGAAGAGGATTCGGACACAGACTAAAAATAATTCTCCCGAAGAAATTTCCTCATAGGAAATTATTTTTCCTTTTAGTAAGAATGGAAATAACGATATGCAACAGGTCCAATTTTTGCGGTAAAGCCATATCCTATCGATCAATTTCATCGATAAGCCATGTAATTTCATGCAAAGATCGGCAGCCGGATTACAGCAATTTCTGGTTATCAGGCAATTTTTGATTTGTTAGTACGTCCTAATTTTTCTGGGTGGACAAGGGTGATTAAGGAATGATTCGAGAAAGTCAATCCCATCAATTAGGGAGATCTCGAAAATCATGCATGCCCTCTACACGCTGTTCCGGATCCTTGCCATCGTATTCATCCATGCTGCTGGTGGCATTTCCCCTCGTCGCCTAGGCGACCATTCAAGCCGACGGATTGCAGCCATGCCCACCGCATCACTGCAAGACGCTACTCTAGCCAGCCGGCCGTTCAAACCCACCCAACTATCTCTTCTCGCTTGCAGGCATGGCTGGCCATAAGCCGTCTCTGCATGCGTTCCTCGATCGAAACTACCTCCAGCCGCTGCCGTAGTCTTCAAAATGTCTTACAAGGAGCATCACCATGGCCGTAACGTCAGAAAGTATTCAGCAACTGACCAAGACTAATGTTCAACCCGCCATCAGCGGCGTAACAGCATACTCCGAGCCAATTCCCGATCTGATGGACCGCGAAAAACTTTTCAGACAACTCGTTGCACAGCACCAGGGCCGACTATATCGCTTCGTTACGAAATACGTCGACCATCCCGACGACGCTGCGGATATCGCGCAGCAGGCATTTGCCGAAGCAAGCCGAACCATAGCCACTTTCCGCGGAGAGTCCAAGTTGTCGACTTGGCTGTTTGGCATTGCCATGAATATGGTGCGCAATTACCTGAGCCGTGCGCCGCACCGAATCTATAAGTTTGAAACAGAAGAAAGCCTCAGCAGTATCGCATCCAATGCCATTGAGCCGAGTGAGCATCTGAATCAGCGAGAAATGCTACAGATTGTATTCGCCGCTCTGGCAGAACTTCCAGAAGAAATGGGGGAAGTGCTCAGTCTGGTTGCAATCGAGGAAGAGTCCTACTTGCACGTCTCCAAAAAGCTTGGTATCCCATTGGGGACTGTAAGAAGCAGAGTATCGAGAGCCAGAGCGGGATTGCGACTGCAACTTGAAAAAAAGGGCGTAAAACTGGCTTTCTAAGGTGCGCGGGCCTCCTGAGTAATGTTGCCGGAGTCGTGTACGGCGACATTACTTTCTTCACGAGGGCATCGTGCACAAATCAAGTTTATGTTGAACGAAAAATGCCGATTTGCAGTCCTCACAACTTTCTACCACGTCCTGGCGCTTGCCAAATCATGCTGGCGGCGGTAATTGTCGGATTATCGTTCTAGCTCTCTTCATCTTGAAGAGACATTGAATGTTCGCCATATTCAGAGTCAGTTGAGTCTTTGCTTGATGCTGTTTCGACTACGCTAATTTCCAAGCTCCCAAAAACTCGGTTTAGTGATGATTTTAGTGCGTCGAGTTGAGATCCGATACTGGCTTCCGCGCTGCCAATTTCAGTGTGTACGATGCATGCATCCGCGGAGATATCCGCTTGCTCCATAATCTCTATATGGGTAATGGTCGGAAATGCGGCATGTAGCGATCTCAACTCCGATGTCACATAATCCATGTTGCACGGGTTTAGTTTCAGGATTATGTGTTTCTGTCCTCGCATTGCAGCAATAGCAGATTTGACTACAGCGAGGGCCTTTTGATTGTCGTCATAAGCCGCAATTACCTGCCTTACTGAGTCATAGACGAGCGCTGCAAACTGGCTTTCAGTTTTCATCAGATAAAGCACCGTTCTATTGACGGTATCCATCATGCATTCTGCAAATTGCGCCTGCGCCTTTTGCATGCCGTCTTTATAACCGCGAACTTCTTGCTGCAGATAAGCGGATTCTGCTGCGTGAATGATGCTCTTTTCGCGTAAAAATGCGTCATGTATGATCTCTTCTGCAAGGTGGTAAGACCAAAAATCTTTACCTTTGATTATTTTTTCGCCCGCTTCGGGACGTTTTACTGTTGGGTCGCTAGAAAATATGAACGCCATTCCGGCTCCAAAATAGACATGAGTGAATAGATAAGATTTCGGGCAAAAACTAATTCTATTTTTGGCGCAAAGGAGACGTCAGGAAGCTTAAGAACAGCGCGCAAAAAAAGAGGGCGAGGCGCAGTTGACATCGCCAATTCAAGTAATCCAGAACTCACAGCCTCAAGATCTGCTATTTCGTGATCCACTAGTGGCCACACCGTGCGCGGCAAAAGATTAAAGCCGTTAAGTGCAAATTTATACGCATTGACCCCAAGCCTCTCCCGCCACGCGACAACCTCGTCATGACGTACGCTATGTCGAATTCGAGGATTGAAGAGGACTGCGGCAATATGGCGTTGAAGCCGGCTTAACTGAGGTGGTTCCAACAGAATCAGTGGCCAATCAGGATAATTCATATCGAACGATGCCTGCTCATCGATATTAAGTTTCTTTAATATGAACTGGGATAATGCCGGCTGCGAGCGGGCCGTTTTCCAAACCAGGCTGCTGAGCTTGCCGTCGTCAAAGCCTCTTCTGCGGGAAGGATGAATATAACTAGCAGGACAAAAATTAAACCGGTAAATTTTGCTGGTCAGCAGCGGTGATGATGCCTGTAGCTGGATTAGATTTTCCAATGAGCTCACGACCCCAGTCCGGTATCTTCACGGTTTTTCGATTTCCACACAGCGATAGCACGCCGCCAGCTTGTACCGAAGATCTTCAACGCCATCAATGCGCTTGCTGTTAATGTGGACAAGATAAGAATTAGCATCGTTGCGAGCAAAGCGTTCAAGCCTGCGACGCTTTCATTGGCAACCTGGAAGCCCCAAACTTTAGTGAAGGTAGCTACGTGCAAAAAGTCATCTTTGCTGTTCGGTGACACTGCTGGCAGAAGGATTACCGAAACTTTGTCTACGGTCAGTCCTGGGATGCTGTTTGCAACTAGTCGCTTGATCTGCGTACTGACCTCCTCGAGGCTGTTCAATTTTCGGTATTTGACAAAAACAGCCGCAGATGACGGGAGTGCTGGGTCGGTCCCGCTGCTTCTCTCAGGAAGGACGACATGGACCCGCGCTTTTAAAACGCCGTCAATTTGCGATACGGTTGAAGACAGTTCCTGTGAAAGTGCCCATAAATACCGGGCACGTTCCTCGAGAGGAGAGGAAATCAAACCTTCCTTGCGAAAAACTTCTCCCATTTTTGCAAATCGTTCGTGAGGTAGCCCTTCGGCGTTTAACTTGGCAATTGCTTTTCCAATTTGGCGTTGGTCGACAGCGATGCTTGCCATTCCCTCTTTCCCATTTGTCTTGGATGCCGATATGCCGGCGGCCATCAGCGCCGATAGGACCTCGTTCACCTCGCCCTCTGGAACGTCCGTAAGTAACTCAACTGACCGCGAACATCCAGTGACAAGCAAGGCGATTAACAAGCCTGCCACAAGCAGGACTGCGCGAGTAGGGCGTTTTTCCATAAAGGACTGTGCTGTCACTGTTGCTTAACCAACTGCTCGACAGTCTGCTCTGATTTGCTGATGCATTTGGATGCAGTATCAGCTTGCAATGAAACTTCGATGAACGACATGTGCATTTGCAAGGCACTTTGTATGCTCGGACTATTCGCTCCGGCTCCGTCAATTGCGGTATGCAGTTCCCCCGCAGTTTTCATATAGCTATCACTTACCCTAACCAATCCCCTTAATATCGTGTCTCCCATGTTGGCCATGCTGGTCGACGGTTGCGCATGGCTTGCTGCGCCAGCATCGTCGGGTGCAGACAATGCTTCGCTAAGCCAGCCCGCAGCACGCATTTCGTCATCGCTCATCTGTGCGTCCGATGGAACCGTCGGAGCCATGTCATCAGACACCCTCATCCTGCTCGCAACAGCCGTTTCTATGGTCATCGCAGTTCCTTATGCTTTCTGGTAAGAGTCTGTTGCAGCGGCATTGATGAAATTAAGCGGCTGTGCAATGACATGCATATCCATTCCATGTTGGGAAAGTAATGCCTTGGCAAGCCGGTACTCAGGGCATTCAGACTGTAAGTCAGTGATAAGTTGTCGCAATAAACGTTCTGCCTCGTTGCGGCAGCCAGCAGCGATCAGGCTTAGTGCGATAAAGACTTTGTATTCAACTGTGTTGAAAAAGGGAAGCTGCGCTGCGCTTTGCAGCAAAGCCACCGCGTCCTGAGCATTGCCGGACTCAATGCGTGCCATCGCCAACCCAATATAGCACTGTGGGTCATTTGGCCGTAATGCGCGCAGTCCCGAAAATATCGAATCTGCGGCAGCTGTGTTCCCAGCGCCGCATGCCATTAATCCGATCTCCACAAACAGACGGATTTCATCTGCGTTGAG
>Ga0308164_10003442_pt1 | contig 14266 bp, 10 predicted proteins | sample PhyTR2_FD_201031 | JGI IMG/M metagenome (GOLD analysis project Ga0308164, IMG submission 201031) | Phyllosphere microbial communities from UC Gill Tract Community Farm, Albany, California, United States - DLSLT.R2 | ecosystem: Host-associated > Plants > Phyllosphere > Unclassified | place: USA... | reverse complement strand
CTGCGTCGCCCATTTCTTGCGTACCGACTTTGGTGCAACCCTGCGACCAGATGTCGCCAGTGCGCAAGCCCTGATCCAAGACCAGGCTCACGGCCTTCTCGATGGCATCCGCCGCGTCGCTCAGGTTGAAGGTGTAACGCAGCATCATCGACACCGAAAGGATAGTCGCCAGCGGGTTGGCAATGCCCTGCCCTGCGATGTCCGGCGCCGAGCCGTGGCAAGGTTCATACATGCCCTTGTTGTCGGTATCCAAAGACGCCGACGGTAGCATGCCGATGGAACCGGTGAGCATCGAGGCCTGGTCGGACAGGATGTCGCCGAACAGGTTGTCGGTGACGATCACGTCGAACTGCTTGGGCGCGCGCACCAGCTGCATCGCGGCGTTATCGACATACATGTGGCTCAGTTCCACGTCCGGGTAGTCCTTGGCGACTTCTTCGACAATCTCGCGCCACAGTTGGCTGGACGCCAGTACGTTGGCCTTGTCCACCGAGCAGACCTTTTTGCCGCGCACGCGGGCCATGTCGAAACCGACACGGGCGATCCGGCGGATTTCGCTTTCGCTGTAGGGCAAGGTGTCGTATGCCTGACGTTCGCCGTTGTCCAGCACGCGCACGCCGCGTGGGGCGCCGAAATAGATACCGCCGGTCAGCTCACGCACGATCAGGATATCCAGACCCGACACCACCTCCGGCTTGAGGCTCGACGCATCAGCCAGCTGCGGATAAAGGATCGCCGGGCGCAGGTTGCCGAACAGGCCCAGTTGCGCGCGGATCTTCAGCAAACCGCGCTCCGGACGGATGTCGCGTTCGATCTTGTCCCATTTCGGTCCGCCCACTGCGCCCAGCAGCACGGCATCGGCGGCGCGAGCACGTTCCAGGGTTTCATCGGCCAGCGGCACGCCATGCTTGTCGATGGCGGCGCCGCCGATCACGTCGTGGCTCAATTCGAAGCCCAGGCTGTACTTGGTGTTGGCCAGCTCCAGAACTTTGACCGCTTCGGCCATGATTTCCGGACCAATACCGTCGCCAGGGAGAATCAGAATCTGCTTGCTCATGCTTGCCTCATTTCATCGGGCGACCCATCCGCGGGACAGGTCGGAAAAATTAATCAGCGCTCGGCCCACACTACCAGCACGTCGGTACTGAAGGTGCCGTCGGCTTGAATCTCGTAGTAATCGCGCACTTCCTGGCCCATCGCTTGCTGCAGCTCAAGAATCGCGGTGCGCAAGGCTTGTGGCGTGCGCATGCGCTCGACCCAAGAGGTGTATTCCAGACGCAGGCGTTGGCGGCTGCTGTTGCGTACGTGCAAACCGGCTTCGCTGAGCTGACGCATCCATTCAGCGGCAGAATAATCGCGTACGTGGCTGGTGTCGCGCAGCACTTCGACGGTTTGCAGGTAAGTGTCCAGCAGCGGGCTGCCGGGTGACAGCACATCGACAAAGGCCGCCACGCCCCCAGGTTTAAGCACCCGGCGTACTTCGCGCAAGGCCAGGCCGAGGTCACTCCAGTGGTGGGCCGAATAGCGACTGAACACAAAATCGAACTCGCCATCGGCGAACGGCAAGCGCTCGGCGGCACCGTTTACGGTGCTTATATTGGTGAGACCGCGCTCCTGCGCGGCGGCGGCCACTACGTCGAGCATCTGCTGGGACAGGTCGTAGGCCACGACTTCCTTGACCAATGGAGCCACATGGAAACTCACATGACCGGCACCGCAGCCCAGGTCCAGCAGCCGTGCATGGCCCTGCCCGGCCAGCTCGGCCTGGAGCAGCGCGAATTCGGTGCCTTGGGCGTGCACGGCACTGCTCAGGTAGGCCGAGGCCTGTTCGCCGAATTGTTTTTGCACGACTTGGGTGTGGGCGGTGGCGGTCATGGTGGCATCCTTCAAGGGTTGTGTTGCTGGTACCGGCCCTATCGGGGGCAAGCCCCCTCCCACATTTGAATGTATTCACAACTCAAAAGGTGGGAGGGGGCTTGCCCTCGATGAAGCCGGCCCTGCCTACATCAATTTACGCGTCACGAAACAACCAAGGCTGGCTGGCCCGGTGCTTGGCTTCAAACGCCGCAATCGCATCACCGTCCTGCAAGGTCAGGCCGATATCGTCCAGCCCATTGAGCAGGCAGTGCTTACGGAAGGCATCCACTTCAAAGTGATACACCTTGCCGTCCGGACGGGTCACGGTCTGCGCGGCCAGGTCCACCGTCAATTGGTAGCCCACAGTGGCTTCCACTTGCTGGAACAGCTCGTCCACTTCGGCGTCGCTCAAGATGATCGGCAACAGGCCGTTCTTGAAGCTGTTGTTGAAGAAAATGTCGGCAAAGCTCGGCGCGATGATGCTGCGAAAGCCATATTCTTCCAGGGCCCACGGCGCGTGCTCACGGCTGGAACCGCAGCCGAAGTTTTCCCGGGCCAGCAATACACTGGCGCCCTGGTAACGCTCGGCGTTGAGGACGAAATCCTTGTTCAGCGGGCGCTTGGAGTTGTCCTGATAGGCATAGCCCACGTCCAGATAGCGCCACTCGTCGAACAGGTTGGGGCCGAAGCCGGTGCGCTTGATCGATTTCAAGAACTGCTTGGGGATGATCTGGTCGGTGTCCACGTTGGCACGGTCCAACGGCGCGACAAGACCTGTGTGTTGGGTAAAAGCTCGCATCGGGTATTCCTCAGATCAATTCGCGAACGTCGATGAAACGACCGTTGACGGCAGCAGCGGCGGCCATGGCCGGGCTGACCAGGTGGGTACGGCCACCGGCGCCCTGACGCCCTTCGAAGTTACGGTTGGAGGTCGACGCGCAATGCTCGCCCGACTCCAAACGGTCCGGGTTCATCGCCAGGCACATGGAGCAGCCCGGCTCGCGCCATTCAAAACCGGCCTCAAGGAAGATCTTGTCCAGGCCCTCGGCCTCGGCTTGCGCTTTGACCAGGCCCGAGCCCGGCACCACGATGGCTTGCTTGATGGTCGAGGCGACTTTGCGGCCCTTGGCGATCACCGCCGCGGCGCGCAGGTCTTCGATCCGCGAGTTGGTGCAGGAGCCGATGAACACGCGGTCCAGCTGGATATCGGTGATCGCCTGGTTGGCGGTCAACCCCATGTACTTCAGGGCGCGCTCGATAGAGCCGCGCTTGACCAGGTCGGTTTCCTTGGCTGGGTCCGGCACATTCTGATCCACCGCCAAGACCATTTCCGGCGAAGTGCCCCAACTGACCTGCGGCTTGATCTGGGTTGCATCCAGCTCGACCACGGTGTCGAACACCGCATCGGCGTCGGACACCAGGTCTTTCCAGGCTTCGACCGCCGCGGCCCAGTCGGCGCCTTGCGGGGCGAACGGCCGGCCTTTGACGTACTCGATGGTTTTTTCGTCCGCCGCCACCATGCCCACGCGGGCACCGGCTTCGATGGACATGTTGCAAATGGTCATGCGGCCTTCGATGGACAGATCGCGAATGGCGCTGCCGGCGAACTCGATGGCATGGCCGTTGCCGCCGGCGGTGCCGATCTTGCCGATCACAGCCAACACGATGTCCTTGGCGGTCACGCCAAAAGGCAATTGGCCTTCGACGCGCACCAGCATGTTCTTCATTTTCTTGGCGACCAGGCACTGGGTGGCGAACACATGTTCCACTTCGGAAGTGCCGATGCCATGGGCCAGCGCGCCGAACGCACCGTGGGTGGAGGTGTGGGAGTCGCCGCACACCACGGTCATGCCCGGCAGCGTGGCGCCCTGCTCCGGGCCGATGACGTGCACGATGCCTTGACGCACGTCATTCATCTTGAATTCGGTGATGCCATATTCGTCGCAATAGTCGTCGAGGGTTTGCACCTGCAGGCGCGACACCTGGTCGGCGATGGCGTCGATGCCGCCCTTGCGCTCGGGAGTGGTCGGTACGTTGTGATCCGGGGTGGCGATGATGGAATCGACGCGCCAAGGCTTGCGCCCGGCCAGCCGCAGGCCTTCGAACGCTTGGGGCGAGGTCACTTCATGGATGATGTGACGGTCGATATAGATCAGCGACGAACCGTCGTCGCGCCGTTTCACTTCATGGGAATCCCAAAGCTTGTCGTAAAGCGTTTTGCCGGCCATCAGTCGGTCCTCATCAGCGGTCTTTCTATGCCCCGGGTTTTGAGACGTATCAATAACCCTTTGGCTTGTGAGGCTGATGGTATGGCGCTACATTAAATAACTCAAATTCATATTTTTTATGCTTTGGATTACCAACTGGAATACAACAATGGACCTGGCCAACCTCAATGCCTTTATTGCCATCGCCGAGACTGGCAGCTTTTCCGGAGCCGGCGAGCGCCTGCACCTGACCCAGCCCGCCATCAGCAAGCGCATTGCCGGCCTGGAGCAACAGCTCAACGTGCGGCTGTTCGACCGGCTGGGCCGCGAGGTTGGCCTGACCGAAGCCGGGCGTGCCCTGCTGCCGCGCGCGTATCAAATTCTGAATGTGCTGGACGACACGCGCCGCGCCCTCACCAATCTCACCGGCGAAGTCAGCGGGCGCCTGACCCTTGCCACCAGCCACCATATCGGCCTGCATCGCCTGCCGCCGGTACTGCGCACATTTACCCGGCAGTACCCTAACGTGGCCCTGGATATTCAGTTTCTGGATTCGGAAGTGGCCTACGAAGAAATCCTCCATGGCCGTGCCGAAGTGGCGGTGATCACCCTGGCGCCCGACCCTCATCATCTAGTGCGCGCCACCCCCGTTTGGGACGATCCGCTGGATTTCGTGGTAGCGCCGGAACACAGCCTGGCCGGCGATAGCCCTGTCAGCCTGGCCGACATTGCCGGCCACCCGGCGGTATTCCCTGGCGGTAACACCTTTACCCACCATATTGTCAGCCGTTTGTTCGAGGCTCAGGGCCTCACGCCGAATATCGCGATGAGCACCAACTACCTGGAAACTATCAAGATGATGGTGTCCATCGGCCTGGCCTGGAGCGTGCTGCCGCGTACCATGCTGGACGATCAGGTGGCCAGTGTCGCTTTGCCAGGCATACAGCTCAGTCGGCAGCTAGGCTATATCGTGCACACCGAAAGGACGCTGTCGAACGCTGCGCGGGCCTTTATGAGCTTGCTGGATGCACAGGTCGATCTCCCGGGGATATCGGCATGACCTACTGCGTCCCGGTTTATTGAGCAGGACCGCGTTGTTTGCCCATTGAGTGAGCCAAGGCCCTTTGATAATGCGCACCCCCGTCGATTCCATGCCACCGCTGCCCCGCATCTACGCCCTCGACCCGCGTGAGGCGGAGCAAAGCTGGGAGAGCGCCCCGCAGTTGCTGGCGGCGCTCAATGCCGCGCGCCTGGGCGCATGGTGCTGGGAAATCGACAGCGGGCGCATCAGTTGGTCACGGGGCACCCAGGCGCTGTTCGGCTTCGACCCGCGCCAGCCACTGCCCAAGGACCTGGAATACCTGGAGCTGCTGGATCCCGCCGATCGCTCCCGGGTGGTGCGCGCCTTCCACGCAGTCTTGGCCGGCGAGCCGTTCGAGCAAGCCATGCACCACCGCATCCAGTGGCCAGACGGCAGCTTTCATTGGCTGGAGATCAACGGCAGTGTGGTGCCGGATAACACCGGACGGGGCCGCATGATCGGGGTGATCCGCGAAATCACCGAGCAGCGCGAGCGGGAGCGCGCCCTCAGCCACTCCGAAAAGCGCTTCGCCACGCTGTTCCACCTGTGCCCGAACATGGTGCTGCTGACCCGCCAGGCCGACGGCTTGATTAGCGAAGCCAACCAGTATTTTGAAATGCTGTTCGGCTGGCCCCTGGCCGATGCGATTGGCCGCACTACCCTGGAGCTGGGCCTATGGCGCCATCCCGAACAACGCGCGCAGCTGGTCAAAGCCACCCAGCGTAAGGGTGAACCGATCACCATGGAAGTGCAGTTCTGCGCCAGTAACGGCCAGATCCACGACGGCACGCTCAGCGCCCAAAAGGTCGAACTGGACGGTGAGGCCTACCTGATCAGCACGTTCCTCGACACCACCGAACGCAAAATGGCCGAGGACGCCCTCAAGGACAGCCAAGAGCGTCTCGACCTGGCCCTTGATTCCGCGCAATTGGGCACCTGGGACTGGCACATCCCCAGCGGCATGCTCTACGGCTCGGCCCGCGCCGCCCAACTGCATGGCCTGCCGCCGGAGCCGTTCCACGAGTCCTTCGATGCGTTTTTCGAAGGCATGCCCGATGAAGAGCGCGAAAATATGCGCCATGCCTACCGCACCCTGCGCGAAGGCCCGGCCGGCAACTATCAGCTGACCTACCGCGTGCCGATGGAAGACGGCTCCTCACGCTATTTGGAAAGCCGCGCCCGCCTGTACCGCGACGCCCAGGGCGCGCCGTTGCGCATGGCCGGTACCCTGCTGGACATCACTGACCAGGTCGAACGGGAACAGCGCCTGAGCGCCTCCGAAGAGAAATTCGCCAGTCTGTTCCAGGCCAGCCCCGACCCAATCTGCGTCACCGGCCTGGATAGCGGCGCGTTCATCGAGATCAACCCGGCGTTTACCCAGACCTTCGGCTGGAGCGTCGCCGAGGTGATCGGCAGAAGCGCCGATGAAATCGGCCTATGGAACGATTCGAGCCAGCGCCTTGAGCGCATCGAGCGAGTAATCCGCGAGCAAGCGCTGAACAATGTGGCGGTGGTGGCCCATCACAAAGACGGCCGCAGCCTCACCTGTGTAATTTCCAGCCGCCTGATCAAAGTGGGGGAGCAACCGTGCATCGTCACGACCTTGCGCGATATCACCCAGCAACAACGTTCGGAGGCGGCGTTGAAGGCCAGCGAAGAAAAGTTCGCCAAGGCGTTCCATTCCAGCCCGGACGCTATCTCGATCACCGAACGCGACACCGGCCGGTATGTAGAAGTCAACGATGGTTTCTGCCGCTTGACCGGCTACCGTGCTGAAGAGGCCATCGGTCTGACCCTCTATCAGATCGGCATCTGGGCCGACGACAAACAACGCTCGGCGCTGCTGGCCGAGCTGCAGATCAAGGGTCGCATCCATCATCTGGAGATGCTCTGGCACAACAAACGCGGCGAATTACTGGCAGTGGAAGTCTCGGTGGAGCCCATTACGCTGAATGAAACCCCGTGCCTGCTGCTGACGGCGCGGGATGTGAGCCTGCTGAAAAACGCCCAGGCGCAGATCCGCCACCTGGCCTATCACGACCCACTGACCAACCTGCCCAACCGCGCGCTGCTGATGGATCGTCTGAGCCAGCAGATTGCATTGCTCAAGCGCCACAACCTGCGCGGAGCGCTGTTGTTTCTGGACCTGGACCATTTCAAGCACATCAACGATTCCCTCGGCCACCCGGTGGGCGACACCGTGTTGAAAATCGTCACCGCGCGGCTTGAAGCCAGCGTGCGCATGGAAGACACCGTAGCGCGCCTGGGCGGCGATGAGTTCGTGGTGTTGCTTAGCGGTCTGGAAGGCTCACGCAACGAAGTCAGCCATCAGGTTCAGAACCTGGCCAATACCCTGCGTGAGTTGCTCTCGGAGCCAATGTTTTTGGACGGTCACCGCCTGCAAGTCACTCCCAGCATCGGCGTGGCGCTGATCCCCGACCACGGTTCGACCCCGGCCGACCTGCTCAAGCGCGCCGACATCGCGCTGTACCGCGCCAAGGACTCGGGGCGCAACACCACGCAAATGTTCCACAACAGCATGCAGAAGACCGCCAGCGAACGGCTGCGCATGGAAACCGACCTGCGCCTGGCCCTTTCCCGCGGCGAGTTCAGCGTGCATTACCAGCCGCAAGTGGACGCGCGCGGCAACCGTATCGTCGGCGCCGAAGCTTTGGTGCGCTGGCAGCACCCGCAATTGGGCGCGCAGTCGCCGGCGGAATTTATCAAGGTATTGGAAGACAGTGGCTTGATCCTTGAAGTCGGCACCTGGATTCTCGACGAGGCCTGCGCGGCGTTCGGGCAATTGCTTCAGGAGGGCAAGATCGACCCGTTGGACTTCAGCCTGTGCGTGAACATCAGCCCGCGGCAGTTCCGCCAGAGCGATTTTGTCGAGCGGGTGGAGCGCAGTCTGCAGCAGCACTCCTTGCCCTGCAGCCTGCTGAAACTGGAAATCACCGAAGGCATCGTGATCCAGAACCTCGACGACACCATCAGCAAGATGCGCCGCCTGAAAAAACTCGGCGTGAGCTTTGCGATGGATGACTTCGGCACCGGCTATTCATCCCTCACTTACCTCAAGCGCTTGCCGGTGGACGCGCTGAAAATCGACCAATCGTTTGTCCGCGATGCCACCCACGATCCCAACGATGCCGAAATCATCCGCGCCATTGTGGCCATGGCGCGCAGTTTGAATCTGGAGGTGATTGCCGAGGGCGTGGAAACCCCTGAACAACTGGCATTCCTGCAGATGCTGGGCTGCCATTTGTACCAGGGGTATTTACACAGTCGTCCGCTGCCGATCGAAGGCTTCAGACGGCTGCTGGTATAGCCGACACCCGCCCTTCAGCGCAGGTAAGCGACCCCTAGACCAAGGCTACTGCAACGCCCCGTCTCGGTGTCGAACCCTGTCGCCCCCACAACTCTTCACGTCCGTTGATAACCGCCACCGAATGCCCGGCTCGATTACACATGCCTATTTGTCCACGGGCGAGCTCACGCACGGAGACTCTTTTCATGTGCTTTTTCAATCCAAGCCGTTCAAACCCCTCACCTGCCATGGTTTCATCCTCACCGTTGTTCAAGCTGTGGATCGCTGCACGGTAACTCCTGCCCGCCGTGCCGTCGTTATTGTCCCGTTGAGCACGCTTGGCGCTCACCGCAAACAGAAACTGCGCATCCTTGAGCATTCCTTTGTCCGGGCCAATAAACTTCGCGCCTTGTGCGCCCTCTCTCAACTCTTGGTCGCTCAAGGTCAGTTCATAGCCGTCCCGCATGACCACGTGATAACCCGTACTGGTTTTTTTCACCTCTTTATAAATATCCGTTGGGCTTTGACCGAAGCGATGCATCGCCGCCTTAATCGCCGAGACAGTGACACAATTGCCATCGGGGCCCTGACGAAAACCACTCCAAATATTCTCCGGCTTGGCACCATTACGCTTGCTTGAAAGACCCGGGATATCCGTGGCGGGTCCGGGAGCGGGCGGTGTCGGATCAGGTACGACCTTTGGCAGGACGTCAGGGGGACGTGGAACGTCAGGTACGGTTGTTTCTTTTTTATTGGATATCAAGCCAATTAACTGGTTAAAAAATGAAGTAAACAATGCCACCAATGAATTGACCGCATCCGCATTTTGGACAGCACTATTTTTTACATTCGCGACGGCGGTGGGCGACGCATCAAACTTTATGTTATTTCTGGAATAACCGTGCGAGACGTCTTCATTCACTGCATTGAAAGTATCAACACCAAGGACCTGACGCACATCTATCACACGCGCAACATTATTAATTAAAGGACATGGCATAACTGACTCCTTGAACAATGACCTCACCGAACCGAGCCGACACCGGAGAAGTCATTGTTTTACGTGAACGATCCTAGCCTGTTGTTTTCAACGCCTGAATGCAGGCCGCCTATTGAAACGCCAGTCCCTGTTATCGAATGTATTTTCCGCTGGGCCAGGGCTGGTCAAATCAGGTTCCGTTTTGTCAGGTTTAACTTCGACGAGGGTGTCCGGCTTGACGGGTGGCGTCACGTTGGGTTTCGTGTCCGGTTTCACATCCAACTTCACGGCCGGGTTCGTGTCCGGTTTCACATCCAACTTCACGGCCGGGTTCGTGTCCGGTTTCACATCCAACTTCACGGCCGGATTCGTGTCCGGTTTCACTTCCAACTTCACGTCTGGCTTCGTGTCCGGTTTCACCTCAGGCTTAACTCTCGGCGCGGGTTTTGGCGTTACGCCAGGCATTACATCGGGATTGGGCCCAACGCGCACGCCTGGGACAACCCTTGGCCTGATCCCACTATCAGGCAATACGCCGTGGTCGGGGCAGTGACAATGGCTGACGTTGACATTCACCTGTACGTTCGCCTTTGCATCGTTGGTCACTGCGACCTCAGGCCGGGGCACTTGCGGCATCACCGGTGTTGGGGTGTTGCGGGCGTCCGCTAAAACCATCGACTTCTCTGCGTCAGCCTTACCGGAGAGGTCCGTTGTCTGAGGGGTTACCCGACGCTTTTCCAAGCCTGGTGTCACGGATGGGGCGGCAGCATCCGGCTTCACCGATTGCTTTTCCATATCCGGCTTTACCAATCGCTTATCTGCGCCTGGCGTCGCCGGTTGGTCAGCAGCATCCGGCTTCACAGGCGCTTTGGTGACGTCCGGCGTAAGACCCGGCGAATGCTTCAAACCAGACATAAGATCAGGCGCATTATTTCGCCCAACAAACACTTCCCGCATAGACCTAAAGAACTGTTCGATCATGTCAAACATCTTAGAGAGTGCACCCGCACTGAACATCAACTCGTTATTTTTAACGCTAGAATTTTCAAAGCGCGTCATCGAAACATCGGAACGGGAAGTGCTACTAGGCGGGGTGGATTTAGCATCAGCGCTCGTCGGCTTGGACGACGGTTGATCGAGAATCGATGTATCAGGTTTTACAAAATTAGGATTATTGATCGTTAGAGACATTCATAACTTCCTCAATTAACGCAACCTGACTCCGTTATAGGAATAGGAAAGCAATAGTCTTATTGACCAGTAAGCAACAAGGCTGCTTCACAGTCCCTACTTTCGTGGAAAATAACGCTGTCGGGTTCCTCGAATCGCATTTCATATAAGGAAACCAAACCGAATTTTCAGATAATGCCTCATGGCTTTTATCGGAAGTCCGCGAATCAAGCCGCCAAGCGAAGGCATTAACGGAAATACATATTAATAAATCGACGCGCGCGCAACTCAGCGAAATAATTCCGGATACCGCCCAGTAATTGATTCTGCTAACAGCCTCGCAAGAAACAAATCAAGACAAACTGACACATGTGTATGAACTTAAATAAAAAGACACCCGGCGATACATCAGCTTGGTTAAATATAAAAAATACATCTCACTTGACACCGCCCCACTGATGCCGCCCATAAACAAAAAATGCCCCGCATCTTTCGATACGGAGCATTTCGTGGAACATGCAGCCATGCACGCCATGCCGCCGACCCACTCCCCCGTCAGGGTTGGTAAACCGGAGGGTGGGGCACGCCGAGCAAACGACTGACGTGCTCCAGCGATGTCTCACGCCGCAAGGCGGCAAACAACGCCACCGCTTCGGGGTAGTTACGCGTCAACATCGCCAGCCACTGCTTCAGGCGACCTGGCGCCTGGCGCTCGGTCAATTGCGCCACGCATTGCACCCAGAAATCCTGCAGCAGCGGTTGCAGCTGTGCCCAGGACATTTCCACCACGTCTTCACCTGCGCGAGCAGCTGCGATTTGCCGCGCGAGATCAGGACGCGCCACCAAGCCACGGCCGAGCATGATGTCTTCGGCGCCGCTGACTTCGCGACAACGCCGCCAGTCTTCAACACTCCAGATATCGCCATTGGCGAACACCGGCACCTTGACCACGTCCTGCACACGAGGAATCCACTCCCAATGCGCGGGCGGCTTGTAGCCATCGGTCTTGGTACGGGCGTGCACCACGATATGGGCGGCGCCGCCCTCGGCCAGGGCTGTGGCGCATACCAGCGCACCGTCGGGGCTGTCGAAGCCCAGGCGCATCTTGGCAGTCACCGGGATATGCGCCGGCACCGCGCGGCGCACATGCTCGACAATCTGGTTAAGCAGCTCTGGTTCCTTGAGCAGCACGGCACCGCCGCGCGATTTATTGACGGTCTTGGCTGGACAGCCGAAGTTCAAGTCGATCACTTCGGAGCCCAGTTCACAGGCCAACGCGGCGTTTTCCGCCAGGCAAACCGGGTCGGAGCCGAGCAATTGCACACGCAATGGCACACCCGCAGCGGTGTGGGCACCGTGCAGCAGTTCAGGCGCGAGCTTATGGAAATAGGCTGGAGTGAGCAGGCGGTCGTTGACGCGGATGAATTCGGTCACGCACCAGTCAATCCCGCCGACGCGGGTCAGCACGTCACGCAGGATGTTATCGACCAGCCCCTCCATGGGCGCCAAAGCAATTTGCATGGAAAACACTCAAGAAAAATCGTGGCGCAGTTTACTGGGTTTCCCACTGCAACCGTTAACCCCCTGTCAGGGCGGGGCCATAGCCATCGAGAAACTCCGCCGGCATGCGCTTGGGCTTGCCGCTGGACAGCTCAATGCAGACGAATGTGGTGTGCGCCCGCAGCAAGGTGGCGCCATCCCGGGGGCGGACCAGTTGGAAACGGCGGGTCATCTTCAGACGCTGATCCCAATCGACGATCCAGGTGGCCAACTGCAACTCATCGCCTTCGTACCCGGCCGCCAGGTAGTCGATTTCATGACGCACCACCGCCATGGCACGATCCAATCGACGGTACTCGGCAAGGTCCAACCCCAAGCGCTGCGAATGGCGCCAGGCGCAGCGTTCGAGCCAGGCGACATACACTGCGTTGTTGGCGTGCCCCAGACCGTCAATGTCTTCAGGGGCGACCTGCAGGTCGATGATAAACGGCGTTGCCAAATCCCAGCCCATGCGCTGCTCCCGGTCGATTAATGTCAGGGGGCAGCAGTGTATCAGGCGCTTTGTCGCTCCTGTAACCGAGCGCCGGCCAACAACGTCAGCACACCGTCGATCACCCGTGGATCGGCCAGTACTTTCTGATGCCCACCCTGCTCCAGTTGCAGCAAGCGGCTGTCGAACCAGGCCTCGTGAATGGCCTTGGCGGCCTTGACAGGCACAAACGTATCGTCCTCGGCGTGCACAATCAGCCCGGGAATAGCCATATCGTAGTGAGCGACATCCAGATGTTTGAGCGGCATGCCAAATGTCAGCTCGACCTCTTGGATAAATGCCAGCCGCGCCCGCGTCGGCAGGCCCACCATACGGGTAAAGCCGCGCAGCACATCCAGAAAGCGCGACGGCGCAGCAATGCTTACCAACGCATTGGTGCGCAATCCCAATTGCACGGCGAGCATGGCACTCGCCCCGCCCATGGAATGGCCGATAACCGCGTGCAGCGGCGGCAACTCGGCGGCCGCCTCCAACATGGCTCGGGCAAACAGCAGCACATGGGCTTCACGCCCCGGCGAATGGCCATGGGCCGGGCCGTCCAGGGCGATCACGGAGTAGCCGTTGTCGACCAGCGCATTGATGAGGCTGGCGAATTGGGTTGGCCGGCCTTCCCAGCCGTGCATCAGCAGCACGGCGGGCCCTTCGCCCCAGCGCAGCGCCGACAAACCGAAACGCAACGTGACACGCTGCGCCTGCGCCAGCAGCGGCAACTCCCAATCACGGGGCGGCAATTCGCGCGGGGTCATGAACACACGCCGCATTCTGTTGGCCACCGTTCGCGGCGCCACGTACCCCAATGTACCGTTGACACCTCGCACCCAGGTTAACGCACCCATAACCCGCTCCTTTTCAGCGCACCGCCGACTTGGCCGCGCGCATCACCCGATCCGACAATTCACCCGGCCCCAGCGCACGCGCCAGGGTCAGCCCACCCACCATCAACGCCATGTCCGCCAGGGCCTTGTCGATGTCTTCCGGGCACGTCGCCAACTGTGCCGCCATCAATTCAACATGTTCGCTGAGCACCTGGCGGAACGCCTCTGGCAAGCGCCCCATCTCCCCGACCGTGGCGGGTAGCGGGCAGGCCTGGGAGGTTGAGTCGCGGTGTTTGCGCGACAGATAAAACGCCGCCGCCAGGGCGCGGCGCTCTTCGCCGGTGATCTGCTCGTCCAGGTCATTGATGGACGCGCGGCGCTGAGCCAGCAACTGACTGAATGCCTCCAGCATCAGCGCGTCCTTGCTTTCAAAGTGTGCGTAGAAGCCACCCACGGTCAGCCCCGCCGCCCCCATGACTTCACCGACGCTAGGCTCAGCCGGGCCACGCTGAATCAACGCAGCGCTGGCAGCCTGCAGAATGCGTTCGCGGGTTTGCGCTTTTTTGTCGCTCATCGTTGCCTCCGTGGTTCATGGGTTGAATATTATTACCATAATAATATTCCGCAAGCGACGGGTATGACCACTGGTCAGAACGACAAGAAGAAAGGGAAGGAGGAATTGGCCAAACGCCAGACAAACAAAAGGGCCATTCAATAATTGAATGACCCTTAAAAATCCCGCAGAGCGGGTAATCGTGGCGTCCCCTAGGGGACTCGAACCCCTGTTACCGCCGTGAAAG
>Ga0308164_10003441_pt1 | contig 14269 bp, 7 predicted proteins | sample PhyTR2_FD_201031 | JGI IMG/M metagenome (GOLD analysis project Ga0308164, IMG submission 201031) | Phyllosphere microbial communities from UC Gill Tract Community Farm, Albany, California, United States - DLSLT.R2 | ecosystem: Host-associated > Plants > Phyllosphere > Unclassified | place: USA... | reverse complement strand
TTAACGGTTACGAGTTTCGGAAACTAAGGATGGAAAACGATTGGATCAGAATACTTTCCGATACCTTCGGACTTCAATCTGCTATACTATCAGAATTAACACGAAATGATGAAACTTTTACGGTTCTGTTTTTTAGTAAGCATGCTGATTTCTATCAAAAGCACCACCATGATGCGCTAATTGCCTTTGAAAAGGGCATTGAAATTCTTGCAGATAAAATTATATTCGAAAAAGAGCTGTCAAAATCTTTGCAAAGCCCTGTCGCGGCACAGAAAGACAAAATTGAAAACAAGAAAACGGGAACTCAAAATTCATTGGAAAAGCTTGGCAGCTTCAACAGTATTATAGGAAAAAGTCCGCTGCTTCTGAATGCTCTGAATAAGATAAAATTGGTTGCACCTGATGATACTTCAGTGCTTATTCTCGGCGAGAGTGGAACGGGAAAAGAAAATGTTGCCCGTTCCGTTCATGAGTTATCGCCAAGAAAATCAGGACCCATGATTACCGTAAACTGCGCAGCACTCCCGCTAAGCTTGATTGAGTCGGAGTTATTCGGTCATGAAAAGGGCTCGTTCACAGGCGCAAATGAGAGAAGAATTGGGAAGTTTGAACAGGCGGACGGCGGCTCGATTTTTCTCGACGAAATCGGCGAATTACCTCTTGAGGCGCAGGTAAAGCTGTTACGCGTACTCCAGGAGAAGGAAATTGAGCGTTTAGGTGGAAACCTTGCCAAAAAAGTTAATGTTAGAATCATTACGGCCACCAACCGAAATTTAGAAAAAGAGGTGGCCGAAGGAAGATTCAGGTTAGATCTCTATTATCGCCTTAATGTTTTCCCGATTGAATTGCCACCCTTGCGGGAACGCAGGGAAGACATTCCGATTCTTACCGCACATTTCATCCGTAAATTCACGAAGGATTCGCACAGCCAGGTAAAACACATTTCGAAAGAAGCCTTAGCCCAACTCGAAAGCTACGAATGGCCGGGAAACATCAGGGAACTTGAACACATTATAGAGCGGACAATTTTGCTTACCGACGGAGAAACAATCCGTGAACTAAAATTACCCCCGTCAATTAAGCCAAAGAAACAGATAGAAGCCACAGGATTTCAAGTTAGAACGATGGAAGAGGTTGAGCGAGAGCACATCCTAAGCATCTTAAAAATGTGCAAAGGTAAGATCTTCGGACCGGGCGGGGCGGCCGAAATTTTGAATATGCCATCGACTACGCTCAATTCAAAAATTAAAAAGTTGGGTATTAAACACGAATTTGTTCTTTAACTTGCTTTTTTGAATTGTATCTTCAACGTTAAAGTCGGGTAAAATAAAATGTAAAATGTGGCAGAAAAAAGTTGAGCAATGGTTTCTTAGATTATCTTTTCTTGCCGCCCTTCTTGGTACATTACCATTCTCGGTGTATGCCCAAGCCGAAATTCAATACACGCTTTCTGATCTTTACAAAAAAAGGAAGGATAGCCGAAATAAGAAAGAAACCATCCAACTTAACAACAGGATCAGCAATTTTTATACGAACAATAAATTATACACTAAAAAGAATATTGACAGCGCATTTTTTTTTGCCAATCAGGCACTGCTGGCAAGTTCGGATGATCTTTCAGGCAGTGACTATGGATTGAGCCAGATAACTCTTGCTAAAATATGGCTTAAAATGTCGATGCCACAGTATGTGCTGAAAAATATCCGTCCGGCAAGAGAAGACGTGAAAATAAAGTTACTCATCGAAACCGCGAAGTTTTACCTTTATAAGCCTAAAGAGGAAAAAAACGATTTAGACAGCGCCATGTTTCTTCTTAATAAGGCATGCGGTGCGGCAGAATTAAACTCAATGCCTAAACTTGCAAATCTGGCTGAGATTTACATCTGTGACGTTTATAGAGAAAGGCGTCAGGATGTGCGATCTCGACTGGCTTTCGCAGCCGTAATTGAGAAATGCAGAAAATCCGGCGATGTTTATAATCAGGCTGGCGCATGCTCAAGATGGGGTGACCATCTTCCTTTAGGACCAGAAAAACTGACGTACTACAGGAATGCTTTGAACCTTTACAAAAGCATTGGCTTCTCTCAGGAGTATATCGAGATGGAAAAAGCGATAGCTGATGTTCAGTTAAATATGGGCTTGTTGCAGCAGGCTGAAAAAGGCTTGTTGATCGTACTGGACAGATACAATTCGCTGGGTTTTCAAAACCTTCAATATACCTATGATTTACTTTCTGTGGTTTACCGGCTGCAAGGAAAACTAAAAGACGCCCTTAGTAATTCATTATTGGCAATTAAGTATATGCAAATTACCGGCAGCGATGCATCAAAAGGATTTTTCCTTGGAAATTTAGCCAGCACTTATGCAGAACTTGGTGAAACCGACAAAAGCGTCAAATATTATCAGCAGTCGCTCGACGCCATGCAGGAGCAAAACCCTGAAGTGAAACTTAACGGATTAAAGTTGTTATCAGACGAGCTGATAAAAGAAGGTCATATCAGGGAAATTCTTTCCTTATCAAGGATTTACGAAACAGATAATAGAAATCCGATGGCAAAAGTTATACTCGCAACAATAAGAGGAAACGCTTATAACAAACTTAAACAATATAGCACAGCTGAAAAATACTATTTAGACATGATAAAATGGGAAGGCCAAATGCAATCGAACCTTTTTCATTCTGCAGAAAGCTTTTACACCATCGCAGGGTTTTATGCCCAAAGAAAAAATTATGAAAAGTCTGTCTACTATTACAAGAAGGTGCTGGCACTGCCTTCGGGTGTAAGCCCGCTGTCGCGAATTACAAGCATTTATCATAACCTTTATCAGGCAGACTCCGCCCAAAAAAACTTTCCATCTGCACTCGAAAATTACAAAAAGTATAAAGCCTCGAATGATTTTTTGTTAAATGCAAGGAGCAACAGAGACATTCAGGAACTGCTCATCCAGTATAATGCCAATCAAAAGGAAAAGGATAATGAGCTGTTGCGAAAGGAGAGCATCCTTCAAAAAAACAAACTTCAACGTGCTGAATGGCTTACAAAGGTTTCAATAATTGGCCTCTTCGGCCTTACGGTAATTATCGTATTGTACTATTATGGTTATAAAAATCGTAAAAAGGCCAACGAGCAACTAGAATCGCACCAATTTGAAATAACGTTAAAAAATAATTCTCTTGAGCGTTTAATCGAAAAGCAGTCAAAGCTGCTGTTAGAAAAGGAATGGCTTATTAAAGAAATCCATCACAGAATAAAAAATAACCTGCAGGTTGTAACCAGCTTGTTGAGCGCTCAGAGCAATTATTTAGAGAACAAAGAAGCGCTCTCGGCAATAAGAGATAGCCAAAACCGTATTCAATCCATTTCCCTAATACATCAAAAGTTATTTCAATCTGAAAGCGTTTCCTCGGTTAATATTGAAGGCTATATCGTTGAGCTTTTAAAATTTTTGAGCGACACCTTTCATGTCGGCAAGAGAATAAAATTTGAATTTAAACTCGCGAAAATAGAAATGGGAGTTGCCCAGGCAATGCCTTTGGGCCTGATTATAAATGAGGCTGTAACAAATATCATAAAGTATGCGTTTCCCGATGGCCGTAACGGGAAAGTTATCATTTCGTTAAATTTTTGTGAAGATGGACTTTATTGCCTCAGTATTAAAGATAACGGTATTGGTTTGCCGGAGAATATTCCAACGACGAATAACTCTACGTTGGGCGTTTCCCTAATGAAAGGCCTTTCGAGTCAACTTGACGGATTCATTGAAATCACTTCAGAAAATGGAGTTTGTGTCAGCTTAAAATTTCCATCGGTTGCAATCGAAGAACAACCGGCCGGGAACTGAAACTATTCGATAAACGCCGCAAGCAAACCCGAATTTAATGCAGAAACACCTCTTGAAACAGCATGCGATGAGGCACAAAGCTTTGCAAGCTCGCATTCCAAGACTTCTTCATCCAAGATTAAATTGTATTTCAAATTTCCGTTTAAGGCCATTGAGGTAGTAACTCAACAAATTAGTTCTGAGGCGCAGAATCCGGCAGAAAAAATCCGAAAACCGATCCCATCCCAACCTCGCTTTTTACGAACACAACACCCCGATGCGCTTCAACAATCTGCTTGGAAAGATAGAGTCCCAAACCATGACCCTTTACCGAGCCCGTTCTATTGTTCTCTACCCTGAAATATTTTGAGAAAAGCTTTTTCTGATCCGATTTGGCAATGCCTGCGCCTTGATCTGTTACCGAAAACAAAGTCCCTTTCAGAGAATGCTCGCAATTTACATGAACAAAGCTATATGGGGGTGAGAATTTAAGTGCATTGCTTAACATATTATTTATTACCTGCGCAATCTTTTCTCTGTCTGCATAAACAAATTCAGGCATTCCTAAAGCATACTTAATCACTTGATCCGGATAGGCCATGGAGTGATTCTGTATAAGCTCATAAATTAGTTCAGATAAATCAAATCTTGTTGGATGAAGGTGAAGCGTTCCATTTTTTGTTAAGGCAACATTTACGTAAGTATTTACAATACCATCAACCACTGAAATTTGATGATCTGCCTTTTCCAATTGCATTGTCACCTCTTTACGAGCAGTACTTTGCATATTTCTCAGAGAAGACTGAACATAAAGTCTGAGCGTGGTAATGGGGGTTTTTACCTCGTGAAACATGCATGCAATAGCATCTGCCCTTCTAATTTCTTCAAGTTTAAAAGCGGTGACGTCTATAATTGCTCCCGATAAGTTCGCAAAACCGTCATTATTTTGCTCTAAAATACCGCTGATGCGAAACCATTTCGAATTCCCATCTTCCATAATTATATGAGCTTCCTCTTCAAAGCCGTTGCCGGTTCTTGCTAACATGCAAATGTTGCCGAGAAACTCTTTTGCACCATGGGGATGAATAACGCTCAGAACTTTTCTTAAGCTCGACTTATTGTGCAGCTTGGTCATCCTGCAAGAAACAGGACAAAGTTCGAGCGTGTTTTGACTAAAATCAAATCGCCAAAAACCGACGCCGGCGCGGTCGAGCAGATCATCATAACCGAGGTTATTAATTTTTCCATAATTGACTATCGCCATTTGATCGGACAGCGAAGAGTTATTTTCTTCATTACGAGTTAGATTTAAGGCAGGCGAAATAACAGCGCTTTTGTTCGGAAAGGAGATGTGGTTCAGCATATCTTGATTTTTTGATTATCCGAAATTACCGCTCGGCCAGAAAAGTATAAACAGAAAATCGCCCAATAGGCAAAAACTATCGTTGGTACCTAAAATGTTCGGGTTAAAATTTAAATACCTTATCTCGGTCATTAAATTCGTCAAATCAGAAAGGCAGAGAAAAGGCTCATATATTCAAAGTCATGCCGTAATCAAGCAAGAAAAATGCCTAAAGTAAGCGTTTTAAAAGGTTCAAATCTCAATATCAATCGTTCACCGATTTTCAATGCCGTTTCATCGAAATTGAAGCCTTTATAAAATCATCTCTGCCTAGTTTTACATCACAAACTTAAAAGATATGAAAAAGACACTTCAGCAAATAAACCTCCTTAACTCAACAATTAACCTGCTATGCGGCGTTGTTGTTTTACTGCTAATCCTGCTCGGCTTCCAAGTCCTGCCTTCAAAATTCAGCAAAAGTAAAGGTAGCCTTGAGGCAAATAGCCAGGAACAAGTGAAAGTTATTCCAACGAAGTCAAGACTACGCCTTTTGTAGGAAAACCATAAAATACTCATCGGCGAACTTTTACGAATGAACATAATTGGGTATTGGAACTATATTTGCAAGGATACCGCAAAAAACGAAAATGAATATTAAACAAACTTTATTTACCCTTAGCTTTTTGATAACCGGCCTATTCGCCTGCACACAATCGAAAAAAACAAACACCACCGAAACATCAACTGTAGCGGATACTAGCCAGGCGTCCATCAAGGGTTGTTATATTTATACCGCCAACAGGGATACTTTTCAGCTTGCAGTTACCGCTGTTGACAAGATGGATGTAGAAGGATCGTTAATCTACAATTTTTTTGAGAAAGATGATTCTAAAGGTACTTTCAAGGGGAAATTTGATGGTGAAATACTTAAAGGAGACTACACCTTTCAGTCAGAAGGTAGCACCTCGGTTCGTGAAGTTATATTCAAAAAGACCCAAAATGGATTCGTTGAGGGCCATGGAGAAGTGAAGGAGACGGCGCAAAAGGTTGTGTTTTCAACGCCTGGAGCTATAACCTACGCTAATGGTATTGAGTTAACGCGAACTGACAATTGCTTGCCGTAAACGTTATTGTCAGTCAGCCTTGAAAACCATAGCATAGCTTTACTCGCCGGGATGAAAACTTTCAGTGCAGCGATTTAACGAGACTCGCATTAAATGCATTCGGTGATTTGCCGATATCGGTAAAAGCTGAAAAAAAACTTTGTTAAGCCATTCGTTATCGGGTTTAGCACATTTGCAAACCTTAAAAATATGGGCTATTGTCCTGAATTGAACATGCGAAAATGTAATGTAGTGCTCCCGACGAGATTCGAACTCATATCGATGGTACCGGAAACCATAATTCTATCCATTGAACTACGGGAGCATAAGGCTGCAAATATAGAAAATCAAAATCTTTTTCCTTGTAATATGTAAGCTATTTTGACAAAGTGTTTTTCTCATCCTAAAATCATTTCAAAAAATAAACCACATTTAGCTGAAACCAAAAGGACAGCTCGTTTGCTGTACTTAAATTGCGCCGTATAAAGCGCCGAGATTGGCTTTTTAAAAAATAAAAATGCACCTTTGCGAACCGTTATAGAGGTTTAAGCATGTAATAAAAAAATTCGTTGTTTTATGGAAGAATTGGTTGTAGAAGAGATTCAGGAACTACTTGAGAAAGAGAATGATAAAGCGTTAAAGCGTTATCTTGACGAACTGAATATCTCTGATGTTGAACAACTAATTGATGAACTTCCGCAGCATGCCGCGAAATTTATAGAGACAATCTCGCTCAATCGGGCCGTTAACGTTTTCAGGATTCTTGATTTTCCAACTCAAGAGCGAATTATCAAAAAACTTTCGGGTAATAAATTAAATCAAATCATAAAAGATTTACCGCCCGATGATCGAACCGCACTTTTCAGTGAGTTAAAGGGCGATGTGGTCAAAAAAATGATTACGCTTCTTCCTCCCGAAGAACGCAAGGAGTCTTTAGCGCTTTTAGGCTACAAAGAAGACAGTATTGGTCGTTTAATGACGCCCGATTACATCGCTGTTAAGCCAGAATGGTCTATTTCACGAGTGCTTTCTCACATCAGGCGTTACGGTAAAAATTCTGAAACTATTGATGTGGTGTACGTAATAGACAGAGACGGTGTGCTGCTCGATGATATAAGAATAAGGGAGGTTTTATTGGCCGATCCGGATGCAATAATTGGGGAATTAACCGACAAGCGTTTTATTTCCCTGAAGGCAAATGATCCTCAGGAAGATGCCATTAACATCTTCAGAATGAATAATCGCGTGGCCCTGCCAGTAGTTGATGAAAATAATATCCTTTTAGGAATTGTAACCGTTGATGATATCTTATGGATCGCCAATGAAGAGTACACTGAAGATATGCACAAAATCGGTGGAACTGAAGCTTTGGATGAGCCATATTTAGATACTTCAATTTTTAATTTAGTGAAAAAACGTGTTGGTTGGCTCGCTATTTTAATGGTCGGAGAAATGCTTACTGCTACCGCGATGGGCTTTTTTGAAGGCCAAATCCATAAGGCTACAGTGCTGGCACTTTTTATTCCGTTGATCATATCTTGCGGCGGAAACAGTGGTTCGCAGGCATCAACACTGATTATACAGGCCATGGCCTTGGGCGAAGTGACCATTAAAGATTGGTGGTTGGTAATGCGCAGAGAAATTACATCAGGATTTTTGCTTGGCTTGTGCTTAGGGTTGATCGGTTTTCTCCGGATACTTGTTTGGCATGTTGCCGCTCCAAATGTTTACGGCGAGCACTGGATTTTGATCGCCGCTACCATTAGCGTATCGTTAGTCTTTGTAGTTTTATGGGGCTCTTTAAGCGGTTCCATGCTTCCTGTTTTGCTTAAAAAACTTGGCGCTGACCCTGCAACATCCTCTGCACCATTTGTAGCTACCTTGGTTGATGTTACCGGATTGATTATTTATTTCAGCTTTGCCGTACTCTTTTTAAAAGGTGTTTTACTTTAAATTAAAATCATGGAAACTAAAATTACCACGCTCTTTACCGATATAGGCGGCGTATTATTGACTAATGGCTGGGACAGGCAAGCAAGAGGTGAAGCCGCAGTTCTTTTTAAGCTCGATTCTGTCGATTTGGAAGAACGCCATCACCTTACTTTTGATACTTATGAAGTTGGCAAATTAACACTCGACGAATATTTAGAGCGCATTGTTTTTTTTGAAGATAGAAGTTTTTCATACGATGATTTTAAAGAATTCATGTTCAAAAAGTCACTACCCTATAATGATATGATTGCCCTTATTTGCGACTTGAAAAAGAAATATAATCTTAAAGTTGCGGTAATAAGTAACGAAGGCAGGGAATTAAATCAATATCGAATTAACACTTTTAAGCTGAACGAATTTGTAGATTTCTTTGTGTCATCAAGTTTTGTACACTTTCGTAAACCCGATGCCGACATATTCAAAGTAGCAATAGATATTTCACAAAGTGATGTAGAAACAAGCCTTTATATTGATGACAGGATGCTTTTTGTGCAAGTTGCTGAAGGCTTGGGATTGAAAGGGATTCACCACATTAATTATGAAGACACCAAGGCTCAATTAGCAGCTTTCGGACTAGAAGTTGATCAAAAAAGCTAAAAATTACAACTTATAGCTTTCTGTTGGATTGAGCTATTGCTCTGCTACTAAACAAACAAGAGCTTTTTAAACCATATTTAATAATAATACCTTGCAGATCAACGACCTGCAAGGTATTAATTTCCCGGATTCTGTAATTCCTAAGTTTAGATATATCTGTTTATTAAATTTTCAAGGTATTCCTGTTTTCCGCTTCGCACCGCAGGTTCTCCGTTTTCAGCCGCAAAATTTCTCAAATCTTCAAGATTCAGTTTACCTTGCTCAAATTCAGCACCTTTTCCGCTATCAAATGAAGCATACCTATCTTGCCTCAGTTTTTTATAATCTGATTTCTGGAGAATGTTATCAGCAGTGATTAATGCTCTGGCAAAAATATCCATACCACCAACGTGTGCGTAAAACAAATCGTTCGGGTCGGTCGAATTTCTGCGGATTTTCGCGTCGAAATTTACACCGCCACCTTTAAGTCCGCCACCTTCCAGGATAATTAACATTGCTTCGGTTAGCTCATTAATATCGTTTGGAAACTGGTCAGTATCCCATCCGTTTTGGTAATCTCCGCGATTCGCATCAATTGATCCTAGCAGACCGTTATCTGCAGCAACCTGCAATTCATGCTGGAATGTATGGCCGGCAAGCGTTGCGTGGTTTACTTCCAGATTTAATTTAAAATCATTGAGCAAATCATATTGTTGCAAAAATCCTTGCACAGTTGCGGCATCGTAATCGTATTGATGTTTTGAAGGTTCACAAGGTTTGGGCTCAATGAAGAAAGTACCTTTAAAACCTTGTTTTCTGGCATAATCTTTTGCGGTGTGTAAAAATTTAGCCATATGCTCCTGCTCCCGTTTCATGTTGGTATTAAGCAAACTCATGTAACCTTCCCTTCCGCCCCAAAACACATAATTCTCACCTCCAAGCGCAATTGTTGCATCGAGCGCAGCTTTAACCTGTGCGGCGCCGTGTGCCAAAACATGGAAATCGGGGTTTGTAGCTGCACCGTTCATATACCTTTTGTGACTGAACAAATTTGCTGTTCCCCACAACAACTTCACACCACTCTCCGCTTGCTTTTGTTTAGCATACTCTACAAGCAACTGTAATCGTCTTTCATTCTCAGCAACATCGTTTCCATAGTCTACAACATCCACATCGTGGAAACAATAGTATGGAATTTGCATTTTGGTGATGAACTCAAATGCGGCGTCCATTTTATCTTTAGCTCTTTCAATAACATCCGCCTTTTCATCCCAAGGAAAAACATGCGTTGCGCCACCGAACGGATCGCCGCCATTGCCGTTGAAAGAATGCCAATAGGCACAAGCAAACTTAAAGTGCTCACTCATTGTTTTTCCGGCCACAACTTTATCGGCCTCGTACCACCTGAAGGCCAGCGGGTTATCGCTACCTAATCCTTCATATTTAATTTGTTGTATGTCTTTAAAAAATTCAGTTGTACCTGTCACTACTTTTGTCATCGCCTTATATTTTTAGTTCTCCTTATTTAATTCTTCATTAAGTAATTTTTTCCAATCCTGATAAATCTCTTCGAAGGCTTCTGTATTTTTCGGTTCCAGGTAACCGATTGCTTTTTGTTCAGAAAATGCTTCCTCCAAAGATTTAAATATTCCTGCACCAATTCCTGCGCCTATTGCGGCACCTGCAGCGCCGTCGTTTTCGTACAGCTCTAAACGAACTCCCGTAACATCAACGAATGTTTGAGCAAAAACCTCACTCAAGAAAAGATTTGCCTTACCTGCACGAATTACTTTCGGCTGCATTCCGTTTTCCCGCATGATATCAAGTCCGTAGCGAAAAGAGCAAGCAATTCCTTCCTGAATTGCTCTGAATACATCCGCTTGAGTGTGTTTATTGAGGTCTATCCCTTTAAGTTGAGCGCCGGTGTATTTATTGCCCAACATTCGTTCTGCACCATTGCCGAAAGGCAGAACCCGTAAACCATTACTGCCAACAGCTGCGGTGGCAGCAAGATTATTTAAAGAAGTATAGCTTAATTGAGGAGCAAAATTATTTTTAGCCCAACGATACATGCTGCCTGTGCCGTTTATACATAGTAAAACACCGGTGTTCGGCGTTTCGGGCGTGTAAGTTACATGCGCAAAGGTATTTATTCGAGATTGGGGGTCGAAGGTTAAAGCGTCACTAACGCCGTATATCACGCCTGATGTTCCTGCGGTTGCCGCAACCTCACCAGGCTTTAACACATTTAACGATAATGCATTATTAGGCTGGTCGCCTGATTTATAGCTGACAGGTGTTCCTGCTTTTAAATCCAAAAGTGCCGCGATCGTATCATTAAGGTACCCATGAACTGAAAAAAGGGGCTTTTGTTCCGGAAGAATTTCACTGTCAATTCCAAAATGCTTTAGCACATCTTTTGATAACTCTCTTTTTTTGAAATCCCAAAAAATGCCTTCTGAAAGTGCCGGGATGCTGGTTGAAATTTTTCCCGTAAGTTTCATTGCGATGAAATCACCGGGCAGCATAATTTTAAAAATTCTTTTGAAGACTTCAGGCTCATTTGCCTTAACCCAAGCCAATTTCGAGGCCGTAAAATTCCCTGGGGAATTTAAAAGATTATGCAAACATTTATCAATTCCGATGGATTGAAAAGCTTCGTTGCCAATGTCTACTGCTCTGCTATCACACCAGATAATGCTGTTTCTCAGTACATTTTGATCGCTATCTACAATGACCAATCCGTGCATTTGATAGGCTATTCCAATTGCGCCGATGTTTTTCAGATCAACTGCCGAATGCTTTTTAAGCTGCAAAATTGCTTTTTGGGTATACAGCCACCAATCGTCTGGTGATTGTTCTGCCCAACCCTCTTTGGAAGAAATAATAGCAGCTTCACTGTCGGGATAGTGAGATGATGCGATGCACTTTTGACTTAAGGAATCAACTACTGAAACTTTTATCGATGATGTTCCAAGATCTATACCTAATAAATACATTTAAGAATCAAGTCGTATTTGGTTATTCTAACGGTTGCATAAATATAGTTTTAATATCGTTCAGGACAAACTTTTCTGAATAAAAGCAACTACTATCCGAATGCTGATAAATCGCAAAATCTGTTGGCTTTCTATTTCAAGTAAACAGACTCTACTAAAATATTGATGGGATTTTTGCCTGCACCGTAGCCAAATGTAACCTCTAACTTTTCTGCATTTTCCAAACTGAAATTGCCGTTATCAGGCGATAAATAATAAAGTGGCTGGAAACCGGGATAAGGTCTGGGTAATAGAAGCTGACTATCATTTTTAAGTCGGGAGAGCGGTATCTCAATTGTTTCAAAGTTTCTACCAGCCTTAATTTCCGATGAAAAGAAATGAGCATCACGATCAATTAAACCTATTTTGATTTTAGTATTTTCTAAATTAGCTTTAACCTTTATTACCAGAGTTTTCATTGTGTTGAGCTCATCTCGCCTTCCTGGGAGTTTATCAGCAAAGAAAGTTTGAAAACCCATTAGTTCATTCTGTTTCGGCTTATCAATCAGCAATTTTAAACCTAATTTTTCGGGGTCATCTTCGGATGTCAATTCCACACGCATATTTTCTTTATCGGGTTGATAAAGATTTATGTTTTTCGCGTCGGCAACAGCATTAAAAATCTCTAAACGGGCGCCTTTAGCCGCTACATATGTTTGATAATTTGCTGATTCTAATCGATCCCAACTATAGGGATCACCCTTTTTATTTTCAGGAAAAGTAATGTAACTGCCATCAGCCTTGCGAACAATAATTTGATATTTTAGTAAGCCGTTTTTAACAACTTCGGCAGGCACTTCGGCACTTAGATTATAGTTATTGGATTTTTGCATAACGATTTTCTTCCAACTGTTGGGTCCTGCTAGTTGAACAAAAGCAGTGTCGTTATTAATCAGGCCTAAAACTTCAGCATTAATTTTAAAAGGAACGTTTTCAGAAACTGTTAAGAGCGGCAAATGTTTTACGAAGACTTCATCAGCAGAGTTTTTCGGTGCAACAAATTCTCCCAAGGTAATATTTTGATAATTACTCCCGGCATTCAAATTTGTTTTTAAACCCTTTTTTACCAAAAGATATGTTCCTGGCGACACATTAAAACTACTTTCTTTAGCTGTTGAAACATATGTATTTCCGTTGTTTAACCCTTTAACAGTAAAATCAGCGCCTAAATCCTTAAGGTTGATGGAGATGGACCGGGTTTTCCAACTAATCTTTGTTACCTCTCTTTCAGGCGATGCTTTTCCAAAGGGATCACGAATCTGAATGGCATCGGGCATAACCTCCAAACGCCAGATACCAGCTGAAATTTGATCAACAAAATAAGCGCCTTTACCATCATAATTAATGATTTCTGAAGAACCTACGCCGGCAATGTGCTTTAACTTTGCGGCATCAAGCGGTTTGGAGGAGGTAGCATTTGAATAGAAAAAATTATCATTGCTATTCATCTCACTTAATGATTTTTTATAATCTATTTTGAATGCACCGAACGCATTCTCATTAACCGATGTATCTGATCTCTTATTTTGGTGAAAAACATTGGCGGCAATTAACATACTTATTGCCTTCGATGGCGTATATGCCAGATTTAAATAATGAGTTTGGTATTCAGTATTGGCATATGCGGTTGCCATGGGATCATAAGCAAACTGCGTTGCCCACTGAAAGCCCGCAGCTCTGAAACTTCGGGCCATTGCAGGATACATAACCGGTGCCATTACATCGCCGGCATCAAACTCGTAAACTATTTTAGCTCTGTTTTTAAAAGCCGATATCGAATCAAAAGGAATTCTGTAACGTGCAACGTTTGGCAAATAATTGCCCTGCAATGTATGGCCGGCCACCAAGCCGGTTGGGTACCACTGAAAGCTATGGCCTTGAACATTTGCTTTTACTACAGCATCGGCATAAGAAGGAGATTCGCTGATGTTATAAAAAATCGGTTTAGTCCAGCCAGTACTTTTTATTGCTGCAACCATTCGATTTACGTATTCCGTTGCACGACTTTTGGCGCCTGTGTGTTGCGGCTCGTTATTTACTTCGGTAGCCAAAACATCAAGGTCTTGCTGATAAGTAAAGCCTGTGTAAGGGTTTTTATGGTTGAAGATTTGTTTAAGGTAGTTTTCCTGCGCACTGAAGGCTTCCTCATTTAGCAAAGCTTTTTGCTTACCGAAATTATTAGAGAAACTTCCTGTTTTTTCATCTTTTTCAGGATATCCGTTTCCCCAAAAAGCAATTGGTGTAATCAAAATTTTAATTTTACGCTTTTTAAGTTCGGCGAGTAGAAAATCGAAAAGTCGTAAATGCTCGTTATTTAAAAGGTTACCTTTCGCATCAGAAATTTCCTGATCCCAAACATGCACGCGAAAAGCATCAAAGCCTAGTCTCGAGAAATG
>Ga0308164_10003439_pt1 | contig 14274 bp, 15 predicted proteins | sample PhyTR2_FD_201031 | JGI IMG/M metagenome (GOLD analysis project Ga0308164, IMG submission 201031) | Phyllosphere microbial communities from UC Gill Tract Community Farm, Albany, California, United States - DLSLT.R2 | ecosystem: Host-associated > Plants > Phyllosphere > Unclassified | place: USA... | reverse complement strand
ACCGCCCCGGAATGGACGCATAGCTCAGTTGGTAGAGCAGCTGACTCTTAATCAGCGGGTCCTTGGTTCGAGCCCAAGTGCGTCCACCATCCTCCACCATGAAAACAAACGATTTTCACGGTGGCGGAGCTCTGTTCTCCCGACATGTTCCGACACGGTCTTCCGACAAATATCGGTACAAGCCGCAGCAGGTTGCTGCCGCGATGCCGAGCTTGGCCACGCAAGAGACAGCCGAGGACGTCCACGCCCGCGTAATGGCGTTGATGGCGGCCGGGGCTAGATGCGGGCTGTAGCTAGATAAGGGGGTATGGGCGCGGTCGGCTAGGACCTCGCTAACTTTACCCGCCCAGGGCTATCCTAGAAGCTTGTCCAGGTCGTCCCAATCGGTCGAGAAGTCCAACGTCTGAATGAACGTGACCGGGTGCATCCATTGCACGTTGCAATCGTCGCAAACGTCCGGAACATGCCTGCGCGGCCCGGTACGCTTCGCCTTAGAAACCTCCGCGGTCACAACGCAGCGATCTGTATGGCCGAGAGCGGCGGCAATAAGGAATGGGTCCTGCCCGATCGTGATGAGGTCGGACTCGTTGAGCTGGCTCCCGTAGCGAGCAAGGACAGCCTGAACCTTCTGGGGATCGCTCGTTTCGTTAAGCAGTAAAGCTTTTCTGGAGCTCGCGTCCTTCATCCAAGTCGCTAGCTCGTCCTTGCCGGTTTCTACTTCAGCGTAGATTTCAGCCGGCATCTTGAGCGCGTTCAAACCGCCGTGATAGCGAAGCCAACTCCAGAACTCCGGTACCCGTTTCATACCGTACCAAGTCCGGTGAGCGGATATTAGCGCGTTGGCGTCGAGCAGGTAGAGCATCAGGCGGCAACTCGCCTGGTCTCGGCGAGCAACGGATAGACGTTCATTGGATTGACCCCCAACATCCTCGCGGCACGAGTCGGCGTCAGGGAACCGTCTGCCATTCCTTGGCGAGCGACTGCGAGAAGCGCGGCGCCTAAGCGATGGCGTCGAACGATATACCAACTTGGGCCGCCGTCGGTGGTACGGTTCCGTTCTTTGTCCCGATCCTTCTTCGCCAACCACTCCGCTTGAAAGGCGTCCCTGAGGCCTTCCCATACGACCAGAGTTATTCGACCGGCGCGGTACAGTTGGTACGCTATCATCGAGCGGCTAACCTTTGCTCGGTCGGCAAGGGCGTTTATGTGCCGTACGTCAGCCACCCCACCCTCCAGTGGCAGATCCCTGATTTCGGAGATAGAGATCAGTGTTGCCGCGGCAGTGTCGTTACACAGCTGCTCCACAGCGCCTTGCGGTGGCCCACCGCTTACACCGCTTTCGCCAAGCAGCAGATGGGCTAATTCATGGAGCAACGTAAACGACCAGGCAGACTTTGCATCTTGATCATTAACGACAACAAACGGCGCCAAAGCATCAGCGATCGCAAAGCCACGAAACACGCTCACGTCGATCGCTGTGGACCAATGGCCACAGTCACCTGCCAAAAGTACGAACACGCCTCGCGCTTCGACTAAAGCCCTCAGATAGCTGAACGCTTCTTCCGCCGAGCTACGAGCACGATAAGCTTCGCGATCAAACCCGATCGCGTCTATAAGAGCGTCAGATAGGCGCCCTGCGTTACGCGTCGACACCTCTGCGCCAACGAGTTGAACAGGCGTAACATCGTCGTCGTCTTCAAGAGCTTCTCGAACAAGCGCTTGCCGGGCCTTCACATCGCGCAAAAGAGTCTCAAGCAGCGCATTGGATGGATCGCTTCGGTCAGGAAGCGTCCGGAAGTCCTGACCGACGTTCGCTCGGGCAGGAACCTCCGCCATGTAGAACGTCAGCAGGGGCCGATGATATTGCTGCGCCATCCTCTTGAGCAATGTTGGGGAAGGAACCTCGTCCCCTGCTTCAAACTCGGCGAGCCGATCGGCTCCGGTCAATCCGCGAGCAGGACCTAGGGCGATCTTGCGGGCAGCGGCGTCCAGGCCGAGACCAGCAGTCTCGCGCGCCCATTTCAGGATCTCGGGATTAAGCCCAGCCACGGCACATGCATGCACCCGAACGGGCTAACATGTCATTGCGAAAATCGATGCTACCTGACGAGAACCGACGTCAGGTAGCTGATAGCCTGCCTTCGGGTGATGAAGTTACGGTAAGAACGGCTTAAACGTCAGCTAACTCTTTCACATGAGCCCGGCGAACTGTCGCAATCCTCCGCGCTTTGTCGGCATTAGCCTTGTTGTATATGCGAGTGACCGCAAGCGTCTTATGCCCCGAAACGGCCCGCACATCGTCTTCACCAGCGTCACCAATCTCAGTGATCCCGCCGTGCCGAAACCCGGTGAACGTCATGTCCTTGGGCAGACCTGCCTCGACGCAGATCTTGCGGTGGACCGACGACATACGCCGCTCCCGGTACTTCTTCCCACTGCGCTCCTCGAGAACGATGACCTCGGTGTCGGCCGCGACAACGGCTCGTGATCGGGCCAGCTCCTCCTCCAGCTCCGGATAAAGCGACACTGTCTCGGGTTTGCCGTCCTCACCAGGCACAACGATCGACAGCGGCAGGGTCACAGGGTTGCCAGTCTTGGATTGAACCAAGCTGATCGCCTCGCCGGGCCGATACCCTGCCCATTCGATACCGCGGCGCTCCACGCCGTCCGGATCCTCGAACCCGAACGCATCCCACACGCGCTGGCAGCATTCGAAGCACAGCGCGGCGGCGGTCGCCATCGACTGGAAGCCCAGCTTACGTGCGGTCTCGCGGTAGAGGTTATACTCTGCCCTGCTGGTCTCTCGATTACCCTTGGCGGCCGTGCTGGACAGCCCCATGCCCTTGAACGGGTTCTCCTTCACGCCGGTCACGCGGTGGTGACGTGCCGCCCACGTCCAGACGAGCCGGCAGACCTGCATGGCGTACGACGCCTGACGGTCCCCTTTCTCCTTCAGCTTCTGGTACAGCTTGTCCGCGACAGTAGCGTCGACCTTGGACGCCATACGCTTCCCGAGCGGCGGCTGACCGGCCTTCGTCTCAAACGCGACCAGCATGTCCATAAGGGCCTTGTAGTCCTTGCGTGTCTTCGCCTTGTTCTTGGTGAAACGCTCTTGCTCACGGTACCACTGGAACAGCCAGGCCACGCTGCCCTCGGCAATACGCCCCTGCCCCATCTCGCCGGTCCGCCACTCGCGTAGTGCTTCATTGAGCGCCTCGCCCTTGGCATGCACCTGTGAAAGGTCCGTCCCCAACGCTGTCGAAATCACGGGACACGCTTGGCCATGCCGCACAGCGGCCGTTAGCTTGCCGGTCTTCGGATCCTTTGTTGGCCGTGCCCAGGATGGCAGTTCGAAATAGTAGCCGGTCTTGTCGCCAGCGAGCTTTATCGGCCGGACGTATGCCGGCAGTCGCGCGATCGCCACGCTCGCGCCATCCGAGCACTTCTCGTTCACGGCGGAGGTCGGTTCGATGATCAGCGGGGCGTTTTTCGCGGCCGGGGAACGCCCGGATATCGATGTCGATGAGGGGATGCCAGGGGACGCTGCATTGGGCGCGATTGTGCCGCCATCGATGCACGAATGGTTAGAAGCGCGCGCTAGAATGGAGTTCATCCAGGCTTCGGTTGACGGGCACTCTGGAACGCCGGAGCCGGAAATCAACCGACTGTGCAGCAGGCTGGTCGAGGCGCAGATCGCGTTGCTGACCACACCCGCGCCGACCTCGCTGGAGCTCGCATTCAAGCAGAAGCTCTACTTCGAGATCAACGCGCACGAGTTCGACGAGGAGTCGATCGGCGCCAGCATCACTGCGGATGTAGACCGGCTGATGTGCAGTGCCCGGCAGTCCTCCGGCGCCGGAGAGATCGATGCCGGTATCGAACACCTTGGAGCCGATCCGCACACGGCGTGGCTGGCTGATCGCAATCGTGCGCAGGCTACCATCAACTCGGCTGACGAGACGCTCACTGACGAAGATGCAGATGCGCTGACGAACTATACGGTGCAGTTGGACAGGGAAATCGCCAACACGCCCGCAACCACGGAAGGCGGCGTGCTGGCGAAGCTCGCGTTGGTCGCTCAGATCAGCCTTGAGGGCTTCGAACCTTACATGGACTGGTGTGCATCGGCCCTAGCCGACGCCCAGCGCGTGGCAGGGATTGGATCGCTCGCCGGCGCCGTTGAAGCACGCTATCGGGAGATGGCGGCATGACCTGCGCCTCTTGTCGGTTCTGGGATCGCTATGCTGAGAGCGACATCTCAAAGAAGTTCGGCGACTGCGAGCGAGGTCAGCGTCGGGCTCAAGCAGTTCGCCAAGTCCGAGGGCCTCGTCGTGATGGCGGTGGCCCAGCTCAGCCGCGACGTCGAAAAGCGTCCGGACAAGCGGCCTATGCCATCCGACCTCCGCGATAGTGGCCAGATCGAGCAGGACGCTGACGTGATCCTCTTCATCTACCGCGAGGAGGAATACCTTAAGAAGGAGGAGCCGGACCCCTTCGACAAGAAATACGAAGAGTGGCGGACGGACATGGAAGCGGTGCGCAACAAGGTCGAGTTTCTCGTCCCTAAGCGGCGCAGCGGCCCTTCCGGCAAGGCGATCGGCTGGTTCTTCGGCGCCAACTCCGCCGTCCGCGGCAGCGATTTCTACAGTTCCAGGGAAGGTGCTTAACAATGCCGAACGCTGATTTGCCCGCCCCTCTCACGCCATCCGATTGCGATCTCCGGGACTTTGCATTCATGCCGGTCGATACAGTCCGCCTGCTCGACAGCGATCTGTTCGCCTTGTCGACAGGCGATGAGTTCAAGGCCGCTATGAAACTGTGGTGCAAGGCTTGGCAGCAGGTGCCAGCCGGTAGCCTGCCTGCCGATGATCGCGTTCTCGCGCACCTATCTGGTGCAGGCACGAAATGGAAGAAGTTGAAGACAATTGCGCTCCGGGGCTTCGTCGCGTGCAGCGATGGTCGTCTGTATCATCCCGTTGTTTGCGAGAAAGCCACCGAGGCATGGGCGAAGAAATTGTCCTATCGCGAGCGCTCCAAGAAGGGGAACAGCAAACGGTGGGGATCCCAGAAGGACGAGGAACAGCATTCCCAAAGCGGTCCTTCAGGGACAACTTTAGGAGTCCTTGAGCCTCCCAAGGGACAGGGAGAGGGACAGAAGAAAGATTCCGTTACTATCGTAACGGGCGCCGTGCCGTCGTCGGTCGATCCGAAAAAGGCTTTGTTTGACGCTGGCGTCGCGCTGCTGGGCGCTGCGGGGCTATCGGTCAAGAGCGCTCGCGGTCTCATTGCGAAGTGGTTCAAAAATCACGGCGAGGAGGCAACGAATGCAGCGTTGCTCAGCGCTGCCGGCCGAGCTGAGCCCGTATCGTGGATCGAGGCTCGGTTGCGAACGAAGGTGGCGGCGCAGGATGAAGCTCGGGAGGCAAGCCGGTCAACCGCGGAACGCTACCGGCGGATGGCGATCCCAGGCCCGCCCGTAGAGCCGCGGAAGCTGGAGGAGCATGCGTGACACGTTCCGCCAGATCACTTCTCGCTGCGGGCGTCAGGCATAGCCTTTTTCACGGGCCCGCTGGGACCGCAGGATGTGGGATCCCCGCGAGCCCAGCGCCCGAGCATTTTCAGGTAATCGGCATGTTCGGACTCGGGACGGTCGTTCAGATGCTGAACGCGGCGCAAGCTATCCTCATCCGATGTCATCTGCCGTTCCTGCGAATCGTTGATATCGCTAGCGCTCAAAACCTACCCAGGATCTGTTTACTAAGTCTTAAGGAACAGACCTGCGCGATCTCACTATTCCTCCGGTCCGCTCCGCGATGTGTCGAGATCTATGTCTTCACCGGGATTACCACCCCCAGCACTCGATCCACTGCCGTGAACCTCACCGGTTTTGTTGTCGATGTAGGCGCGCTTACCGGCCTCCGGCGGGATGTCCCGACCGTCGGCAGGCTCGTCCGCACCAGCGTTCTTGGCACCGTCACGGTTCTGCAGACGACGCTCGGCGGCGTGATCCGCGCTGTCGTACTCGTCGCCCGAGTAGCCTTCGCCCTTGCCGAAGCCGTCCGCGGTTCGATCAGCGTCGCCCGATTTAATGCTGACGTTGTCGACAGGCTCGGGTGCGTTCTTGTCGGTCATGATGGTCTCCATGGTTGGAGGTTCATTAACGCACGAAAGGCCGAAAACCGTCAGCGGCGCGCAACAGCTTCAAACATTTTCAAACAGAAGCGGGGTTGAGTCGATGGCACGTGGGCCCAAGGTCAGCACGAAGATCAAGCGGGAGCCGAAGTCGCCCGCGCAGCGCGTTGCGGAGGCAGTAGCAGCGAAAGCCGAGGCGATCGGCGCGCCCGCGGTTCAAGTGGCGCGTGGCATGCACGCCATTGTCGACGTGCCGCTTCGAGATGGCGGCCGGGTGGTGACTACCCAGACGCTGATCAACCGGGGTGGCACGCCCGTCGCGCGCTGGAAGGCCGCCAAGCTGCTGTCTGATAGCCAAGTGGCCGCGATCGATCACTGCGAGAGGCTATGGTCTCGGCACGACGTTCGATGGCAAGCTATCGGATACCGAGGCAGCGATCACGATCGTACAGGAGGCTGTGAGCGACGAGAGCGCCGCGCGCGCGACCGCGATCACCGATCTGTCGACGTCCTTCACTAACTCGCTCGGCGAGGCCGTCGGGGCGGCCGTCACGACGTTCAACCAAGCGATTTCGTCAGAGACCGAAGCCCGCGCGCAGGCGATCACTGACCTCAGTGCCGACTTCACCAACGCGCTGGGCGTCGCGGTCGGCGCGGCCGTCACCAACTTCGGCTTGGCGATCGCGGATGAGAGCGAAGCGCGTGCCGAGCAGTATGGGTTGGTCACCGCACGTCTGGATAATGTCGACGGCGGTACGGCTTCGGTCGAGCAGCTGTTCTCCGCGCAAGCCGATGCCCTCGGCAATCTTTCGGCGCGCGCGAGCCTGGCGGTGACCGCCGGCGGAGTCTGGAGCGGGATCACAGTTACCGCGGCGGACGGTTCGCGGGGTCCGATCAGCGATATCACCATGTCCGCGATGACGATCAACGTCAGCACGGCGAAGCTGATCTTCAACAACGGCGCGGTCATGAAGGTACTCGGCACCGGGTTCGGCGTCGGCAACGAGTTCATCGACTGGTTTGGGCCGTCCATGCCGTTCGCGCAGTGCTCCCGCACGAACGGGACTGTCTGGCAGACAATCACCGGCGACGCGTACTTCGGTGGGTCGCTTTCAGCTGGCGCGCTCACGAACGGCGGCCAGACCAGCAGCATCGGGCCTGACGCTATTGCCGACACCGGCGGCTTCGGATCGAACGGCGGCAAGATCACGGTCGTCATGAGCTGGTCCTACACCTGGACCTGGACCGTGCGATATCCGGGCACGACTGCAGGCCGTGATCAGTTCGACAATGCCGCCGCGAACTACGGGGCGACCTCAGCCGACGGCTACGGCTATTCTGGCACGCGGGCGGAAACGGGATCGCCAACGCTGACTCTCGCGCGGGAAATCGGCGGCGCAGGCCGGATCGATGTTGCTACCGCATCGATCAGCCCGGGGAGCGGCCGCTTTCAAGGCCAGCGACCGCTCCCCGCGGGTGGCGAGGAAGGCTATGCCGATTTCTCGGCAAGCTGGTCGACCAGCCTTACCTACACCGACCCCGATCGGGTCATCACGGACCGTCGCTTCCTCGCCACCCTCGCGCGCGGCTTCACGCCTAGCGTCGGTGCCGTCTCGCAGCGCGTCACCATCATCACGACCGAGGAGTAGCGGCTATGGCAATAGACGATCAGTTGGCCGCTTTGCTGGCACAGAACGCTGACCTCTTCGCAACATACGAGGAGTTCTCGAACGGCCAGACTATGCTGCTTGCGGGCACTGTGGACGATCCGAATAGCTTCAATGAGGCGGGAGGTAAGACGGGGTCGCTCGGCTATTACCCCGTCGTCAACGTTAGCGGGCAGACGGTCTACGTTGCATGCGTCGAGAGGTTGAAAGCGATCGCTCTCGGTGGCGCGAACGCAGCGGTGCTCGAAGGACTTGTCAGCCAAGTTGGTGGAAAACTAACTGCGGTCGATACCGCGGTCACGCAAGCGACTGCCGCTGGTGCTGCTGCGACAGCCGCCGGCGCAGAGGCGAGTGCCGGTGCTCAGAACGCGAACAATAAGGCTGCGGCAGCGCAGGCGGTAGTTGACGCAGGAAGCGCAATCTTGGCCACAGTTCCTGTTGTTCAAACGGCGCGTGACGTGGCCTTAACTGCTGCCTCCGGCACAGCCGCGCTTGCAGGGACCTTTAATCGCGCCCTCGTCCTCGATATAGATCCGACCATCACAGCCCCGCCGACGATGGGGTGGGTAACGACTGCCGGACGCTGGCGGCGCGAGCCTAACGGCTGGTTCGTCTGCGTAGCCAACGGCGAGCGGCCCTATTACGACCCGACCGGCCGCTTGCTCGGCGTACTGATCGAAGGCGCGGGCACCGTCTACTCAGCGCCCTGGCACGATACCACGGTCGCGCACGCCTCAACCGATGTCGCTTACCTCACCAAGTCGGCTGCAGCCGACGTGATCCTGTATGCTGGCGCGCACGCCCAGCCCGACATCCATGGCGGCACCGGCCGCGGCGTCGAGATCACGCAGGGCGCGACGGCGAACGGCATCTTCAATGCAGTCAACGTCGCGGTGAATGTCGTCCTCAGCGACGTCGTGCGGGTCGATGCACTCGTCAGCTTCCCGACGACGACCGGCGTGGCCGGAACATTCATGCTGCGGAATTATCCCAAGTCGGGCACGCAGAACACGCGGTTCGTCACGTTCAACGTCGATGCCAGCGGCGCCATCACGGGCTTTTCCTCAGCACCAGATCCAAGCCTGTACCGTGCCGGTTTCGCGCAGGTCGACGTTAAATCGGATGGCAGCCCGGTCTGGTATGTCTGGTTCCAGTACGTCTCGAACGGGACCGCAACCGTTACGCCTGGCGTGAACCTTCCGACGGCGATCTCCGGCCGCAAGGTCACGATCCATGACCTTCGGATTCACCTAAACCCGACGAGCGGTCCGAAGGCGGTGCCCGTCCTCGCGACGGCCAAGACGTTTGCGGCCGACACGATCGTCACCGGGATCACCGCGCAGGTCGGAGCGATCTTCCATCGGATCGGGCGGTGCCGTTCGAAGATCACCGATGGCAAGCTCTCGCTGTTGCCCGACGCAGCCGTTTCGGGTCCGTATATTCCTTATGAGCGCCGCCTCGGAATCATTCCATCGACCGAAGACGTCGACGTCGCGGGCATCCTGCCGAACGAACGCAGCGACGAAGACTTTCTTCTCTGGCAGGGCAAGAGCCCGCCCGCGCTCGGCCCGGGCTATTACAATCAGCGCGTAACCACAAAGAGCGGGCAATCCGTGGTCGACCTGACGCTCACGCCAGCATTCAAGAAGAACCCGCTGCTGCTGCCGCAGATCGAGCGGATCAGCACGTCGCGAACGTATCTGACCGGGGCGCTCACCTGCGACGATGTCGTCATCTTCAGCCGCGCGTCCGAGATTACGCATCAGCAGGAGCAGGTCGACCTTCCGTCGAACCAGTCGGCGATGAACAACCTCGACGTCGGCACCAACATCTTCGCGCGCCGCTGCATGGTAACTTCGCACCTTCCTTCGTGCAGCCGTGCGCGTGCGGAGGTGCAGGCCGACGATGATCCCACGAACGGCACCAGCGTATGGATGGGGGTCCACTATCTGAACAGCGGCGGCGGCGGCACGTTCGATGTCAGCGGGTCGCACTTCATGCGGATTGGACGCGCGTGTGCCTACAATACCAATGCAACGGCAACGCAGGTTTCGCTACTCGCCGACGACTGCTGGTTCGACCAAATCTGGTCTGACAGCTACTACTCGGGGACCGGTACGTTCACCGTCTCGTTCAACCGTAATATGTTCGCCCGGCCGGCCGCGGCACTCTCCGACCTTTACCAGTCGCGCAAGGAGATCGAGGTCAATATCGGGAACGGCTGGCAGTCATTTTCATCGTCCGGTCTGGCGATCTCGGCGCTGCCGATTGGTCGGCGCGCGTCGTTCTATGGGACGTGGGATTTCACTGCGGGGACGCTGACCGAGGCGCCTGTCGCCGATCGCACGATCGTGGTGCGTTCGTTCCTGCGGTTCTCCAGCACCCGCACCAGCAAGCCCGGCTTTCAGTGGAACGCCAGCCAAGTCAGCTATCCGAACGAGATGCGCTTCCCCGCCATTGGTGATGTCTACGTCATCACGCAGAGCAGCGCCCCGAGCCCTACAACGCCGTGGGTCCGTCTGACCTGCGATCTCGGCTACTGGAACGGCTCGGCCTACGTTGCCGACACAAACCCGGCGACGATGCAGACGGGCACGCATCCCGATAGCCACCAGATCAATCGGACCGGGGGCATCATCACCAGCATCACGGCCAACGACTGCGTGTTGACCGGCGACCAGCAAGGTCCCTTCCTGACTGGCGATCCAGCTCTCAGCACCGCGGGTAGCGATATACGGAGTGCGACGCTGCAGCGTTGGATCATCATCACGCCGACGAGCTTGGCGCTGGCATTCGACTATTCGAAAACGGCCGGATCCCTATGCACCGTTGCCGACTGGCTGGCTCTGCCCATGGTCCAGTCGTACCGCTTCAATAACGGCACGCGACCGGAGGTCACGATCACGACCAACGGGCCGAACAACACGGTCGCCCTGTCGAACGTCTGGGTGGGCTCGCGGACCGGTGTGTCGCCGCTGTCCGTGACCGGAGGGGCCAGCGTCACCGGCGTCGTCAGCCAAGTGAAGATTGCGGAGGTGACGAACTATATCGTCACGCCGCCATCGGGTCTGCCGACAATCTCACAGATGATCGCAAAAGACTTCATGGATCCGGCAGCCTACGCCGCCTCCAATCTGGACCCGATGGCATCGTCGTTTGGCTTTACGCCTTACGCCGAAGTGAAGACCGGCATTGCTCTCAATGCCATTCTCGCCAAAGCACGTGGCACGCACGCGCGGTGGAAACCGCTCAAGGCGTTTCTCGCAAAGTTCCAGCGCGATCCGGACTTCGTCGTCGTGGTGTCAGCCGCGTCCGCTGTCGGGACGGCGCTGACGCTCAAGCGATTTCAGCGCGGCGTGACCGAGGCAAACTGGCAGGACGGCACCCTTCGCAGCAGCACTTGGATGCCGCTCTTCTCCGGAAACGAAAAGCGGTTCTTCGAGATCGCAAACGGGACGCTGGTCGTGGGCAAGGCGCTCTCCGGCATCAATCAATGCTGGTTGCTGGCTACCGCAGCCGAAGAACTCATCCTCGTCGATATTCAGTAGGAGCTATAGCATGACCGCGACAGCCACGAGCAATTATATCGGGGAGGCGACAGGCCATGACCGGCACTGACATTCCTCAACCGGTCAGTGCGGCTGCGTGGCTGCTATGTCTGGCCTGCCTCTCCCCGGCAGTCTGCCGCATCGCTCGGCGCCGCGCCCGGTCACTTGATCCGATCTGGGGCGTGGTTTTTCTGCTGGCCGTGAACCGTCTGTCGTTCCTGTTCCATGTCGAGCCGCTGGTTTCGCATGGGACAGCCTTGCTGCTGGCGATCGCGATGTCCGGACTCGCGCTCTGGTATCAGCGTCATGACCGATAGCACTCATCTCGCTGGCATGACCTGGGGCTGGGGCGCGGTCTTCGGTCTGGTCAATCTCGTCTTGGGTGGCGGGGCCTTCGCAGCATGGCTGAAGAACCGCCCCGCCATGCAGAAGAACAAACAGGACGCGGAGGAAAAGCTGAGGGACGACTTGATAACGCGCGTCCAGAAGCTTGAGGCCGACAAGGCTGTTCAGGACGCCAAGCTCGAAGCCGAACGGCTCCGACACGACGCGCAGATGGCGATCATGCGGCACCGCGTGAACAATGCGGACGCATGTCTCGACGCGCTGCTGATGCTGCTGAAAACCTCCCCCGACAAGGTCGCAGAGGCGGTGATTCACATCGAACAGATGCGAGCCCGGCAGCAGCAGGAAGTGGCGATCGAGCGCGGCGCGCAAGCGGGCGCAGCAATCGTCAACGTCGCCTCTCCCCCCCATCCCCTGATCGGAGAATGACGACATGACCGACGTCGACCGCCACTGGCGCTACGTAATCGCGCTGACCTTGATCGTTGGATACGTCGGCCTCGCCGCGATCTCTTTCTTTCACCAGGTCCCGGCGAACAACACCCGCTTCGTCGACGGCTTCTTCACCGGCCTCGGGCCGATCGTGGGCGCAGCTGTTGCTGCGGTCCTCAACGTGGGCAAGGGCAACAGTTCGCAGCAGGATGCGACGATCGGCACGCTGGTCGACAAGCTCCCTCCCCAGACTACCGGGACAAGTTCTGCAACATCAGTAGAGTAACGGCCCGCCCCTAACGTGATTAGCGCGAGGCGGGCCGACCGGCGAGCATTGGAGGAACCACCGGCGAGGGCATAACGCACCGACAGTGCGAAGTTCCGTTTGCGGGTAACGGCCTGCTCACGGTGCACCAGCGAGCAGGCCGGCCAGTCACTCTTTCCGGGAGTAGGCTAGCCGCGGCAAAACGCAGCATCCTGGATCTGGTTGCCGGGTAACGGCCCGCCTCAGTTACCGGCAGGAGTTCGAGGCGGACCGGCCGAGACGCGTTGGAAGGGTTTCCCGGCCCGTAGATAACGCGCCGGCAGAAATCAGTTCCCAAGAGGCACGCCGATAGCGTGGGGCCATCGGCGTGCCGAGCAGAGCGCGGGGAGCTTAATCTGCTCAATTTTCCTCTGCCACATCAACTGGAGAATAGATATGACGACGGCATCAAAGCCGGCGACCGCCCCTGCGCGCCCGGCGCACGGGCTGGCGTCTCCGGACAAATACTTCGCGGCGATTCGCCCGCTGTTCGGGACGATGACGCAGGCGCAGGTCGAGGGCATCCAGGCGAAGCTTGCCGCGTTCGCCGCGCAGGCCTCGCCCCTGGCGTATGCAGCGTACGGACTTGCTACCTCGTTCCATGAAACCGCCCAGCGCATGCAGCCGATTCCAGAGATCGGACGCGGCCGAAACTATCCATATGGCAAGCCGGGAAAGCATGGTGGGCAGATCGCCTACGGTCGTGGCGATGTCCAGCTGACGTGGGATTATAACTACGAGCGGGCAGACGACGAGCTCGGGCTTAAGGGCGCGCTGACGTCGAACTACGATCGCGCGCTCGAGGCCGAGATCTCGGCGAAGATCATGGTGCTGGGCATGACGGAAGGCTGGTTCACGGCGCGGAAGTTCAGCACCTACCTGCCCGCGAAGGGGCCGGCCACCCTCGTCCAGTTCACCTCCGCGCGCCGCATCATCAACGGGATCGACCGCGCCGAGAAGGTCGCCGGCTACGCAATGTTCTTCCAGGCCGCGCTTGCTACTGCGGGCTGGACATGATCCGTTTACTCAGGCCGGTTATGCGCCCGGTGTCACGACGTAATTGGCATTGGAAGCGCAGCGCACGACGTTGCTATCGTTCGGCGCTAACTTCGTATCGCGGACCATTACCTGGGTTTGGGTGTAACCCTTTTTTGTAATTGGACGCACAGCGTATTCTACTTGCGAGTCCGCGCCGTTCGAGACGACGTACTCATTGGTTGCGCCGGAGGTAGGCTGCACGCCCATTAGGCGCCCAATGCAAGCAGCAACTGCGGCCGGCTCTTGCTGGGTGAGGGCCACAGGCAGATAACCCGGCAAGGTGTCTGGGTAGCCGGTTCCGCCACCAACAAAAGGTATGCAGCCGGGGAGAGCGAGAACCGCGGCGAGTCCGAGAGCGATTTTGAACATTGAGCGTTGCTGCACGGCCAGAATGTTTCTGGCAAGCCAGAGGTGACGCCGCGCCGGGAGGGTGGCTAGCTTTTTGAATGCAACGAACGTCATTTGGTTCGACTTAGACACGGTAAACCGGCTCTGACTCGGAAAATGCCCGTGCTACGTGCCCCACCTTTGTTCTCAATTGGCACGGTATGATGTTGCGCCCGTAATTGCGTCGACGGCAGCGGCAACCCGGCGCCAGTCCTCGACAGCTATACGGTCGCCAAGCGCGTCGGTCAGCTGATCAATGATGTAGTCCGCGGTCAATTCGCCGTGCGCAGCAAGGATTGCCCCGGCCTGTATCCAGACCTCACGATCTTCCATAGGCCCAGCGCGCGCCATCAGATGTCGAGGTTACGCCGTTCAATCTCAGCGAGCAGGGCGTTGGCCTCGGCGCTCTCTGGTGATCCGT
>Ga0308164_10003438_pt1 | contig 14275 bp, 9 predicted proteins | sample PhyTR2_FD_201031 | JGI IMG/M metagenome (GOLD analysis project Ga0308164, IMG submission 201031) | Phyllosphere microbial communities from UC Gill Tract Community Farm, Albany, California, United States - DLSLT.R2 | ecosystem: Host-associated > Plants > Phyllosphere > Unclassified | place: USA... | reverse complement strand
ATTAAAAGCAACTAAAAACGGAGTTACTCTGGGTAAAACATTAGAAGCATCTAAAAAAACGGCCGTAGGGGTTATGGCAATGGATTTTACACAAAATGATCCCAATGGAAAACCGGTAAAACTATCTGACTTTAAAGGTAAATATGTATTGGTAGATTTTTGGGCTTCATGGTGCGGACCTTGCCGCCAGGAAAATCCGAATGTGGTTGTAGCCTACAATAAATTTAAAGATAAAGGCTTTACTGTTTTAGGTGTCTCTTTAGATGGCGGAACAACAAACACTACAAAAGAAGCGTGGTTAAAAGCTGTTGAAGCCGACAAATTAACCTGGGCTCATGTTTCAGATTTAAAAGGATGGAGTAACGAAGTTGCCGTAATGTATGGTGTTCGATCCATTCCTGCTAACTTTTTAATTGATCCGACAGGAAAAATTATTGCAAAAGGTTTAAGAGAAGAGGCCTTACAATCTAAGCTACAAGAGCTTTTAGGCAGCAAAACAAAATAATTAATCTTTGCCTTGCATTGAGGCACTAACAAACAAAGCCCCGACTATAAATCGGGGCTTTACTTTTTTAAATGAATTTAGCGTTCGGGAGCCAGAAAATCGAGTGCGTTTATGAAATAATTTTCAAGGCCTTCATAATCATCCTCTCCGGGAATCCATGACGCAAATTTCCAATATTTCCAGTCACCGTTTTCAATTACAGGCGGGATAAGAAGAAAGTATTGTTCTTCATTTAAGCCGCCAACTAAAATACTTCTCGAGAGTTGCACAACGATATCGAAAGATTCATCATGTACCAACCAGTCTTCAATTATTTTGGGATCAATATCTTTCAGAAATCCGATTTCACTCACCTTAGCAAATGATGGTTCCACGTGTTCATTTGGAGATGCAAAGCCATTTGTTGTTAGCAAAAAGGCTTTATAATCATCAGGCAATTGAATTCCCAGCCTGGTTTCGGTAAGCTCTATTTCTTCTTTCGTTGCAGGTTCGTTACCTAGCCATTTCGATTTTTTCTGTTCATCAGAAAATGTAAACATGCCCTGGCGAATCGCAGTTTCTGAAATCTTTTTTAATATCTTTTTCAAATCGGTTTATTTAAAATTAAATTAAATCGAAACCAATGTCTTCTCTGAAGTATTTGCCATCGAAATATATCCTTCCTGCATCAGCCGTTGCAGATTGCAATGCCGTAAACATATCTTTTTGTAAGCTGGTAATTGCAATTACGCGACCGCCATTTGTTTTCACGACGCCGTTTTCGAGCAAAGTCCCTGCATGGAAAGCATTAGAATGGCGAAGATTTTCAATACCCGAAATTGCTTTTCCTTTTAAATATTCGCCCGGGTAACCGCCTGCTACAATCATAACCGTTGCTGCTGTTTGCTCAGAAATGATCAGATTTACCTGATTTAACTGTTTATTGGCCGTTGCCATAAACAACTCGACCAAATCATTTTCAATTCGAGGAATAACACTTTCCGTTTCCGGATCGCCCATTCGGGCATTATATTCGATTACAAAAGGTTCTTCGCCAACTTTTATCAGCCCGAAGAATATGAAACCCGTATAATCAATATTGTCTTTCTTTAAACCTTCTACCGTTGGTTTAATAATTCGCTCTTCTACTTTGGCCAAAAATTCAGGTGTGGCAAAAGGTACTGGAGAAACAGATCCCATACCGCCTGTATTTAAGCCTGTATCGCCCTGACCAATTCTTTTATAATCTTTAGCCGAAGGAAGCGTAATATAATTTTCGCCGTCGGTTAATATAAAAACGGATAGCTCTATGCCGCTCAAAAATTCTTCGATAACAACGGTTGCGCCCGCAGCACCGAATTTCCCTCCGAGCATCAATTTCAATTCTTCCTGCGCTTCGATGGTTTCAGTACAAATTAAAACGCCTTTGCCCGCTGCCAATCCATCTGCTTTTAAAACTACAGGTAAAGCATGATTTTGCAGATATGCCAAACCATCTTCTAAAGTATCAGGGGTAAAAGATTTAGATGCCGCAGTCGGAATACCATGACGTTCCATAAATTGCTTGGAGAAATCTTTACTGCCTTCTAAAATTGCGCCTTCTTTTTTCGGTCCGATAACCGGAACATGTGCGATGGCTTTATCAGCAAGGAAAAAATCGTGAATACCGTTTACCAAAGGTTCTTCAGGACCAACAATAACCATTTCTATATTTTCGGCAAGAACGATTTTTTTAATTGAATCAAAGTCGTTCACGCTTATGTTTATGTTAGTACCGAAAGCTCCTGTACCACCATTTCCGGGTGCAATAATTAATTTATCACAATGTGAAGACTGGCTGATTTTCCAGGCGAATGCACTTTCTCTGCCACCTGAACCTAATAGTAAGATATTCATATGGGCAAAGATAATATTTTAGTATAAAGGAGCGAGTATCAAAGTAAGAAGAGACGGGTTTAACTGCCTTTTGCGCTTCTGGTCATTTGCTCCAGCATATCCCACATTTCGTTGGGAATTGCTTCCAAACCGTTCATCTGTCCGGCTCCCTGTAACCATTCACCGCCATCAATTGTTATTACTTCTCCGTTGATATAACCTGAAAAGTCACTGATTAAAAAGGCAGCCAGGTTTGCCAACTCCTGATGTTCCCCAACTCTTTTCAATGGCACGCGATTTTTGAAATCGAATTTCTTTGCTAGATCCCCAGGCAACAACCGCTCCCAGGCACCCTTGGTTGGAAACGGACCCGGTGCAATTGCGTTGGTACGAATACCGTATTTACCCCATTCTACAGCCAAGGAACGGGTTAAAGCTAAAACGCCGCCTTTTGCACAAGCCGAAGGAACTACATAGGCAGAACCCGTAAAGGCGTATGTTGTTATAATATTTAAAACCGTTGCGGTTTGTTTTTCTTTGATCCAGTGTTTACCAAAAGTAAGCGTACAATTTACAGTTCCTTTTAAAACAATGTCTATTATAGATGAAAAAGCGTTCGCAGATAACCGCTCAGTTGGTGAAATAAAATTACCCGCAGCATTGTTTAATAGCCCGTCTACCTGACCAAATCTTTCTATTGATTTCGCCAATACATTTTCCACTTGCTCAACTTCGCGTACATCGCAGGCAACTGCTAAAACTTTACCACCCGTTTTCTCTTCCATTTCATCGGCTGTTTTTTGCAAAACATCTTGCTTACGACTGGTTATAACGAGATTGGCACCTAACTTTAAAAAATAAATACCCATAGCTTTGCCCAGGCCTGTACCGCCACCGGTAATTACAATAGTTTTACCTTCTAAGGAACCATCTCTGAGCATGGGTTGATTAAATGCGTACATAATATTTAGTTTTTTTTGTTAGTAAGGACTATTTTCGTTGTAAGTTTTCTAAAATAGTTTTAAGAATATGGCGTGTTGCAGGCGACCACCACTGTTCGAGCATTTTATCGAGCGTGGCCGATTGATCTGCCGTTACCGCAGCAATTAATTCTTCGCGAATATTTAATTTACTTTGCGACCAGGTGTTACTTTCTAACTCCATGAACTTCTTAATTTTTCGTTTTGCAGCAGTTAATAAGCTTTCGCCGTTAACCATTTCATCGATTAATCCAACTTTGAGTGCCTCTTCCGGATTATATAATTTCCCGGTGAGCAGGCTCCGCGTTGCTTCGGCCTTACCGATCCAAAAAGAATACATCTGAAAAATACTGTTTGGTACAATTATGCCAACCGGAACTTCATTTAAACCGATAATGAATTGCCCTTCTGCCATTACCCGATAATCGCAGGCTAAAGCCATTACACAACCGCCCGCCGGGCTATGACCGCTGATTGCAGCAACCATTGGTTTTTTAAATGAAACCATATTGGCCGTGAAGTTTAAAAACAACTTCCAAAAAGATTTTGCTTCTTCTTCGTTGTAATTAAAAAGCTCTACCAAATCTAAACCCGCTGAAAAAAATGGTGCTTTGCCGGTAAGGATAACACCACCGATGTTATCATCAGCAGCGATGTTTTTGAGCATATCATCTAGCTCTGTAACCAACTCGCGGTTTAATGCATTCGATTTTCCTCTATCTAACGTTATTACTGCTAAACGATCTTTTACACTGACTTTTATTGTATTCATGTTAATGTTATAAGAATTTTGGTTATCAGTAAACCTGCAAAATAAATTATGCATGCATACTAATCCAAATTTATTTATTTTTTCCTATTTAACATCATAAGTGAATACTTTTCTGGCTAAATGGCCTTCAGCATCCATTCCTTCTATTACAACCCGATAGGTTGAGGCTTCTTCTGCATTGTAAAAATCGAAACCTGCTTTGCCTTCTTCATCGGTTATAATTTGAGGGTTCCAGTAAATGGTGCTTCGGTAATCGTTTTTAATATTTGCTGATGGAGAATTATACTGAGGAATGTAAAAAGATCTGGAAACATAAAAACCTTTCGGTGCTATGTTCATGATGTCTAACGTAGGGAGGCCTTTGAAAGCGTTGTTTCCAACACCACGCTTGGTGGTAACCAGAATAATTCCTGCGCCTCCCCTTGGGCCATAAATGGTAGTTTTTCCAACCGATTTCAAAACCTCGATCGTTTCGATATCGCCGGGATTGATATCATCTATTGACATACCTTCAATAAAAGTTCCGTTAAAAAAGATAGCCATTGGAGCAGGGTAATACCTTGGAACAAATAATTTTCCGTTTGCCCCTAGTTTAAGTCCGCCTTTCATTGCTGTTAGTGTAGATAATTTAGCACCCACAGGTATTTGATCAGCTGTTAGCGTTGCATCGGCATTGCCAGGCCCCATCAAATTCGCAGAATTTTCGAATTGCTTCATTCTTTTCTGACTGATCGTCACATCCTTCAACTTTATGCCTTTCTCAATTATACCCAACCTGGTCATTTCATTGAGATAACTATCATTTGCTTTAATATATTTTATTAATGTTGAATTCACATTTACATCAATATCCGCACTGTTTTTATTTTTAGTAACGATCTGATTGCTTTTTACATCCAGTTTAACTTCAACATTTTTCTTATCATCTTTCGTTCTGGCTTGTACAACAAACTTAGTGCTGTCTTTAAACATCAGTTCATCAAAATTGAACCTGCCATCTGCATTGGTTATCGTATCTTTTTGAACATAGCCATCTTTACTTGATGATATTAGCATCACCTTTGCGTTTGCAACGGGTTTATTCCCCTTTACAATGGTACCGCTAATCGATGCTGATTGTTCAGGTAAATAAGTAATGTTCGGAACGCTGCCGTTAATTACATTTTTCCATATAAACCTTCTGTAGCCTTGGGTAAGCAAAAGGTTATCCAATGCCTCGTTGGTTTTTGCATCGTCTTTGATAAAATACCTGTTCGGTTTTTCTACGTAACCGGCCAGATCTGAAGTTAGCAGTAACGAGCTTAAAATATTGCTTTCATTATCTTCATCGGGTTCAACTTTCGTTGCATTGGTTACCGAAACCGAAAAATTACCTGCAACGCCCTGCCCGTTGTTTAAAGCATCAATTGATATTATCGACTTCTCCTTTCGTCCAGCAGATTTTACCGAACCCTTGATATCGACTAAATCTGCTTGATTTTTTATAAAAACCAATCTTTCTGCCACGGGTTGATTAGTCCCTGAAAACAAAGTGAACTGTACTATGCCTGACGGCAATTTACTTTTTGAAATTGAAGAAATCAGAGCCTGTCTGTCGGCGGTTGCTTTTGATACATTATAAACCGTTCCGCCCTGTTGGGCCACGAGTTTGAGTTCTTCCCCTTGCGCCAGATCTTTACTCAGCAAAATTTTAAACTTTATTTTTCCGGTATCAGCATTATTTATTGATAAAACATAACCGCTTTTCTGCGCTGAAGGCAATTTAAAATCCTTCTCCGACCCATCTTTAAATTTAATTTTAGCCATATAAGTTTTTCCCGCCTCAGCTTTATTGAAAAAGCTGCCCATTCCTAAGGCTGTGGTGAACGCAGTAAGCTCAGTACCTTCGTTGTCGATAATTTTTCCAGTTACCTCTTCTCCCAGTCCCGAAGAATTTAAAACCTTAATGGCAATTCTCGAAGGTAAATCTTCTATTAATGTGCCGCCCTCTGGCATAAACTGCACATCAACGTTATTAGATGTTGAGGTAACCGGAATAGATTTTAAAACTTTTTCTTTACCTGCTAAGGTTATGGTTGCCAGAATTTTTCCTGTTTTGCTGATGTTTGGGTTATTGGCAAAACTCAAAAGCGCATTTCCTTTTTCGCTTGTTTTGGTCTTACCCCGCGAAACCGTTTTACCGTCAACCTGTATTTGGTAACTCACATCATCATTAATGTAAGGGATCTCGTTTTTATCTTCGAAATGAATATCCGCTTCTATTTTATCGGCGGCAATTTTATAAACCGTTGAGGCAAAAACTTTGTTCGACCAGCCATTACCAATTTTAATGGTTTTATCGAAAAAGAACTCCTGACCGAAATTTCGCATGTAATTTGTGTAAGCCCGGATTCGGTAATTACCTTCGTTAAGTGAATTGGGCAACTTGAAATCGCCCCAGGTTACGCCTGATGACAAAGGTAATTTGATCTCTTTTTGCAGCGAATCTTCCTCATTAATTAAATCAACATAAATTATTTTGCTTAAATCGGTGGGCGCCAAAGTTTTGCTATTTACAACATAGGCTTTGAACCAAATGTCATCGCCAACGGCATAATATGGTTTATCTAACTGGAGGTATACTTTTTCCTGCGGATATTTTGTTGTATAAGCATCGAGCTTTTTAAGCAGTTCGGTAAAAGGATCATCATCTGACCGGAAAGCGAAAAAAGAAATTAGGAAGGCTATAAAAGCGAAAGAGAGGGCAATTTTTGATTTCATATAGTTAATAAGGTAAAGATGCCTCAAGGTAGTAAACCCGATGGATAATATAAAGCGTAACGACTATCTTTTTAGTTAATATCGCTATTTCACATCGTAAGAAAATACGCTCCGTGCCAATTTTCCCAAGTTGTCCATTCCTTCTATAACAACGCGATAAGTTCCTGCTTCTCCGGCATTGTAAAAATCGAAATTTACCTTGCCGTCGTCACCTGCGGTTAGCCGGGGGTTCCAATAAATAGTGCTTCTATAATCGCCTGCAATATTTGTATTGCCAGAATCGTATTTCGGTGCATAAAAATCCCGGGAAACGGAAAACCCTTTGGCGGTTACTATAACTATCCCCGGTGCAGAATAATTGTTATAATTGGTTTGGTTTCCACCGCGTTTTGTGGTAATAACCAACACCCCTCCGGCACCGCCGCTTCCGTATATTATGGTATGAATAACAGAACGGAGGACTTCTACAGACTCAACATCATTCGGAGATAAAATATTTAAAAAATCAGCGTTCGCCGGCATTCCGTCTACATAAATCGCCATTGGACTATTCAAACTACGGGTAGAATACGGTACACCGTTTCTGAACGTTACAAAGGGTAAACGACCGTTTAAACATTGGGTAAGGTTAACACAAGAGCGCAAATCTTTCGATGTAATCATGTGATCATTAAATCCGAGACCATTTCTGTTCGACGTATAATCGCCAAATAGGCGTTTCTCTCTGATTACAACATCATTCAGTTTAATTGGTTTTTCCAATACACCAAGCCGGGTCATTTCATTAAAGTAATTATCGCTTTCTTCGAGGTATTTGATAAGAGTATTGTTTACATTAATATCTATATCTGCCGTGTTTTTGTTTTGAGTTACGGCCTGTTGTGGAAGCTGATCTATCTTAATGTTTACAAATTTCTTATCATCATCGGTTCTTGCCTGCACAACAAATCTTGTACTATCGTTAAATGCCAGGTTATCGAAGTTAAACTTACCTTCGGCATTGGTAAGGGTATCAATGGTAAATAAACCATCTTTGTTGGTCATGAGCATAACTTTTCCGTTAGCCACGGGTTTACCGCCTTTTGTAACCGTACCGCTGATGGAAGTTGATTTTTCAGGTCTGTATGTTACAGCCGGACTAACATTGTTGACGATATCCTGCCACAAAAATCTTCTCCAGCCTTGAGTTAGCATTAGGTTATCCAGTTCACGGGCTGTTTTTAAATCATCACTCAAGAAATAATGATTAGGCTTTTCGATGTATCCCGTCAAATCAGAAGTAAGATTTAATGTCGATATAATATTGCTTTCATTTTCTTCATCAGGACTAAGCTTTGTTGCGTTAGTTACCGAGACCGAAAAATTTCCTGTCCCAACACCAGGTGAATCGAAACTAATAGTCGATTTCCCTTTGCGTGAGGTTGAAACGGCCGTAGCATTTAACTTCACATCTATTAAATCTGCGGCATTTTTATTGTATACTAACCTTTCGGCAATGGGTTGATTATCACCAGAAAATAATGTTATTTGCAGTATCCCTGTGGGTAATTTGCTTTTCGGAATTGAGGTTATTAAAATCTGTTTATCAGCCTTTGTTTTTGAAACATAATGGATATTGCCGCCTTGCTGAACTACAATTTTTAATTCTTCTCCTTTGCGAAGGTTTGCACTTGCTAACAGTTTGATTGATATTTTGTCTGCATCCAAATTATTGACAGCTAAAGCATAACCGCTTTTTTTTGCCTGCGGGAGGTTAAAATCCTTTTCAAAACCATCTTTAAATTTGATTTTGGCCTTATAGGTTTTACCTTCCTCCATATTTATAGTAAAACTGCCCATACCCAGATAAGCAGTTTCAATACTCATGATTTCGACTCCCTTTTCATCAATTATTTTACCTGTTACATCTTCGCCCTTTCCTGATCCGTTAATCACTTTTATCGCGATTTTTTGAGGCAGGTTTTCTATAAGCGTTCCACCTTCAGGAAGAAATTGCACATCTGCATGATTACTTGTATTTGTTATTGGGATGGATTTAGTTATTCGTTGCTTGCTATCCTCAATAAGCGTAGCAATTATTTCTCCCCTTTGATTAACATTTCGATTGTTCGGAAAAGTGAACCGAGCATTCCCTTTATCATTCGTTTTGGCCCGTCCGCGATTTATAGTTTTGTGATCTACCTGCACCTCGTAAATTACCTCTTTGTTTGCGTAAGCATTTCGATTTTTATCTTCAAACCGGATGTCTGCGTCAATTTTATCGGCGGCAATATTATAAACCGTTGAGGTAAAAACTTTGTTCGACCAGCCATTGCCAATTTTAATGGTTTTATCAAAAAAGAACTCAGGGCCTAAATTTCGCATGTAATTTGTGTAAGCCCGCATTCTGTAATTACCTTCGGTAAGAGAATCAATAAGTTTAAAATCGCCCCAAGTTAAACCATTTGTTAACGGAAGCTTTAACTGTCTTTTGAGGGCGTCGTTCTCATCAATTAACTCAACATACAAAACATTGCTTATAGCTGTCGGCGACTTCGTTTTATTATTTAAAACGTATGCTTTAAACCAAATATCATCGCCAATGGCATAGTAAGGTTTATCTAAATGGAGGTAAACTTTTTCCTGCGGATATTTTGTTGTGTAAGCATCAAGCTTTTTCAGCAGTTCAGTAAAAGGATCATCAACTGGCCGGAACGCAAAAAAAGAAATTAAGAAGGCAATAACAGTGAAAGAGAGGGCAATTTTAGATTTCATATCGTTAGTAAGGGAAATATGCCTCAAGTTAGTAAACCCGAGGCATAATGTAAAGAGTTCCGACTAACTTTTTAGTTACTATTTCTATTTAACATCGTATGAAAATACGCTGCGTGCCAACTGGCCTGCAGCATCGATCCCTTCTATCACAACTCGATAGCTACCTGCTTCTTCTGCATTATAAAAATCAAACTTTGCTTTACCATCTTTATCCGTTACAACCTGAGGATTCCAATAAATTGTGCTTCGGTAATCGCCTTTACTCCTGTTACCCGGCGAATCGTATTTCGGTGCATAAAAATTGCGTGAAGCAGAAAATCCCTTTTGGTTAACTACTACTACGCCAGGAGCATAACTATTATAACTCGCTGCGCCGCCACCACGTTTTGTTGTTATAATTAATACGCCGCCGCCACCTCTGCTACCATAAATGGCAGTATTGGCAATAGTTCTTAAAACCTCAATAGTTTCTATGTCTGAAGCATTTAAATTATCTAAAAACTCAGGCTCTACCTGCATTCCATCAACTACGATAGACATTGGCGTATTCGGACTTCGGGTAGAGTAAGGTACACCGCCTCTGAAAATAACGAATGGAATTCGCCCGTTTAAGCATTGGGAAAGCAAAGGGCAGCCAAGTAGATCTTTATCTGTAAGAATGAAATCGGCATTGCCCGCACCGTTTAAATTTGATGAATTTTTAGCAATAACTTTCTTCTCTGTAATTACAACTTCATCAAGCTTTATGGTTTTTTCAAGCAAGCCCAATCGGCTCATCTCGTTAAAATAGTTGTCGCTTTCTTTAATGTATTTCATCAAAGTGTTATTTACATTTACGTCGATATCTGCGCTGTTTTTGTTTTTAGTTACTATTTGATAAGGAACTGCATCGACATTAATTTCGACAAACTTTCTGTCGGCTTTTGTTCTTGCCTGCACCACGAATTTTGTACTGTCGTTAAATATTAAATTATCGAAGTTAAATTTACCTTCGGCGTTGGTAACCGTATCGATTACGAAAAAGCCGCCTTTGGTAGACATTAGCATAACTTTGCCATTAGGCACGGGCTTGCCGCCTTTCGTAACCGTACCGCTGATCGAAGTTGTTGTTTCGGGTTTAAAAGTGAGCGGCGGACCAACATCATTAATCACATTTCGCCACAAAAACCTTCTCCAGCCCTGAGTTAACATTAGGTTATCCAGTTCGCGAGCTGTTTTAATATCGCCATTTAAAAAATAATGATTAGGCTTTTCAACATAACCGGCAAGATCGGAAGTAAGCCATAGCGTTGAAAAAATATTGCTTTCGTTGTCTTCATCAGGCGTTACTTTAGTGGCATTTGTAACTGAAACAGAGAAACTTCCTATAACGGGTTTTTGCTCAGTTGATGCCGCAAATGAAATACTCGATTTTCCTTTTTTATCACCGGATGCAGCCGATGTATTTAGTTTCAAATCAATTACGTCTATTTTATTTCTGTTGAAGATTAATCTTTCTGCAACTGGCTGGTTTGCGGGAGAAAATAACGTAAACTGAACGATTCCCGAAGGCAATTTACTCTTCTGAATTGTGGCCGCTAAAACCTGCTTATCCACCTTTGCTTTAGAAACATAGTAAATGTTGCCGCCTTGTTGTGCTACAAGTCTCAATTCAGTACCGTTAATTAAATCTTTACTGGCCATTAACTTAACAGCTACTTTGCCAGTATCGAGATTATTTATGGCTAAAGCGTATCCGCTCTTTTGAGCAGCAGGAATTTTAAAATCTTTTACTGAACCATCTTTAAATTTAATTTTGGCGGTGTAAATTTTACCGGGTTGAGCGTTTAATGTAAAATTGCCCATTCCAAGGTAAGTAGTTTCTATGTTCGTTAATTCCGTTCCCGTTTCATCTACAATTTTGCCGGTTATGTCTTCGCCTTTACCCGAAGCATTTACAGCTTTAATGGCTACTTTTTGCGGCAATTCTTCGATCAACGTGCCACCTTCAGGAAGAAATTGTACATCAACATCATTACTTGTTGATGTAACCGGAATTGATTTGGTTACCTTCTGTTTATTATCTAAAGTTATTGTGGCAAGGATTTTCCCTTTCTTGTTTAAAAAAGATTGGGAATTGCTGAAATTAACCACCGCATCGCCTTTTAAATCTGTTTTGGTTTTACCTTTTGCAACAGTTCTGAAATCTAACTGAACCTCGTAGCTTACATCGTTTTCTTTATAAGCAACGCCATTTTTATCTTCGAAATGTATGGAAGCTGATACCTTTTCAGAATTGTTTTCTTTACTGAATTTGTAATCAGTAAAGGTGAAAACTTTATTCGCCCAGCTGTTTCCTACCTTTATCGTTTTATCGAAAAAGAAATCGGTACCAAAGTTGCGCATGTAATTCGTGTAGGCTCTGATACGATAATTTCCTTCGCCCAGCGAATCAGTAAGCTTAAAATCGCCCCATGTTACGCCACCCATTAAAGGAAGTTTCACCTGCCTTTTTAACGAATCTTTCTCATTAATTAATTCAACATAAAGAACCTTACTTATATCTGTAGGAAGTTGTGTTTTAGTATTTAAAACATAGGCCTTAAACCAAATATCATCGCCTATAGCATAGTAAGGTTTATCCAAATGCAGGTAAACTTTTTCTTGCCTGTATTTATTTGTGTAATCTTCGAACTTTTTAAGGATAAGATTAAAGGGGTCATCATCAATCTTAAAAGCTGCGAAACCTATAAGTACAGCCAAAAAGCTCAGGGCGAGCATAAATTTGATTTTCATTAGGTGCGTGGTAAAAGTAAATATGCCTCAAGGTACAAAACCCGAGGCATATTTTTATGAAGATCAAATGAATTATTTCTGTTAGAAAGCATTCTTCCACATCATGCTTTCTACAGGCTTTGTGGTTTTATTATTGTATTTGGCGTTACCTTTTGTATTGTACATCGTTTCTATATTACCTTCTACAGCAAAGTAAATTAACTGTCCGATTGGCATGCCCGCATAAATTTTTACCGGTTGCGCTACCGAGATTTCCAATGTCCATGTATTGCAAAAACCGACATCGCCTTTTCCTGCTGTTGCATGGATATCTATACCTAAACGGCCTGTACTGCTTTTACCTTCTAAAAAGGGCACATGGCTGTGCGTCTCGGTATATTCGAGTGTTACACCTAAATATAAAGTGCCGGGATGCAGAACAAACCCATCTTTAGGGATTTCAAAATGCTCTATCTCATTATGTTTTTTAGCGTCGAGCACACGACTTTTGTAAGTAGCCAGGTATTTCCCTAAATGTACATCGTAAGAGTTTGTGCCTAAACAGCTTCTATCAAAGGGTTCTATTATAATTGTTCCTCTATCAATTTCCTCTAAAATCCTTTTGTCTGATAATATCATTTTTATGCGTATTTTTGGCCTAAATTATCATTTATTTAAGATAATTTTGCATGCAAATCTCAATTTTATAAATGCCCGTAGTTTATAATAAAAATATTGATGAGCATTCGGTTTTGGCAATTTGGAAAATTGAGGAAACTGAGGCTGAACTTCTTGCCGGCTTACAACTTAAGCAGCACGAGTGGGATATAATTACATCTTTTAATAATGGCAAAAGATTGCTTCATTGGCTTAGCACAAGGCTTTTATTAAGAACTTTATTAAATACCGCCGAATACATCGATTGTCAGTTCGATGAAGATGGAAAGCCATATTTAACCAATTTCGACTACAAAATATCACTAAGCCATTCTTATGATTATGCCGCCGTAATGATCAGTAAAGACTATGCTGTTGGCGTTGATATCGAGCTTATTAAGCATAAAATTAAAACCATTAAACATAAGTTTCTTAACGATGTGGAGTTGGCACAAAAGCAAATTGGCGACAATACCGAAGGCTTATATGTTTGCTGGTGCGCAAAGGAAGCAATTTATAAGTGGCACGGAAAAAAAGGACTGGAATTTAAACAGCATATCCACATAAAACCTTTCAAACTAAAAAGTGAGGGAAGCTTGAATGCAATTGTTGAATTGCCTGGCCGAACCAGAGAATTGACGGTACACTACTTTAAAACGAAAGACGGATACATGCTAGGTTATGTGCAGGCACCGGCTTAGAAGAAGAGGGACAAATGAGTAACGAAAAGCAAAGTGAAATTACACGGGATATTAATTCTGTAATTAACGAAAAAAATGTTCGCACACAATTTATTGATTGGGGCTTAACCGATTATCAGGAAGCATGGGACAGACAGGAAGATTTGCTGAACAAGACAGTGGCCATAAAAACAGAAAATCGGGTTCACGGAACGAATCTGACTACACCGAATTATTTAATTTTTAACGAGCACCCGCATGTTTACACACTCGGTAAGAGTGGGCACCAGGAAAATTTGTTATTAGATGATCAAGGCCTTAAAGATAAAAATGCTACTTACTACAAGATAAATAGAGGCGGCGACATTACTTACCACGGCCCCGGTCAAATTGTGGGTTACCCGATTTTAGATTTGGATAACTTTTTTACCGACATCCATTTATACCTCCGCACTTTAGAAGAAGCTGTAATTCTTACTTTGAAAGATTACGGAATAGAATCAGGACGTTATCCCGGTTACACAGGCGTTTGGCTTGATGCGGATAACGATAATGCACG
>Ga0308164_10003435_pt1 | contig 14277 bp, 11 predicted proteins | sample PhyTR2_FD_201031 | JGI IMG/M metagenome (GOLD analysis project Ga0308164, IMG submission 201031) | Phyllosphere microbial communities from UC Gill Tract Community Farm, Albany, California, United States - DLSLT.R2 | ecosystem: Host-associated > Plants > Phyllosphere > Unclassified | place: USA... | reverse complement strand
ATGATCAGAAGTGTATGGCGGTGTTCCGCTCTCGTTTCAGTCAATAGCTTTGCTAAAGCAACACGCTTGATCTGCCCTCCCGAAAGTGTTCCCATTTTTGCTTCCAGATCTGTGATCTTTAGCTGAGACAGAATTTGTTTCATGTCATTCTCCAGATCCCAGGCCTTATGAATTTCCATTTCTGCCAAAGCTTTTTCAATGAAATCATAATCTGTAGAAAGCAGGGATTTATGATAATTTTTCAAAGCCTGAATAGGGGCGGAATCAAGCGTCATCATAAACTCATCAATAGTAAGATCAGAATCAAAATCGATTTCCTGGTCAAATAAAACCACCTGAATATCCTTATTGATGCTTACAGTTCCGCTGTCTGCAATTTCTTTCCCCATTAATATTTTAAGAAGGGTAGATTTTCCACTTCCGTTTTTGGCAACGATGGCTATTTTGTCCCCTTCATTGACATGAAAAGAGATATCCTGGAACAAGACTTTGATGCCGTAAGATTTAGTAAGATTTTCTACAGAAACGTAATTCATTGGAATGTAATGGTTTGATATTGATTTTGTATTGAGCCGCAAAAGTACAAAAATGTAACCAGAAAACTTTTACATAACATGACCCAAATCCCTGAATTAAATTCTGAAATGCGGTTCAGCGTTTTCATTGATAATGGATCGGAATTATGTGTTTTTTAGAATTATGGTCACTGGTTGGTGATTTTTTATTATAAATTTAACTAAAGTGGTTTTAAATTTAATAATCTGTTATGACTGATGAATGCACGAAATAGAGAATTTTGCACCAAACTTATACTATGAAAAAACTCAATACTCTATTCTTTCTTTTTGCAGCGTATCTTTTCAATGCCCAGGTCATTTCCGGAACGGTGATTGCTAAAAATGAAAACCAACCTATTCCTTACGTAAAGATAGGAATCGAAAAAGAAAATAAAGGAACGGTTTCTGACGAAAAAGGAAATTTCTCCATTGATCTTTCCGGGCTGGAGATTTCGCAAAAGCTCAGGATAGAGGTTCCCGGATATGAACCTTATACTGAATCCGTACAGAATTTCAAAAAAAAGGATGGTCAACAGATCTTTTTAAAAGAAAAGATTAAAAACATAAAGGAAATCAACATCAAAGTTAAGAAACTGATTGACAAAAACTGGGGTGTTAATACCAAGACAAAAAGCGTCCTGTATTCTGTTAATTCCCAATTCAAAAAAGAAGATTTTCTTGGTGAAACTGCGTTGGAATTTAATGCCAACAAGAGATCTAAAATCAAAAACATCAATCTGAATATTGCCAGCTATACCTCCAATATGCCTGTACTGATGCGATACAGTATTTATAGTGAGAAAAACGGATTTCCCGATCAGAATATTCTGGATGAAGAGATCACAGTGGAGCTTACCAAGGATATGATCAAAGATGGAACCTATACGCTGGATGTTAATGAGCATAATATCTGGGTGCAGGGTAAATTCTTCATTGGAATTCAATTTTTAAAAGAATTTGAAGGAAAGATCAATATCAGTGCAGCTCTTTTCAGAACAGGATTTATTAGAAAATTTTATGGAGACTGGCAGAAAATGACTCTGGCGGCACCTGCGATCAACATAGATGTAAAAGTGGATAAAAGTGCAAAAAATATCAAAGACGAAACAGCTGCTTTAGGGGATGACCTTGAAGGGCTGATTTCTGATGTTTCCCAGTATCAGACAGAAGCTGAAAATTCAGGCTACGGAAAAAATGAATCGACAGGTAATTATCTTGCATTAAAAGATACAAAGCTTTACTACGAAACCTACGGAGAAGGAGAACCTCTTTTTCTTCTTCATGGAAATTCCGGGAGTATAAAGGATTTTTACCAACAGATCCCGGTTCTTTCCAAACAGTTCAAAGTGATTGTTGTAGATACAAGGGGACAGGGTAAAAGTACCGATACATCTCATAGAGAATTTACTTATACTCAATTTGCAGAAGATATAAAAGCGCTTGCAGATCAGTTGGGGTTAAAGAAAATAAATATTGCAGGCTGGAGCGATGGCGGAATCACAGGACTTGAATTTGCTCTAAAATATCCGGAAAATCTTAATAAACTAATAGCTATCGGAGCCAATGCTTTTCCTGAAGGTGTTGACGAAAGACTGGTTACCCATTTGAAAAACCAGCTCCTGGTCCTGAATATTGAGAATAAACCTGAGAAATTTGACGAACGTAGATTGGTAACAATCATGCTAAAAGAACCGCATATCAGCAAGAAAGACCTTTCAAAAATACAAAGTCCGGTTTTGGTAATTGCTGGTGATAAAGATCTGATCAAACAGGATCATACCGAAATGATAGCCAGGGAAATTCCGAATGCTGAACTTAGGATCTACAAAAATGCGACCCACATGATTCCGTTTGAACATGCAGATGAATTGAATGCGGATATTCTAAGGTTTCTGGGGAAATAGTTTTTGGGATGGAAGAGGGAAGATGGATATTGGGAGATAAGGGGAGACAATCAGTTTTTATCAGCCCAAAAGTAAATAGGTTAGGGAGAATAGTTCTTCTGGCCTCAGAAAATTTCCATCTCCTATCTTTTATTCCTGTTAATCCAGTGTCAGCCTCTTCAAAGACCATGTACTTCCATTGTAAATATCAAGATCTACTTTGGTATTGATTCCGTGAACAATTCCGTTTTCCGTAAACTGCCAGAAATCCCACGGATCATTTGGAGTGGGAGAGGGGACATCATTGTAATTGGCCAGCCAGAGCGGATAGCCGTCAAATTCTCCTTTAAGGAAATCCTTATAATAATGATAATAAGTATAGATGATTGGTTTTTCACCGTAAGTTTCCTCCACGATTTTGCACCACACTTTTAAGTCTTCAATCAGTTTTTTGTTCGTTTTCCGTTTCGGAATCTTTTCGATATCGAGAATAGGCGGGAGATCTCCGCTTTCCAGTTTTACATTTGCTAAAAAATTGTTGGCCTGGATTACAGGATCTTCATCTGCCCTGTAAAAATGATAAGCGCCACGGATCAGATTATATTTTTGAGCCTTTGCCCAGAATTCACCAAAATGTTTATCTGCATTCCGGTTTCCCATCGTAGCACGCATCACCACAAATTCAAGCGGAATGGTTTTATTTCCGATGCTTAAACTGTCCCATTTTATATCTTCCCTGTTCTGGTAATGAGAAACATCAAAGCCATAAGTTTTATCAAGATTGGCCGAAAGAATTTTCTGGATTCTTAAAGTTTCTATTTCGCTGTTGTGAAGTTTTTTATGACTGAATTTATTAAAGTAAAGTGCATAATAATAGCTGATAGACTGCTTCAGATAAAATCCGGTTCCAATTAAAGCCAGAATTAAAACAGCCAATATTACTTTTCTCCGGAAAAAATAATTCTTCCGACGGTTCTCATGTACTTTTTTGGCAGTTTTTTTGGTGTACTTTCTGGGTGTCATAAAGTTTTGCAAAACTAACTTTTTTCACTTCTAAATGCTAAATAAAATCAGTAAATTTGTGTATTATGGAAACACGCGAAAAAATCATCATTATAGGAGGAGGATTTGCGGGGCTGCAGCTTGCAAAAACATTAAATAACAAGAACAAAAAAGTAATCGTTCTGGATCGGGTGAATCATCATATGTTTCAGCCGCTTTTTTATCAGGTTGCCTGTGGAAGGATAGAGCCTTCCAATATTTCCTTTCCTTTCAGGAAGATTTTTCAGCGGTCCAGAAATACTCAGTTTCGTCTCACTGAAGTCAAAGAAATCGATTCTGTGCATAACAAAGTGATTACGGATGAAGCTGAATTTACCTATGACAAACTCATCATAGCCACCGGATGTAAAACGAACTTCTTTGGAAACAAAGACTTGGAATCAAAGGCTTTTGGAATGAAAAATACCCAGGAAGCAATAGGGATCAGAAATCATATCCTGATGACCTTTGAAAAATTGATTCTTGAAAAAAGCAGAAGTGATGATGGTAACTGGAATATTGTTATCGTAGGAAGCGGTCCAACCGGTGTAGAACTGGCTGGAGCTTTTGCCGAAATGAAAAAAGAAATTCTTCCCAGAGATTATCCCTACATGAATTTTAACCAGCTTAAGATTATTCTGGTAAGTTCCACAGAAAAGCCCCTTGCTGTAATGAGCAGTGAAGCTCAGGAAAAATCTGAAAAATATCTCAAAGATCTGGGCGTAACTTTCTTAAGTGGTGAAGTCGTTACAGAATATGACGGAAATAAAGTCTTTATGAAGAGTGGAAAAGATATTCCGTCCAACAATGTAATCTGGGCAGCTGGTGTCACGGGAAATGTAGTTGATGGATTTCCAGCAGAAAAATTAATTAGAAACAGATATATAGTAGATCGGTTTAATAAAATAAAAGGTTACGACAATATTTATGCAATTGGAGATATTGCCTATATGGAAACTCCAAAATATCCACAGGGACATCCGCAGGTAGCAAACGTAGCCATTAATCAAGCAAAAAATTTAGGTAAAAACTTTTTAAAGAAGAATGAAAGTGATTGGATAGAGTATGAATACAAAGATCAGGGTTCACTGGCAACCATTGGAAAGCATAGGGCTGTCGTAGATCTTCCGTTTATCAAATTCCAGGGATTCCTGGCATGGTATTTCTGGATGTTTCTTCACCTCATGCTTATCCTGAGTGTGAGAAATAAGCTGGCTGTCTTTTTCAACTGGATGTGGAGCTATTTCAATAAAGACTCTTCTTTAAGATTAATTATTTCACCTAATAAGAAAAACGGAACATTACAATGAGAATTGATATTATAAGCGTACTTCCAGAATTGATGGAAAGTCCGTTTCAGACTTCTATTTTGAGAAGAGCAATGGATAAAGGTTTAGTAGAAGTCCATTTTCATCACGTTAGAGATTATGCCATCAATAAGCACAGACAGATTGATGATGAGCCCTATGGAGGCGGAGCAGGAATGGTAATGATGATAGAGCCGCTGGATAAATGTATTTCCGAGCTCAAATCCCAAAGGGAATATGACGAAGTGATCTACCTGACACCGGACGGTGTGACCTTAAACCAAAGAATGGCGAATAGCCTTTCTATAAAAGATAATCTGATTTTCCTGTGCGGCCATTACAAAGGCATTGATCAGAGAGTACGTGACCTTCACATCACCAAAGAAATTTCTATTGGCGATTATGTCCTTACCGGAGGAGAGCTGGCAGCATGTGTTCTGGCAGATTCTATTATAAGACTGATTCCCGGAGTGCTCAATGATGAGCAGAGTGCACTGACAGACAGCTTTCAGGATGATCTCCTTTCGCCGCCTATCTATACAAGACCTGAAGTTTATAAAGGTTTAGAGGTGCCGAAAATCCTTCTCAGCGGTAATTTTGCCAAAATTGAAGAATGGCGCCAGGACGAAGCCATTAGGATTACAAAAGAAAAACGTCCGGATCTGCTTTAAATTAATAAGATAAATGGCCTATTTGTAAACTTTTTTTCACATTTCCGGCATGCGACTTTCAGAACTTAATAAGAATTGATATAAAGCCGAAAATGTGTAAAAATTATCAACCATTTATTCATTTGCTTATAATTTTTTTCCTGTTAACTTAGGATGTATATATTGTTTTAATTTTGTCTTCACGTAACATTATTTTGAATGCTTAATAATTTGGCAGTAAATGCGCTATTTTAGTTGATATTTTTTGTTAAATATATTGTATGGCCTGTATAGTATTAATATGAAAATATTATAAATAAATTAATGGAATTTGAAAAAAAATAATAAATTTACAACGAAAAGAATTTGATAATTTTAAGATAGCAATTGCGAAGATGGAGATGTTCTCTTTTTACAATGTCGAAAATTTATTTTTGCCAGACCCTAAACCTGTTCATCAATTAGATCCTACAAAATCAGGTTTGAAAAATTGGGATGAAAGTAGATATAGAAATAAGCTTTTTAAAATTTCACATGTTTTTCAATTGATGAAGGAGGAAAATGGTGTCCTCCCGTTTCTGATTGGGTTATCTGAAGTTTCCGGAAGGAAAGTTTTGGAAGACCTGGTGGAAATGGAACCTTTTAATTCCGAATATGGGATTGTGCATTACAATTCTATGGATGAAAGAAAAGTGGATGTAGCTATGCTCTATCATAAAAATAAGGTGGAAATTATAGATTCAGAAACGATCACTTTCTTTTTCGAGATTTTAAATAAAAACACAGAAAATTACGACACAACCAGAGACGTACTTTTTTCTAAGGTTAAATATAAAGGAGCTGTTATTAATGTCTTTATCGCCCATCTTCCCTCCAAGCGAGAAAAAGACGTCAATAAGCCTAAAAGAGACTTTATTCTTAATGAAATCCGGGAACGGATCCTGAAAATTGTAAACTTCGACAAGGAACATGTCATATTGTGCGGTGATTTTAACGAAAACCCGGATGATGAAAATTTGGTAAACGTTTTATACGACAATGATCGTGAAAAGGTTTTGGTAAATCCTTTTCAAGACTTGTTCTATACAAGAAATTATTCTACTTTTCATTATAAAGACGGGCTGTTATATGACCAAATTATCTTATCAAAATCTTTTTTTGATAATGATGTTTTGAAATTTCAGAATGCTCAAATATTTAATTCTGAAAAAATAAGCAGCCGAACAAGAAATTTTGAAGGACGTCCTTTTAGAACCTATGCCGGAACACGGTATTTAGGCGGATATAGTGACCACTTTCCGGTTTTTGTAAAGTTTGAAGAAACAAAAACATAAATAATTAAAGTAGAAAATGAAAAATTCAAGCAACACAAGCTATCATCTAGACTCTATTGACAAAGAGATCATTTACATGCTGATGGATAACGCGAAAACATCGCTAGCCCACATTTCGAAGAATGTAGGAATCTCTACTACAGCAGTGCATCAAAGGATTAAAAAACTTGAACACGCCGGAGTTATTGAAAACTCTATTTCGTTTCTTAACCCCAAAAAAATTGGGTACAAAGTTATTTCGTACATCGGAATGTTTCTGGATCAGCCCAGCCATTATCCCGAAGTTGTAAAATCTCTGAAAGATGTGAACGAAGTAGTAGAAGCTCATTATACCACAGGGAATTACACGATATTCTTAAAAGTTCTTTGTAAAGACAATGACCATTTGATGCAAATTCTAAGCAAACTTCAGAAGCTGAAAGGCGTGACAAGAACGGAAACTTTCATATCTTTGGAACAAGGTATTTACAGACAACTGAAAGTATAAAGATTATGAACATTGCCCAATATTTGGATTCAACCTATTTGAAAACACCTGCACAGTCAGGTCTGTCAAACGAAGAAACTTTAAAGATTGATGTGCAGCTTGCACAGGAAGCCATAGATCATGGTGTTTTTGCGGTGATGATCCGTCCGGATTATGTTGCTGATATCAAAAAGTATATTCAGGAAAGAAATTCCAATGTTGCGGTAGGCACTGTCATAGGTTTTCATGAAGGAACCTATTCTATTGATGCAAAGCTTACAGAAGCTTCAAAAGCCATTGAGGACGGAGCAGACGAACTTGATTTTGTAATCAATTACACTGCCTACCTTAAAGGTGATCTGGAACTGGTGAAAGAAGAGTTTGTAAAATGTACACAGCTTGGTCTTCAGCATCAGAAAGTGGTAAAATGGATCATTGAAATTGCAGCACTCACAGACCAGCAGATTGCTGATGTGACCAGAAATATTTCAAACTGGGCAGAAGAAAATTTCTCTGAGAATGATCTTGCCCATATTTTCGTAAAATCTTCAACAGGCTTTTATCAGACTGAAGGCGGCAAGCCAAACGGAGCTACATTTGAAGGCGTGAAGATCATGCTGGATAATGCCGGGAAACTTCCCGTAAAAGCAGCAGGAGGCGTACGAACTCCTGAAGATGCAGAAAAAATGATCAGTATGGGCGTTAAAAGGATTGGAACTTCTTCTGCATTGGCACTGATTAAAAACAAATCCTCGCAAGGAGGATATTAATAACACAAAAAAACCATCAAATTCTGATGGTTTTTTTATTTATAGCTGTGCCTGATATTCTTCGTAGAAATGTTGCGTTTCTTTAATAAGAACATCCATCTCTTCCAAAGTATAGACCTCAAGGAATTTTTTTCTGAACTCTTTGAAATGAGGAACTCCACGGAAATAATTACTATAATGCTGTCTCATTTCAATAAGTCCCAGCTTTTCACCCTTCCATTCTGCGCTCCACTCCGCATGCTGACGTACCGCAAGTAAGCGGTCTGAAATAGCAGGTTCCGGAAGATGTTCACCTGTTTCAAAGAAATGCTTGATTTCATTAAATATCCATGGATATCCAATGGCAGCGCGGCCAATCATAATTCCGTCACAGGCATATTTATTTTTATATTCAAGTGCTTTTTCCGGAGAATCTATATCTCCGTTTCCGAAAATAGGAATTTCAATATTAGGATTCTGCTTAATTCTGGAAATATGCTCCCAGTCTGCTTCCCCCTTGTACATTTGACCACGGGTTCTTGCATGTATTGTTAAAGCTTTGATGCCTGTTTCCTGTAAACGTTCTGCCACTTCATCAATATTGATGCTGTTGCTGTCCCATCCCAAACGGGTTTTCACTGTTACAGGCAGGTGAGTAGAGGTTACAACCGCTTTAGTAAGGCGTACCATCAGGTCAATATCTTTAAGAACGCCTGCTCCTGCTCCTTTACACACTACTTTTTTCACAGGGCATCCGAAATTAATATCTACCAGATCCGGATTTACCGTTTCTACAATTCTTGCAGACATCGCCATTGCCTCCTCATCTCCACCGAAGATCTGGATGCCAACCGGTCTTTCATAATCGAAAATGTCCAGCTTTTTACGGCTCTTCATCGCATCACGAATCAAGCCTTCAGAAGAAATAAATTCTGAATACATGAGATCTGCTCCATGCATTTTGCAAAGACGTCTGAACGGAGGATCGCTTACATCTTCCATCGGAGCCAGCAAAAGCGGAAATTCCGGCAGTTCTATGTTGCCTATTTTTACCATGGCGCAAATTTACGAAATTATAAACATTTGAGCTTATGATAATTTCTATTGTGAAGATAGAGTGGAGGATTTTGAACCAAGAACTAAGATTTAGACATCTGATAGCAGACATGAGACGTCAGACAAGAGAGATTTTAGTAAATTTGATAATTATTGCGAGAAACTAGAACCAACAACTCTACACTCATATACTCTCTTACTCTAAAACTTTCAAACTTAATTAAAAGCTCGCTTTCACCTGCATACTTCCGATATGAATGGTTCTCTCTCCGGAATTTCTTCCTTCGTAATTTAAATTGAGCTGAAGGAAAGAGTTGATTGCCTGTTGAATAAAAACACTCCATACCTGATTTTTGCCTGGTTTAAGGCCGTCCAGCATCTGGTTTCCTACAATGCTGAAATTATTTCCGGTGAAATTATTATTGATAAAAGAGAAATTTCCTCTGATCGAAGTTTTTTTACGTTCCCACTGGATAGTTCCCGTGACGTCAAAAGCTTTCAATAACTCCTCACCATCAATTCTCTGTTTTTCACGGTAGGCAGATGAAAGTTCAGCTTGAATGGCATCTGTAAATTTATAGGTAGCTTTTGGCTTTGTTTCAAAATTATTCAGACGGTAATCTCTGGTCGTGAACAACTGTGAAGAATTTTTAATATCATGAATTGAGTTTTCCCAATCGATCCTGAATTCTTTATTAAACCAATATCCAACGTTAATGAAATGAGAAGTCTGTTCCCGTTCTTCGTTACTGAAATTGGCGTTAATGAGATTGTCATTGGAGATAAAGCGGTAATTCCCGTTCCATCCGGATTTTTCAGTAGGATTGAACTGTACCGATGCTAAAACATTCTGGTTTTTAAGAATCTGATCACTGTTCTTTTCGAAGGGATTCAATACCAATACTTTATCCTTTTTATAGAATGAGTTTTGTGAGTTTAACGAAACGTTAAAATTCCAACGCTTTAAAAATCCATTTTCAGAATTAAAAATAATTGAAGGATTAACGAATAATGCCAGCTGTATTTTATTTTTATTGGAAGGAATATATCGTACAGAATTAGTATAGATTCTGATGTATTGGGCTAAGTCAGAATATTCTGCAATCTCGAATTCATCCAGCTGCTGGATACCGTCTCCGTTGTAATCTGTCCACTTGTAAACTCCCTGTCCATCGGTTACTTTAAGGTATTGGAATTCCCGCTGTGCTTCCTGGCCATTTCCAAGTTCATAAAAAGCCTGCAGACGCATCCCGTTTCTGAAAAGCTGCTGGTTATAAAGAATATTTCCTACCACGAAATCATTATTTCGCGTCATATCACCCTCATTATTTTGATAAAAGAATTTTCTGTAATGTACCAATGCATTTAAGGTGGTCTTTTCTGTTTTAATAAGCTGGCTTTCTGCCATGATCCCCAGAATATTATTCATATTCTCAAGCCTGTTGTTTCGTACAGAGTCATTATCCCTCATATATACCTTGGCAAGTAGTTTTGTACGGGTACTATCACCAATTTTTTTCTGTACAAAAATTTCTTTCCAGCTGAAGCTGGTGACATCCATGAGTTGCGTATCATTATATTTTTTCTCATTATGTTCCATACTTCCGCCTACTGCCCAGTTTCCTTTTTTGCCGGTAAACTCAGTAGAAACTCCACCACGGATAAATTTAGTGTCCTGTAGTGTGGCATTGGTATTCAGATAAGATAAATTTCCTTTTGTGAAGAACTTCCCAGTGATCCAGCCGAAGTCCAGATCATTTTTAATTCCTTTGTAAGTGTCCTGCTCATCAAGATAATTGATCCGGTAATTCAGGTTCGATTTATTATTCCATTTATTTAAAAAGCTGAACGTGAATCTGTTCTGTGTTCTCTGGCTAAATTCCTGGACAAGGTTGAAGTCTCTGGAAAATTCCACATCATTGATACGGTCCAGAATGTGAAACTGTTTGTCAATGTACTGATATTCGAAACTTGGAGTACCTTTCCAGTTATTTTTCTTAAAACTTTTATTTCCGTAGACACGATAGGCATAACCGATATTCTGTTCAGCATCTTTTGACGAGAACAAATTCAGATCATAATTACTAAGTGAAAAATCTGCACCTATCTTTCCTTCCTTTAAAAGATATTCAGAATTCACAGAATAGACCTGCGATTTTTGAGGTGAAGGGAGCTTACGTACCGCTTTATAATCCCCCATATTGTTTCCTACATACTCAAAAACACGTCCGTTGTTAGTAGTTTGAGTGATTTTATAATCTCCCTGATTGATTCCGAAATAAGTGAAAGAAACCTGATAAAGTGTTTCCGTTTGACTGGTGGAAAATTCGTAATAATTTCCGGCAGGATTTAAACGGTATAAGATCTTATTAACATCATATTCCGTAACGACGCCGGATGGTGCATACATTAAATTAGGATCATTTCCGGCATTGGCAAGAATCTGCTCATCCTCTTTAGAAAGATTTAAAGCAAGAGGAGCATTTTTATTATCATTTTCCATGAACCAGTTCAGTCCTACTTTGAATTTTTCCCTTTGATGCTCAACTTTTCCGGTGAATAAATATCTTGAATAGTTTCTATTGGTATAATTATATGAAATCGTAATAAAATTCTGCTGGAAGATGGGACGGAAACTGGTAAATGTTACCTCCCCGGTGTTATAGTTGATGATATAATCCTGATTTTCCCCTCGCTTCATTAGAATACCATCAATGAATACCTGTTCAGAACCTGAGATAAGCGTGATAAACTGTTCGCCGTTCTTCCCTGTCAGACGGTAAGGTCCCTGATTGCCTTCCACCCCCTGGAAACGAACCCTGTGAAACTCACTTCGGGCAACTCCCATCGAAACATCTACAAAGGTTTTGTTATCTTTTCCAAATTCGGTCTGGAATTCGATACCCATGCTTCGCCTCTGGAATTTTGCAAAATAATTCTTGGATTCCACAAGGTCAAGATGCCCGGCTCGGAGGATCGATTTATCCTTTATATTAAGCTGCATGTAGATCTTGTCAAATTCCTCCAGAGTCTGTGTATAACCATCAGCCTGTATAGGCAGGTTATGATCTGAAATACTGGCCAAAATAGTAACATCTTTAGAGAGCCTTCCTGAGATTTGAAGATCCATGGAGCTCTGTACAGACTGTCCCTGGTTGTTACCAAACGTAATCCCCCGGATAATGGAACCTTTAGAGTTAAGTTCTCCCAAAAACCTTTTCTTATCGTTTCTTACAAGAACTGCTTCATCAACGATTATTTTGTTGTTTGTCTTTACAAAATCCATCGTATCCTTTGCAAAAATATCCTGCTCAAACCTTGCCGCAAGAATGCTGTCTTTTTTTATAGAGTCTTCGGGAATGTTAGGATTCTTCCAGGAAAATATTTGTGCATGGGCCGAAAATATGCCCATGAAAAATAAACCCATCAGAAGAAGAAAATTGCGCAAGCCTTTCAAAATAATTCGTAAAAATAGCTAAAAAATGTTAATAGCAAGATGTTTAGGATTATTAACAGAAAATAAATCTAATTATTGTTAATCTATAAAAATTACCGGTTTTATAATCTGAATTATGATTAATTAAATTTTACGAATATGGAGAAATACCTGTAGTTGCTAAATGTTTTTTTAATAGGTAAAAGTATTAGAATTTAACATCAATGTGAATAAGTCAGCAGACTTGAAAATAAAGTGCGAAAAGGTATATTTATTAAAATGGATTAATTAGTCCTGAAATTTTATTGATTAATGAATTATGATGTTAAATTATAATTAATAAATATAATTGTTTAATAATATTTCACTTTTTTTAAACCGATTTTTTACTATCGTAAATCTTTACAACGGGATTTATCATATACGCCAATATCCTAGTGATAGAGCTGGTTTTTAGCTGATTAATAAAAAGTTAACTTTAATTAATTGTTAATTATATCCCCTCATTTTAATATGGTTAAGGTTTTTTTGTATTTTTATCTCATTAAATTTAAAACTTTTTATAATGAAAAAAATCTTTACTATTTTAGGATTAATTTCCTTAACAGCATCCATGAATGCTCAGATTGTAATTAACGAAATTTATGGAGCAGGTGGAGGAAGTAATTCTGCTATACTTTATAAATATGATTTTGTAGAGTTGAAAAATATAGGGTCTACTGCGGTTACATTAACGGGAGCTTATTTACAGTATGCTTCTGCTACAGGAAACTTTAACGGAGGGAACAGCAATCATGCCTTACCCAATATAACTTTAGCACCAGGACAGACTTATCTGCTTCAAGAAGGAAACGCAGGGTCTGCTGGGGGTGATTTGCCTACACCGGATTCTGTAGGAACTATCAATTTATCAGGAACTGCTGGAAAAATTGCCTTAACGACTAATAATACTGCCCCAACAGCTGCAACAAGTTCAAATGTTATTGATTTTGTAGGATACGGAAGTACTGCCAGCGCTTATGAGGGAACTACTCCTGCTACAGCTCCATCAAATACAACTTCAATTGCAAGAGCAGGTAGTGATACTAATAATAATGCCGCCGATTTTACAGCCGGAACACCAACCCCTCAGAATTTAAATTCGGGAACACTAGCTGTTTCAGATATCAAAAATGTAAAAGCTGGAAATTTTGTAAAAAACACTTTCGTGAAAAGCGACGAGATAACTTTCGGTGCAGATGTGAAAGATGTAAAAGTGTACAATATGTTCGGACAGGTAGTGAAGTCTGCTTCTGTAAAACAAAATGGAACTGTAAACGTTGCTGAATTAGCAAAAGGAAACTATATCGTAACAGGAACAGTAAATAACGAACCTGTATCTCAAAAAATCTTGAAAGACTAATTTTTAGTCATTTTAAGAATAGTATAAAGCTCCGGGCATTTCGAAGAAATGCCCGGAGCTTTTTTTGAAATCATTTATAGTTTCTTCTTTATTTAAAATTACAGCTATATTGATTTTATTTCGTTTTTTAATTATATTTTAAGAATATAATATTTGTGTGGTACTGTTTTTGATATTAATTTATTAACAGAAGTTTTGTCCAAATCAGAATAGACTCTGTTTCAAAAAGAATTTAAAAGTTAGTTTTCAAGATAACAGATTAATAAGAAACAGTTGTTTAATGCAGCTGTTTTTTTTATTTAATACCAACCTCTCCTGGCCGCATTAATAACTGCTCCCAGGTTGAGAATCAAAGTATATCTGATACGCTTGGCATAATCCTTAAAGGAAGGTTCA
>Ga0308164_10003434_pt1 | contig 14279 bp, 12 predicted proteins | sample PhyTR2_FD_201031 | JGI IMG/M metagenome (GOLD analysis project Ga0308164, IMG submission 201031) | Phyllosphere microbial communities from UC Gill Tract Community Farm, Albany, California, United States - DLSLT.R2 | ecosystem: Host-associated > Plants > Phyllosphere > Unclassified | place: USA... | reverse complement strand
TCAAAAGCCGACAACTGGCCATGCGCCATCGTTTGCATATCGGAACCATTGTAAGTGATGCGATGTTGAAAGTAAGATTTCTTTCCGGCGGATATATCGGAATGGTGGAAGAATATTTTGTTACGCGGTTAAAAGCCGGCGATAATTTCCGTTTGGCTGGTCGGGTTTTAGAATTTGTTCACGTTAAGGATATGACGGTAATTGTTCGGGTGAGTAAACAGAAAAATGCCATTTCGCCAAGTTGGAATGGTGGCCGGCTGCCTCTATCTTCAAACTTAGGTTCGGTTTTACGTAAAAAATATAACGAAGCATTGGATAAAACACATCAGGACGAGGAGTTGGATTCTGTTTATCCATTATTTTTGTTGCAAGAACAACGTTCTCATGTACCTCGAAATGATGAGTTATTAATCGAACTTATAAATAATAAAGAGGGATTTCACCTTTTTGCCTATCCTTTTGAGGGGCGTTTAGTTCACGAGGTTTTGGCGGCTTTGGTAGCCTACCGGTTGAGCAAGCTTTTGCCCATAAGTTTTTCTATTGCAATGAACGATTACGGTTTTGAGCTGTTAAGTGAAACTGAAATTCCAATGGATGAATCTATCGCTTATGAAGTTTTCTCACCAAAAAACCTAACTGAAGACATTACGCTAAGTATTAATTCAACAGAAATGGCGAGAAGAAAGTTTCGTGATATTGCATGCATCTCAGGTTTGGTTTTTCAAGGTTACCCGGGTAAATATGTTGCTAACAAACATCTCCAGTCATCGGCAGGTTTATTTTTTAATGTTTTTAGCGATTACGATAAACATAATTTACTTTTGCGCCAAGCTTATGATGAAGTTTTTTATCAGCAGTTGGAAGAACCAAGATTGGCTGCCGCTTTAGAGAGAATTCAAAATAGTGAGGTAATCATTACCAATCCTCAAAGTTTCACGCCATTATCATTCCCGATTAAGGTTGATAGCTTAAGGGAGAATATGAGCTCGGAAGAATTGGAACAGCGAATTGCAAGGATGAAAGCGGAATCGGAGAAATTTAAGTAAATCACCATTTTACTGTTTCGTTATTGCGAGGTACGAAGCAATTTCTATTAGAAGATTGCTTCGTACCTCGCACTGATGGACTATATTAGATAAAAATTAATGACAATTACGAGCCACGGAGAAGAACTGATTTTAGATAAAGAAAGGGCTTTATACTTACCACAACATCAACTTTTAGCCATTAGCGATTTGCATTTGGGAAAATCTGCACATTTTCGTTCTGCAGGTGTTCAAGTTCCTTCTACTATTGCCCAAAATGACTTGCAAAGATTAGGTCTGCTGATCGAAAAGTATAAACCTAAAACATTGTTAATTAATGGCGATATGTTTCATCATGGTTTAAATACAGATATAGATGAGTTTGCATCGTGGAGGAAGCAATTTAGTGAACTCACTTTCTTACTTGTGAAAGGAAATCATGATAGATTGGCAAATGCAGACTATGCATCTATGCAAATTGAAATACATGAACCAAGTTTTTGTTTGGGGCCCTTTTGCTTTATTCATGATGCACCGAAATGCATTGAAGAAGAGCTGTATCCGATAAGTGGCCACATTCATCCTGGCGTTACTGTAGTGGGCAAAGCAAAACAGCGTTTAAAATTTCCATGTTTTTTCTTCGGAAAGGAATATGCAGTTTTGCCAGCATTCAGCACATTTACTGGCCTTTATAATATTTACCCTAAAACTAACGAGCAAATATTTGCGGTTACGCCAAACAAAGTGGTTGAAGTATAATTAAGAATGAGAATCGATGATCTGTTTCAGTTGTGAAGCTTGCAAAACGCCACTTTGGCGCCAAACTTGTTTTCCTTGTTTGAATAACATTAAAGTAGGTACACTTTGGACAGAATATGCTGATGCAGCCGCTTGATTTTTATCGATATCAATCTTGATAATAGAAACTGAATCGCCAACCTGCGATTTCAATTGTTCTAAAATCGGTTTCATCATTTTGCAGGGTCCGCACCATTCAGCAAAAAAATCTACCAAAACTGGTTTCTCTCCATTTATTAATTCTGAAAATTTGCCCATAATTCAAGTTGTTAGTCGTTAATCGTTAGTAAAAAAACAGAATTTGTGTGATTTGGTTTTAAATGAAAAAAGTCAAGTTTTGAAAAACTTGACTTCTTTTTATTTTAATTAAATTTCTCTGTTAAAATCCCAGTTCTCCAGGTAGTCTGCTACTCTTCTTACAAACATCCCTCCTAACGAACCATCAACAACTCTATGATCATAAGAAAGAGAGAGGAACATCATGTGTCGGATAGCAATTACATCACCGTGTTCGGTTTCCAATACTGCAGGTTTCTTTTTAATTGCACCAACAGCCAAGATAGCAACTTGTGGTTGGTTTATAATTGGGGTGCCCATTACATTTCCAAACGATCCGACATTTGTTAATGTGAACGTTCCGCCTTGTGTTTCATCAGGCTTAAGTTTCGAAATCCTTGCTCTTGCAGCTAAATCGTTAACGGCTTTAGTTAAACCAACTAAATTTAACTGATCGGCATTTTTTATCACCGGAACAATGAGGTTTCCGCTTGGCAAAGCAGCGGCCATACCAATATTTATATCACGTTTTTTGATAATTTGTGTTCCGTTAACAGACACGTTAATCATCGGAAAATCTTTAATGGCTTTTGCTACAGCTTCAACAAAAATCGGCGTAAACGTTATTTTCTCATTTTCACGTTTCTCAAAACTATTTTTCACCTTATTACGCCACAAAACCATATTTGTAACATCAGCTTCAACAAACGAAGTTACGTGCGGAGAGGTCGTTTTGCTCATCACCATGTGATCGGCAATAAGTTTTCGCATTCTATCCATTTCAATAATTTCATCGCCACCGGAAACTGATGTTGTCGACGTTTTAGTTGCAACAGGTACTTGTTTTGAAGCGCCAGTAGGTTCAGCAACCGGCTGATTAGGAGCCTTCGAAATGGTTGATGAAACATTTGATTGCCCACCGTTTCTATTTGAAATATAATTTAATAAATCATCTTTGTTTAGACGACCATCAGCTCCCGACCCTTTGATAGAATCAAGTTCTTCGATTGAAATATTCTCTTGTGAAGCAATACTTTTAACTAAAGGCGAGTAAAAACGTTCTGATGCCGTAAAATCTGATTGAACAGTGGTTGACTTTTGTTCGGAAAGTTGTTCCAATCCTGGGATAGCTTCGGGCTTTTCTTCAACAATTGGCGTTGGCTTTACAACTTCTTCAGTTCTTGTTTCCTCGTTATTGCCAGTTTCAATAATTGCAATGATGTCTCCAACCTGGGCAACTTCATCTTCCTTAAATAACTGTTTTACTAATTTTCCCGCAACAGGCGATGGAACTTCGGAATCAACCTTATCGGTCGCGATTTCTAAAATTGTATCGTCTAAATCAATAGAGTCGCCAATTTGCTTTACCCATTTAATTACGGTTGCTTCTGCAACACTCTCACCCATTTTCGGTAACAATAGTTCGTATTGAGCCATATTAAATTACAGTATTATATATTGGTATTGCCACAAAAATACAGTTTTTATTCGTTGTCTTGGTCTTCTCTAAGTAGATTTAACAACATCATTAGTGCTGAAGCAGCCGAACGTTCGATATTTTGAATACGTTTGTTGCTGAAATTAAACACTTTAGCAATTGTTTTATTTCTTGATGAAATTGCAATCCAAACTGTGCCGACAGGTTTATCTTCCGTACCGCCGTCAGGTCCGGCAATGCCACTAACTGCAATGGAATAATCTGTTTGAAAATGCTTGATGGCACCTTCGGCCATTTCCTTAACAGTTTCTTCGCTCACGGCACCAAATTTTGTTAAAGTCTTTTCTTTAACCCCTAGAATTGATTCTTTTAGTTCATAAGCATAGGCTACTGCCCCGCCAAAATAAACAGAAGAACAGCCCGGATGTTGAGTAATCAAGTGCGCAATATATCCTCCGGTACAACTTTCGGCAGTGGATAAAGTTAAGCCCTTAGCTTTCATTATATTCAAAATGGCCTGCTCCAAAGGTATATCCTCATCAATTACAACAAACTTTTTAATTTTCGCGATAATTAATTGGGCATAACTTTCAACTTCTGCCTTTAAAGCAGCTTCATTTTCTCCTTTTGCTGATAAACGTAACCGAACTTGTCCTAACTTGGGCAGATAAGCAAGTTTGATATGCGAAGGCAAGTTATCCTCAATATCTTCTATTTCTTTGGCTAAAAAAGATTCCCCGATATTTGCCGTAAGGATAGTCTTATGAACAATTGATGGTAACTTAAACCTCGATTTAATTCTTGGCAGAACTTCATCATCCATCAAATACATCATTTCGTAAGGGACACCGGGCATTGATACAAAAATCTTTTCATGCTGTTCAAACCACATACAAGGAGCTGTCCCGTTTTTGTTAACGATCACTTCGCAGCCGTCAGGTACATCTGCCTGTTGCATGTTAATATCAATCAAAGGGCGTTTATATTTTTCAAAAATCTGACGAACCATTTCCAGAGCACCTTCATCTCTGCGAAAACCCATGTTAAAATACTTTGCCAGAGTTTTCTTGGTTATATCATCTTTTGTGGGGCCTAAACCACCCGTGATCAAAATAATATCAGCTCGGTTCTCGGCATCTGCCAAAGCTTCTAGAATGTGATTTTCATCATCAGAAACTGAAGTTATCTGTTTAACCGAAACTCCGATTAAATTTAACTGTTTAGCCATCCAGGCTGAATTAGTATCTACTATTTGGCCAATGAGGATTTCATCGCCAATTGTAATTATTTCGGCTAACATAATTTATTGATATGTATTGTAGAAACCTTGTCTTTTACTAAGTTTCAAATCCTGAAGTATTGATGATTTAACTTTTATAGTTACAGAATAACTTTTGTAGGCGCCATACGGAATCCAGTTCACACTCATATCCCAACAATGCAAATCGCGGTAAATTGCAATATTCATTGGTGTTAAACCTTTATTTTTGAAATCGTAACCCGAATTAAAGGTGAATTTCCATTTGGGTGTAAGGTTAAAATCACCGTTAAAATTTAAGGTATTTGTTATCGAGCTCACACCTAAATTATTTGTGTAATCAAACCGATATTGAAAAGCAAAATTCCATGGGATATTAAAGTCTACAAATGCATTCGGGTCGCGATTAATTGCATTTAGCTGCTCAGATTGTAAAGGAGTCATCCCCTGTTTTTCTACCTGCCCTTTTAAATTGTCGTAGTTTTCATTCTTCTTTTTTACCGCCTCGGCGTTAAAGCCGTAGTCAAAAGAAAATCCGAAATTTGTTAAACGCGGAAGGTATTTGCCATCTTGCCAAAAATACCTGTCAATTTCATTTTTCTGAACAAATACGCCGTTACTTGTCGAATCGCGTAACACATAAGGATTCAAAGTTCCGTTATAATTAATGCCTAACTTATCAGTGAACTGCGATCGACCACTAAAACTTATTGTCGATAGTTTTTTTGACGTAGCCAAAAGATTATATGATCCGCTGAAGGTTAAGCCTTGAATAATCGGAATTTTTCTCGAGCCTGTGCCCGTTGTATCTTTTGGCGATCTTACTTTCAATTCGGTTGTGTTATCTAAAATAAACCCAATTGAAGCCTGCCTTCCACCAAATGAGCCCGGAAATGCCATACCTTCTAAAGTTGAATAAGTAAGTGGTCTGCCTGTTCCGGGATTCATAATCACCCTTCCGTTTTGATCGATCGCTTCTTTATAAATGCCTTTCGATGGATCAGTAAAATCAGGCGAATAACTAAAGCTAACTGAAGGAGTCATCACATGGCGCAACTGTTGTATGTTACCCAGGTTTTTAAATTCTTTGGTTTTACCATAAACCTTGGTTGACATACTTGTTGATAAATTATAACTCCCACCACGTTTGAAGCCGCTAAGGGTATCAATTCTTGATGTGTATGTGCCATCAGTAAATGTTGTATATCTTCTGTTAATCGATTGGAAGTTCCACACCTCGTTGTAAGTTCCGCCCATACTAAAGGTTAAATACTTCAGCAGCGTAAAATTCATCCCGATGGGAATGTTATGGCTAAATCCTGTTTGAAGTTTTCTTAATCCTTCGGGTTTGAATAAAATGCTATCGGCGGTGTTAATTGTGTTGTTTCCTTGCAAACTATAACCTACCGTAATTTTCTGATACCATTTTTGCTCTCCCGTTCGGTTCTTAGAATCGAAAGGACTAATTGTAGACATATTCAAATTGAACTGCGGCAATTGCAAATAAATCTCCCTCTTATTAAAAGTTTGCTGAGCGCTTAATGCGGAACTGAAATTGAACAAACCACCTGCCAATACTTTCGAGTATGCAATGCTACTTGTTGATGTATTGGTTGCAATTGCACTTTGATCGTAACTGGTATTCGCCGCAGTTGCCGTATAATAGGTACTCGAACTTACGTTTACGCTTGCGGTAAAAGTAGAACCCGGACTTGCGTTAGGATTTTGGCTATGTGACCAGCCAACCCTGAAATTTTTCCCTACGTTTTCTTGTCCCTGAATACCATTTCTGCTATTGGCGTAATTAAGGTTTATATTACCGTTATACTTATATCTTTTAATGTAGTTGCTGGTTAAAGTAGCCTCATAAGACCCGTTTGTGTAAATGGTTCCGAGCAACTTCGCATCCCAATAATCATTTAAGCCTAAATAATACCCTGCATTTTGCAAAAAGAAACCTCTCGATGCATCTTCGCCCGGCGTAGGTAGTATTATTCCCGATGTTCTTTTATTTGTTTTTGGAAAAAATGCGAAAGGTAAAGCAAAAGGTGTCGGCACATCTTCAATTTGCATATAAACCGGACCAGTAATAATTTGCTTCTCTGTGGCAATACCTTTACTAATCATTAACCCAAAATGCGGATGTGGCAAATTACAGGTACTGTACATCATATTCTTGATGTGTAATTCGTTATCAGCTTGCTTTTTGCTTTGTCCGCCAGAGAAGAAACCGCCCTCCTGTTCAGAATAAACTCCATAAACTTTTGCCCGTGTTGTTGCAGAATTATAATAGAGAGAATCGGCTACCGCCGAGCCTTCCGTGCCTGATTTAAAAATTGGCTTGCCCACATATCTTTTTGTTTTGGGATTCGTCCTTCCGCTGGCAAAAATTATATTGTTTTTTTGATCGTAACGAATGTAATCTGCATCCAACTCAAAATCGCCGTAAATAACACGTGCATTGCCATACATATAGATAATGTTTTTGTCCTTACTCATACGGACGGAATCATCAGCTTTGTATTCTATTTTTTTATCAAGATCGCTATTGCTTTTAGGCTTAATCTTAGAACTATCCTTTTTTGAAGTATCTTGTTGAACCAATTGTTGCAATGAAAAAGCAGAATATGCGTTAGCTTTACTAACATTGAGTGTTAATAAAATGACAGAAAATAGTAAAATAGAGTTGCTAAGAAGTTTCAAATTCGTATTTGAATGTTATTTTTGCACAAATGTTTAATCAAAAACGTTCAAAATTAGTGAAAAATATACCATTGATGTATCTTAAAAACCTTTTAACACTTATTATTTGTTTAACGCTATTCAATACAATTGATAATCAAGCGTTTGCGCAGGAATATAAAATTAAAACAATTGTTATTGATGCCGGCCACGGTGGCAAAGATGGTGCAACGCATGGCATCTATTCAAAAGAAAAAGACGTGGCATTGAAAACCGCTTTGAACTTAGGGAAAGCCTTGCAAGATAGTCTGAAAGATATCAAAGTTATTTATACAAGAGAAACCGATGTTTTTATTCCACTTTATGAGCGGATAAATATTGCAAATAACGCCAAAGCCGATCTTTTCATTTCGATTCACTTGAATGATATGCCTGTCCGCGTATCACGCGTTGTAGATTATTATAAAAAAGTAAAAGGCAGAAAGGTTCCTGTTTACAGAACTGTTACCTCCAAAAGTACTTCAACCCGCGGTACCGAAACTTTTGTTTCCGGAACAGGGCGGTTAGGCGAGCAAGACGAAGTAATCAAAAGGGAAAACGCCTCGATGTTTCTCGAAGATAACTATCAGAAAAACTACGAAGGTTTTATCGCCAATACGCCTGAAAACGACATTATGCTTTCTTTAATGAAGCAAACCAACCGCGAAAGAAGTTTAAAATTTGCATCTATGCTACAGCAGGAATATATAAATGCAGGCAGGATTAATCGTGGCGTTCAGGAGAAAAGCTTAGCTGTTTTAGCTCGTGCTGCTATGCCCGCAGTTTTGACGGAAATTGGCTTTGTGAGTAATCCCGAAGACGAAGATTATATGAACTCTCCTGAAGGGCAAGCCGAAATTGTTGGTGGAATAATTAAAGCAATCAAAAATTATAAACGCCTGGCAGAGACATCATTTTAATTTCCCTTAAATGAATATCAAACTTCTGTTAACAATAATATTCTTTTTTAATTTTTGCCTTGCCGGAAATAGCTTTGCGCAAGGCTACAGAATTAAAAGTATCGTAATTGATGCGGGGCATGGCGGGAAAAAGCCCGGCGCATCCGGAAGCTTTTCTACGGAGAAAGATATTTCCTTGAAAGTTGCCTTAAAATTAGGGGCAAAATTAAAAGGCGATCTTCCTGATATAAAAATCATTTACACCCGCACAAAAGATGTAGATGTTGACTTATATCGTCGTGCTGAGATTGCAAATGAAGCAAATGCTGATTTGTTTATTTCCGTTCACTGTAACTCCATGCCACCCGGCAATAAGCATATTAAAGGCGTAGAAACACTGGTTGCAGGTTCGCACAGATTAAAGGAGCAAGATGCTGCAATACGTGAGAATGCCGATATCAAGCTCGAAAAAAATTACAAAAGCAAATACGATGGTTACGATCCGAATAATCCGGGTACATTTATTCTTTTATCATTATTAAAAAACACGTTTCGGGATAAAAGCATTAAATTCGCAAAGTTAATCCAGAACAGCTACGTAACACGAGATGAAAGGTTAAGCAGAGGTGTTAAAGAACAAGGTGTTTTAGTGTTGCAAAGATGCGGAATGCCTGCCGTTTTAACTGAGGTTGGTTTTATTTCCAATAAAGAAGAAGAAAAATATATAAACTCTGAAAAAGGGCAAAATGAAATTGCCGAATCTATTTTAGCGGCCATCAAAACCTACAAGAAAAACATAGAGATAAAATAAAATTGGCATTATAAATGATGCAGGTTTAAATAAAAATTAACATACACCAAACAAAATCAACGATGTGGAGATTATGTAATCAGAATTACATTTTACGCATCAAAAAACAATTATAGCGCTCAGGCAAGTAATAATTATTAATTTTAGCACTTGTAGCCATTAAATAAAAACACTCATGAAGATTAAGAACGAAACCAAAGTAGGTATTTTAGCTGCATTTGCCATTGCTTTATTAATAATAGGTTATAACTTTTTGAAAGGAAATTCAATATTTTCCAGCGAAACGAAATTATTTGCCCGTTATACAAGAGTTGACGGTTTAACAGTTTCAAAACCAATATTAATTAATGGTTATCAAATTGGTCGGGTTGCAGCCTTACAACTGGAGCCGGGCGGAACGATTCTTGCAACGCTAAGTATAAATAGCAAATATGAAATTCCTGAAAATAGTATAGCAAAGCTCGAGGGCACCGATCTTTTAGGTAGCAAAGCAATTGTAATGTCTTTAGGTAATTCTAAAAAAATGGCCGAAGATGGCTTTACCTTAAATGCTAATGTAGAGAAAGGCTTGATGGAGCAAGTTCAACCGGTGCAAAAGAAAGCAGAGTTGATCATTGGTAAGATGGATTCTATATTAAGTAGTGTTAACTCAATTTTAAATCCAAACTTCCAGAAAAATGTTGACAGAAGTTTCAGCAGTATCGCTGGAACTTTGGCATCATTAGAAACCACTTCTAAAAAGGTAGATGGTTTGGTTGGATCGGAAAGTGCCCGTATCGAAGCTATTTTCAAAAATGTTGAGGGTATTACCGCGAACTTGAATAATAACAATAAAAAAATTAGCGATATTTTAACAAACATCAATACTGTAACCGATAAGTTTGCCGCTGCTAACTTTAAAGAAACTTTAGATAAAGCAAACAGCGCAATCGGCGATTTGCAAAGCGTTATTTCTGGTATTAAAGAAGGAAAAGGAAGTTTAGGCCAATTGTTGAATGATAAGACGCTTTCAGATAATTTGAACAGTGCATCGAAAAATCTTGATGCTTTAATGATAGATTTAAAAGCCAATCCAAAACGTTATGTACACTTCTCGGTATTTGGTGGTGGCAATAAAAAAGATAAGTAATAATTAATTAATAAAAACCGAAGCCTTGCAGTTTAAAATTGCAAGGCTTTTTTACTTTTAAAGATTTGGTAAAGCAAATACAGTAGCAGTATTTACGCTCGTTCCTTCTTTCCACTAAATCTTTTAACCGAAAAAGTTAAAAGGATATCGCTGCAATAAGGTTTAAAAAATTTTTTAAGTTAAAGTTGAAAAGTTCTCCCTTCAATAGCCAGCTCTGTATTCTCGAAAATAGACTGAGTTTCTTCCAAAATCATTTGCAGCGTCTTGTAACGCGATGAAAAGTGTCCGATTATTAATTTCTTTACATCATTAATTTTGGCTATTTCCCCCGCCTGTAAAGCTGTTGTATGGTGTGTTTCATTTGCCCTATCTAAAAGTTCATGCATAAAAGTCGCTTCATGGTAGAGCGTATCGCAACCTTTTATAATCGGGAAATACCGTTCGTCGTACATCGTATCAGAGCAATACGCATAGCTTCTCGGTGGATCTGCAGGTATTGTATAATCTTCGCTCTTTAAAATTTCGCCATCAGGTAATTCTACATCAATTCCTTTTTTTAAGGCAGTGTAATAAGCCATCGGGATCTCGTCAGTTTTTTCTTTAATCAGCTTTCGCTGCCTCTGCTTTTGAACGAATATAAAACCAGTAGTTGGAATGCGGTGATTCAAAACCACAGTTTTAACAATCAAATCCTGATTTTCAAATATCTGTTTGGATTCATCTGCTTCAATCGGAAAAAATTCAATAGGGTATCTCAGTACAGTATCAGAATATTTAAATTGAATCTCTAAAATTTCTAACAGAGGTTTCGGACCAAAAATCTGCATCGGTTTAACACGGCCATTTAAATGCAAGCTGGATAATAAACCGATCAAGCCAAAGTAATGGTCGCCATGCAAATGGCTAATGAAAATATGATCAATTCTTGCGGCTTTCAGGTTAAACTTTGTCAATTGTTGTTGAGTCCCCTCGCCGCAATCTATTAAATAAAATTTTTCATTACAATTCAAAAGCTGTGCCGATGGGTTCCTGTTAAAAACAGGTGTTGCCGAACTGCTTCCCAAAATTGTAACTTCAAACTTCATGGTATATGATGTAAAAAGCCTCGTAGATTTCTATAAACTACGAGGCCGGAATTTTATTTAAATCTATTTATTTTGCGCCTCTGAATTCTTTTTCCAATTCATCCATAAAGATGAAATCAGTTGCCTCTGCCAATGTATTAACAAACGTTACAGATTGGAATATGTTTGATAATTCTATTATTGGTGCTAATTGATCGTTAATTCCGGTTACAATAAATAAACCACCAGCCGATTTGCAAAGTCTGTCCCCTACTAACAAGCAGCTCAAGTCTTGTGCATCCGTACATTCTTTAACATGGCTTAAATCAACAATGATGTTTTTAAAGCCCTCTGCATTAAGTAAGTATAATTCTGATTTTACTCCCGGTGCATTATCATTTGTAAACTTCGGCTCTTTAAGCTTCAGTGTTACATATTTATCATGTTTATCTACTGAAAATTTCATCTCTCTAATCTTTATTTGGCTAATGTATAAAAATTTAAAGGGTTTCCAAAGCCTTTAAAACATTGCTTTCGATGCGGCTCGAAATGGCATCAGCGTCTGCCTTGATAAATTTTTCTCCAACAATTTTCTCGTAAAGCTCTATGTACCGCTCAGAAATCGAATTTACAATTTCAGGAGTCATCTCCGGAATTACTTGCCCGTCTTTGCCTTGAAAACCATTTTCGATTAACCATTTTCTTACAAATTCTTTTGAAAGTTGCTTTTGAGGCTCATCTGCATTCTGGCGTTCCTGATAGCCCTCAGCGTAAAAATATCTTGAAGAATCCGGCGTATGGATTTCATCTATTAAATAGATAACACCATCAGCTTTTCCGAATTCGTATTTGGTATCAACCAAAATTAAGCCGCTTTTGGCTGCAATTTCTGTACCTCGTTGATATAAAGCATAAGTGTAGTTTTCCAATTTTTCATAATTTGTTAAAGAAACGATGCCCTTTGCTAAAATTTCTTCTCTGGAGATATCTTCATCATGTCCAACGGCTGCCTTCGTAGTTGGTGTAATAATCGGCTGTGGTAACTTGTCGTTTTCTTTTAAACCCTCGGGTAGTTCAACACCACAAACAGAACGTTTGCCAGCACTATATTCACGCCAGGCATGACCTGCCAAATACCCTCTAATCACCATTTCAACTTTAAAAGGCTCGCAAATGCGACCTATTGTAACCATGGGATCTGGAACGGCTAAAACCCAATTGGGAACGATATCCTGCGTAGCAGCTAAAAATTTCGCAGCGATTTGGTTCAATACCTGGCCTTTAAACGGAATTGCTTCCGGTAAAACTACGTCAAATGCAGAGATACGGTCTGACACGACCATTACCATTAATTTGTCGGCGATTGTGTATACATCCCGTACTTTACCTTTATAGAAATTGCTCTGATCAGGAAAATTGAAGTTTGTTTCTTTTTGTGCTTTCATGAGGGGATAAAAATAAATAAAAAAGTCGGAAACTCTGATGTCAGAAGACATAAGATACACCTTCTGAGAAGAAAAAACCTCGTAGTTTTATCAGCTACGAGGTTTAGACGAATTCAATTTGCTTAGGACTTTCCTGAAGTCATCACAGGAAACTGTCGCTATAAATTTGTTTTTAACCTGAATATCAATTTCACGATCGCTTTTAAATAGTTGAAGCCTGCCTTTAAACAATTGACCCTTATCAACTTCTAAAAAAGACAACAGGTTTGTAAGTTTTTCATTCCGACAAACCCATATTTCATTATTTTTTAAAACCGCCAGCCTGAGGTTATGTGCTAACGTCTCAAAGGAGAGTTTTAAACTATTATCTAATGAAATGCTTTCCATTGTCTAATCGCTATGTAGTGTTTCGTTTCCCGAATTCAAGCTACTGTATATCGCCGTAAGCTTTAAGGATATCTTTAACCAATTTATGGCGAACAACATCTTCTCCGCTTAAATAAATGATATCGATACCTTTAATATCTTCAAGAATCCTCAAACCGTTAAACAAGCCCGACATTTGTTTTTTCGGTAAATCTACCTGCGTAACGTCGCCTGTAACAATAAATTTCGCGGTCGGCCCCATACGCGTTAAAAACATTTTCAACTGCATGTCTGTCGCATTTTGTGCTTCATCTAAAATCACAAAGCAATTATCTAATGTACGACCACGCATAAAGGCCAAGGGGGCAATTTCGATTGTTCTATTTTCGATGTAAAATTTAAGCTTCTCTGCGGGAATCATATCATCCAGCGCATCATACAATGGACGTAAATAGGGGTCGATCTTTTCTTTTAAATCACCCGGCAAAAAGCCAAGGTTCTCTCCCGCTTCAACTGCGGGCCGAGTTAAAATGATTCGCTTAATCTCTTTATTTTTCAGTGCCCGAACTGCCAAAGCAACTGCCGTGTAAGTTTTACCTGTTCCGGCAGGGCCGATGGCAAAGAGGATATCATTTTTGGCGATGCTACTTACCATTCTGCGTTGATTTGCAGTTCTTGCCTTAACCAATAATCCATTGGTGCCGAAAACGATAACTTCACCACCGCCTCCGGTTGGCTGCTCCACATCTTTTTTAGCAACACCTGCAGCCTTTTGCCCTAAAATAGATTCGACATCATTATTGCTTAATGAACTGTACTTTTCCAGGTGCGCTACCAGTTGATTAAATTTGTCTTCAAATGCCTTAAGTTCCTGTTCATCACCGAGAACCTTAACATCACTTCCTCTCGCCACAATCTTCAATTTAGCGAAAGCACCTTTAATCATTTCATAATTCTCGTTATTCGGCCCCCAAAAGTGAGCAGGATTTACGGTATCCAGAGTTAATTTTAATTCGTTCAAACTGTAGTATTTTAAAAAGTTATCGGGG
>Ga0308164_10003431_pt1 | contig 14290 bp, 14 predicted proteins | sample PhyTR2_FD_201031 | JGI IMG/M metagenome (GOLD analysis project Ga0308164, IMG submission 201031) | Phyllosphere microbial communities from UC Gill Tract Community Farm, Albany, California, United States - DLSLT.R2 | ecosystem: Host-associated > Plants > Phyllosphere > Unclassified | place: USA... | reverse complement strand
CCTGCATCCGCTGCAAGTACATGGACTGCGTGGAAGTGTGCCCGGTCGACTGCTTCTACGAAGGCGAGAACATGCTGGTGATCAATCCCAGCGAGTGCATCGACTGCGGCGTGTGCGAGCCCGAATGTCCCGCCGAGGCGATCCTGCCCGACACCGAGAGCGGCCTCGAGCAGTGGCTCGAACTGAACACGACGTTCTCGGCGCAATGGCCCAACGTCACGCGCAACGACAACCAGACGCCGCCGGATGCCGACGCGATGAAGGGCGTCGAGGGCAAGTTCGACAAGTATTTCTCGCCCGAACCCGGCGCAGGCGACTGACAAGTCACGGCTAATCCCGGATGGGGCAAGCCGCCTGCCATGTTCGGCTGGTAATTTTGTTGCAAAGCTGCTAGATGGGTCCGCGACGGGCGCGATGATTCACGTCATCCGCTTGACGTACAGACCTATCCCTCCCCCGATGCAGCAGCGACGAGTCCTTCGTCGAGGCGTCGCGTGGAGGCCTGATCCGGAAAGGCCCCAAATGGCTGCCAAGGCACTGTCCTTCGATGTCGGTGATTTCGTCGTTTATCCCAAGCACGGGGTCGGCCGTGTGATCGAGCTCCAGCGCTCGGAAATCGCCGGCATGACACTGGAACTCTACGTCCTCCGGTTCGAGAAGGAGCGCATGACGCTCCGCGTGCCGACCAACAAGGCCGAAAGCGTCGGCATGCGCAAGCTGTCGTCCGACAAGACGATGCGCGAGGCGATGGACACGCTCAAGGGCAAGCCCAAGGTCAAGCGCACCATGTGGTCGCGCCGTGCGCAGGAATATGAGGCGAAGATCAACTCGGGCGACCTCGTGTCGATCGCCGAAGTGGTCCGCGATCTGTTCCGTGCCGACGACCAGCCCGAGCAGAGCTATTCCGAACGCCAGATCTTCGAAGGTGCGACTAGCCGCCTCGCGCGCGAACTGGCGGCGATGGAAGAGCTCGACGAGCCCAAGGCGCAGGAGAAGATCCTCGACATCCTCCGCGCCGCGGCTGCGATCTACAACAAGGACAAGGTGCCGGCGTAACTGCCGGTTGCTTTGCCGAGACGAAAGGGCGGTCCTGCGGGGCCGCCCTTTTTCGTTCTGCTGCTTCCTCCCTCAAGATGGGGGGCCGTTCAGCGAGCCAGCGCCAGACAAGTTTCTCATTGCGCCGTCCCGTAGCGGGTGTATTGTTTTAATAATACACAGGAGGATGCGATGAACTTTCTTGCGCTCGGACTGATCATTCCTCTCGCGGCCTGCTCGTTCAGCTGGAACGGCGACAATGAAGGCTCGGGGGCTGCGGCGGCCGGTTCGGGGACCACCCGAACCTTCCAGGTTGCCGGTTTCAACGGCATCGACCTTCGGGGCTCGGACGACGTCGACGTCCGCGTCGGTAACGGCTTTTCGGTTCGCGCCGAGGGACCGAGCGAACAACTCGATCGCCTGCGCATCGAGCGTGACGGGGATACGCTCAATATCGGTCGCAAGAACGGGTCAAGCTTGGGCTGGAGCAAGGGCGCGAAGGTGAAGGTGTACGTCACCCTGCCACGGCTGACCGACGCGAGTGTCTCTGGATCGGGCAACATGGCCGTGGACCGTGTCGAGGGCGGTGGGTTCGAGGGCGGAATCGCCGGATCGGGCAATCTCGACATCGCCGCAATCAAGGTCGACGTTGCGAAATTCACGATTGCCGGATCGGGTACCGCGCATGCGAGCGGCACGGCACGCGATCTGACGGTGGACATCGCAGGCTCGGGTGATGTCGACGGCACGCGGTTTGAGGCGCAATCGGCGACGGTCGAGATCGCCGGTTCGGGAAGCGTGCGCGCGGTAGTAAACGGCGCTGCCAAGGTCGCCATGTTGGGCTCGGGTGACGTCGATCTCGGGCCGCAATCCCGCTGTACGATCTCCAAGATGGGCTCGGGGCGGGTTCGCTGCGGGCGGTAAGCCGCCGCCGCACTTGCGCGGGGGTACGGAACCGGCAACGTTCGCGGGCATGAGATATCTGCTCGCCGCGTCGCTGCTCCTGTCCTCGCCGACATTCGCCCAGTCTTCCGCGACGAGCCGGACGGTCTCGGTCGGCAGCTTCGATCGCGTGCGGGTCGAGGGGCCGTTCGAGGTCCGCGTCACGATCGGCTCTCCGCGTGCGACCATCACCGGCCCGGGCAGGGGGGACGATGTGGCCGTCCGGGTCGATGGTACCACGCTGTCGGTGCGGAAGGGCACCGGCGGCTGGGGCGAGCAGACGCGTGGCGGCGGCGGGGCGGGGCCGATCGTCGTGACGCTCTCGACACCCGAGCTGACCTCGGCCAGCGTCGCGGCCGGCGGGCGGCTGACGATCGCGAAGATGCGCGGCATGCGCGTCGACGTGACGGTCAGCGGTAACGGGAGCTTGGCCCTGGCGGCGGCCGATACCGATCAACTGAACGCAACGCTGATCGGCACCGGCCAAATGACGCTCGCCGGCCGCGCGGCGCGCGCGCGCCTCGTGACGAGCGGGCCGGGCGCGATCGACGCAGCGGGGCTGGCGGTCAACGACCTGACCGTCCACCTCGACGGTGTCGGCGAGACGAAGGCGGCGGCGCGCTATACCGCGCAGGTGACGAACAGCGGGCTGGGAACGGTCACGATCATCGGCAACGCAAAATGCCGCGTCGATGCGGCGGCCGGTGGTCCGGTGGTGTGTGGGAAGCCGGCGGCGGGGGTCTCTGCTCCGTAGAAGGGGATGGTGTGCTGCTGCCCCATCCACACCGACCTCTCCCGGGCGATATCCGCATCTGGATCGAGCCAGTTACCCTATCCGTATCGGCCTTCATATCTTCCGAACGTGTATCGTCATTCCCGCGGAGGCGGGAACCCATACTGGCTGACCTCACACTGAGATCGCTATCCTCTGAGGATATGGATCCCCGTCTGCGGGGATGACGATGGAGTTTATCGTCGGGTAAGATGAACCTCGACGAGTTCTCATCCCTTAAATAAGCGCCAATTCCGTGAGCTTCGTCATGAGCGCCGGTGGCATCACGTCCAACCCGGTCGCATCGCCGCCCAGATCGAGCGGCGCATCCGCCCCTTCAAGATACCGCCACCCCTGATGCGCGCGTTTCGGCCGCGCCTGCACCAGCACCAGCTTCGGATCGATGTGGATCGCCACGCGGCCCTCCTCGGCCTCGCCGAACCCGAGGATCGGCGAGCGGGCAATCAACTGGTGTTTCAGGATCCAGAACATCGAACCCTGACCAGCGACCTCCTCATGCCGCTTGGGCAGGTAGCGCGTGGTGAGAAACACCGGCCCCTCTTCGCCGCGCAGCCGGAGCCGCTCGGCGAGGTGATCGACGCTTTCCGCGCCGAACGCGACTTTGGTGAGGTGGAGCGGCATAGCGTTGGAAATGGGCGTTAATACCGGACGATCAACCGTGCAGACCCCACAAAGACGCGAGCCCGAGGAACGAGAAGAATCCCATCGTGTCGGTCATCGTCGTCACGAACACCGCCGACGACACCGCAGGGTCGATCCGGAACTTGTCGAGCGTCACCGGCACCAGCACGCCGCTCAGCCCCGCCGTGATATTATTCACCAGCATCGCCGCCGCGATCACCAGCGACAGGTCGGTATTGCGGAAGATAACATACGTCCCAAGTCCGATCAGCGCGCCCAGCATGACGCCATTCGCGGCGGCGATCCGGAACTCGCGGCCGATCATCCGCGCGGTGTTCGAACTCGTCAGCTGGTTGGTCGCCAGCGCGCGCACCACCACCGCCAGCGTCTGCGTGCCGGCGTTACCGCCCATCCCCGAGACGATCGGCATCAACACCGCGAGCAGCGCAAAGCTCGCGATCGTCCCCTGGAACAACCCCACGACCGACGACGCGACCATCGCGGTGCCGAGATTGACCACCAGCCACGTGAACCGAGTCCGCACCGTCAGCCGGATCGGCTCGTTGATGTCGCCGTCGCCTGCACCGGCGAGGCGCAGCGTATCCTCGCCCGCCTCTTCGGAGATGATGTGGACGATGTCGTCGACGGTGATCATCCCGACCAGCCGGCCGCCATGATCGACCACCGCCGCCGAGATCAGCGCGTATTTCTGGAAGCGCAGCGCGACTTCCTCCTGGTCCATGTCGACCGGGATCAGCGTCTGCTCGCGCTTCATCACGTCGGCGATCGCGATCCCGCGCGGGGTGCGCAGCATCCACGAGAGCTGGCACGTGCCGATCGGCTTGTGCGCCGGATCGACGACGAAGATTTCCCAGAAATCGGTCGTCAGCTCCTCGTGCCCGCGCAAATAGTCGATCGCGTCGCCGACCGTCCAATGCTCAGGCACCGCGATCAGCTCGCGCTGCATCAGGCGACCGGCGGATTCCTCGGCGTAGCTCAGCGCCTCCTCGATCGCGGCGCGGTCGTCGGGATCGAGTGCGCGCAGCACCGCGCGCTGCTCGTTCTCGTCCATGTCCTCGATGATCGCGACGGCATCGTCGGTATCGAGTTCGGACGCGAGATCGGCGACCTGGTGCGGCTCGAGCGCATCGATCAGATCCTCACGGACGTAATCGTTCATCTCGGCGAACACGTCGCCGTCGAGCAGGTCGGTGACCGCACGCGCCAGCGCGGCGCGGTCCTGTTGCGGGGTCAGCTCGAACAGATCGGCGATGTCGGCCGGGTGTAACGGCTCGACCAGCGTCCGCGCTGCCTCGTCGTCGCCGTCCTCCACCGCATCGAGCACCGCCCGCACGAATTCCGGCCGCAGATGGTCGTCGCGATCGAGCTGGTTTTCGGGCTGGGTGTCGGTTTCGACCTCGGGAAGCTCGAGTTCGCTCATGGCTGCCTCCCTTAAAAGATGCGCGGTTGGGCCCTAACGCGGCGCGCGTGCATTTGCCAGTCGGAGTGCGGCTCCCTATCTGCCGCGCATCAATTCAGGAGAACATGAATGGCTGACACCCCCGAAACGCTTACGCTGACCCTCGATGGCGGCGACGTCACGATCAAGTTCCGCCCCGATCTGGCCCCGAAGCATGTCGAGCGCATTGCCGAGCTGGCGAACGAAGGCTTTTACGACGGCGTACCTTTCCACCGCGTGATCCCGGGCTTTATGGCGCAGGGCGGTGACGGTGGTCGCGGCGACGGCACCGGTGGGTCGAGCAAGCCCAACCTCAAGGCGGAATTCTCGGCCGAGCCGCATGTCCGCGGCGTGTGCTCGATGGCACGCACGAACCAGCCCGACACGGCGAACTCGCAGTTCTTCATCGTGTTCGACGACGCGCGCTTCCTCGACAAGCAGTACACCGTCTGGGGCGAAGTCACCGACGGCATGGACCTAATTGACGCGCTGCCGAAGGGCGAGCCCCCGCGTTCGCCGGGCAAGATCGTCAAGGCACGCGCTAGCTGAAGACTGCACCGGCGCAGCGAAGCTGCGCCGGAGACAGCCAAAGCCGGCCGGCGGAGCACAGCTCCGTCCGACGGCGCGGCTTTGCCGCGACGCGCTTGAGTTGGGGTGACGGGGTTACCAACCACCTCCGTCACCCCGGACAAGTTCCGAGGTCCATCGTTCCGCATTCTTACGACCATCGAGCTTGTGGAACCGTGGATGCCGGAACGAGCCCGGCATGACGGTTGATGCTCAGACCTCCGCCACCGTCCGTATCAGCCAATCATGGAACAGCTTGACCGGCTTGGTCTGCAACGCCCGCGGGCGGCAGACGAACCAGTAGCTGTACGGGCTCTCCACCTCGATATCGAACAGCCGAACGAGGCGCGGATCGTTCGCATCCTCGAAATGGCTCGCGTGCATGAACGCGACGCCGAGCCCCTGTGCGGCCGCCTCCAGCATCAGCGCGCCCGAATCGAAATGATCGATCGCCAGCGGCTCGATATCGTCGAGCCCCGCCGCCGTCCGCCACGCCGTGAACGTATCCGTCATGTCGCGGTGCACGAGCGCTGTCAGCGTCGAAAGTTGCTCAGGCCGCGTGACCGGGTCAGCGCGCTCCAGCAAGCTCCGCGCCCCGATCACATACACCGAATTGCGATCGAGCCGCCGCGCGTAGAAGGCCGGATCGATCTCGCGTGACAGCGCGATCACCGCGTCGAGCCCATCGCCGAGCCGCGACACCAGATGCGCCGCGGTATCGATATCGAGATGCAGCTCGGGGTGCGACGTGCGCAGCTCGCCTAGCCGCGGAAACAGCTTCTGCGACGCGTAGAGCGGCAGGATCCCGAGACGCAACCGCAGCACCTCAGTCGTGCTGGTCAGCGATTCGACCGCGTCCGACAGCGAATCGAGCACCGGCGCGATCTGCGCCAGAAGCCGTTCGCCGTCCGCATTCAGCACCATCGCCTGATGCCGCCGCGCGAACAGCGGCTTGGCGATGAACCGCTCGAGGCTCTGCACGCGTCGGCTGAGCGCAGGCGCAGACAGCGCCAGATCCTCGGCGGCGGCCTTGATCGACCCCAGCCGCGCGACCTGCACGAACGCCTCGATAGCCCCCAATGGCGGCAGCCTGCGCATGATTCCTCTTTCGACTCGACGAGTGTGACAACGACCGCTGGACGCATTCATGCATGCGATTGCAGTTAGCGCAATCGTAGCTGATCCCTTCGCACTTGCAACACGAACCGTCTCGACGCAAAAAGACCTCGCCTTTCAGGCATCCTCTCCTAAAAACTTTCATGGGCTGGCCTTCATTGGCCGGCCCTTTTTTTGTGTTTTCAACCCCTGACAAGGCTGGAACCGGCCCCCTATCTCGGACGCTACGAGATCGAATGGAGTCGACATGGCCGATAGCGAAATCCCCACGCGCAAAATCCAGGTCGCCAACGCGCGTCCCGAAGACAGCGGCCGCGGCCTGGCGCACCTGCCGCGCGCGCTGATGGCGACGCTCGGCATCGGCGAGGGTGATGTCATCGAGATTCTCGGCAAGCAGAACACGCCCGCGCGCGCCGTCGGTCCGTATCCGGAGGACGAGGGTCTCGACATCCTCCGCCTCGATGGCCTCCAGCGCGCGAACGCCGGTGTCGGTTCGGGTGATTACGTCGAGGTGCGCAAGGCCGAATCGAAGCCCGCAACCCGCGTCGTCTTTGCGCCAGCGCAGCAGAACCTCCGCCTCCAAGGCTCGACCAACGCGCTCAAGCGCACGTTCCTGGGCCGGCCGATCTGCCAGGGCGATATCGTCGCGACCGCGGGGCATCAGCGCGTCGGCAACATGCCGCCGGGCGTCCAGCAGTTCATGAACGCGCCGGCGTATGCGTTGCAGGAGATTCGCCTCGCGGTGATCGCCGCCAGCCCCAAGGGCGTGGTGCACATCGACGAGAATACCGAGATCGAACTCCGCTCCGAGTATGAGGAGCCGCAGGCAGCCCGCCGCGCTGACGTCACCTACGACGATATCGGCGGCATGGCGCAGACGATCGACCAGTTGCGCGAGATGGTCGAACTGCCGCTCCGCTACCCCGAGCTCTTTCAGCGGCTCGGCGTCGATCCACCCAAGGGAGTGTTGCTGCATGGCCCTCCCGGCACAGGCAAGACGCGTCTCGCGCGCGCCGTCGCCAACGAATCCGACGCGCAGTTCTTCCTGATCAACGGCCCCGAGATCATGGGCTCGGCGTATGGCGAGTCCGAGTCGCGCCTGCGTGAAGTGTTCGAGGAAGCGGCGAAGGCAGCGCCTTCGATCGTCTTCATCGACGAGATCGATTCGATCGCGCCGAAGCGTGGCCAGGTGTCGGGCGAGGCGGAAAAGCGTCTCGTCGCGCAGTTGCTGACGTTGATGGACGGCATCGAATCACGCGCCAACCTCGTCGTGATCGCCGCCACCAACCGTCCTGAAGCAATCGACGAAGCGCTTCGCCGTCCGGGCCGGTTCGACCGCGAGATCGTCGTCGGCGTGCCGGACGAGCGCGGCCGTCGCGAGATCCTCGGCATCCATACGCGCGGCATGCCGCTGGGGGACCGCGTCGATCTCGATGAGCTGTCGCGCACCACCTACGGCTTCGTCGGCGCCGATCTCGCCGCGCTGACCCGCGAGGCGGCGATCGAGGCGGTCCGGCGGATCATGCCCAAGCTCAACCTCGAGGAGCGGACGATCCCGCCCGAAGTGCTCGACGAATTGTCGGTCACGCGCGAGGATTTCCTCGGGGCGCTCAAGCGCGTCCAGCCCTCGGCCATGCGCGAAGTGATGGTGCAGGCGCCGACCGTGCGCTGGGCCGATGTAGGCGGTCTCGACGACGCGCAGATGCGGCTGCAGGAGGGTGTCGAACTCCCGCTCAAGAACCCCGACGCGTTTCGCCGCCTCGGCATCCGGCCGGCCAAGGGCTTCCTGCTCTACGGCCCGCCCGGCACCGGCAAGACGTTGCTGGCGAAGGCGGTCGCGCGCGAGGCGGAGGCGAACTTCATCGCCACCAAATCGTCCGACTTGCTCAGCAAATGGTACGGCGAAAGCGAACAGCAGATCGCCCGCCTGTTCCAGCGCGCGCGTCAGGTCGCGCCGTGCGTGATCTTCATCGATGAGCTCGATTCACTGGTGCCTGCGCGCGGCTCTGGTGCGGGCGAACCACAGGTGACCGAGCGCGTCGTCAACACGATCTTGGCCGAGATGGACGGGCTGGAAGAGTTGCAGTCGGTCGTCGTGATCGGCGCGACCAATCGGCCCAACCTGATCGATCCGGCGTTGCTGCGTCCCGGCCGGTTCGACGAACTCGTCTATGTCGGCGTCCCCGACAAGGCCGGGCGTCGTCGCATCCTCGGCATCCAGACGCAGAAGATGCCGCTGGCGTCGGACGTCGATCTCGACCGTCTTGCAGACCGCACCGACCGTTTCTCGGGTGCGGATTTGGAGGACGTCGTCCGCCGCGCCGGCCTGGTGGCGTTGCGCCGCTCGATCGACTCGACCGACGTGACGATGGCCGACTTCGACGGCGCGCTGAAGGAGTCTCGCGCCAGCGTCACGCCAGAGACGGAACGCGAGTACGAACAGATGGCCGCCCGCCTGAAGCAGGACGCGACGGCCATCCAGCCCCTGGGCTTCGCGTTCCCCAGCAAGGCGGACGACTGATCTAGCTTCCCACCCGGTTCCCGCCGGGTGGGAAGACGGGCGTAGTGAGCTTGTCACCGGGATCGCCGTTGCACACGGCATGGCCATGTTGTACCATTCGGTACAAGTTGATCGATAGGTGCCGCCATGTCCCGACCGCCACTGCCTCCGTTCACGCATGAGACCGCAGCGCAGAAGGCGCGCATGGCGGAGGACGCGTGGAACAGTTGCGATCCAGACAAGGTGTCGCTTGCTTACACGCCCGACAGCGTCTGGCGGAACCGCGCCGAGTTCCTGACCGGCCGCGACGCGATCGTCGTCTTCCTGACGCGCAAATGGGCAGCGGAACTCGACTATCGCCTTATAAAGGAAGTCTGGGCGCATGACGGCAACAGGATCGCGGTGCGGTTCGCCTATGAATGGCGCAACGACGCCGGCGACTGGTTCCGCTCCTATGGCAACGAGAATTGGGAGTTCGACGACGCCGGGCTGATGGCGCGCCGCATCGCCTCGATCAACGACTGCGCGATCGCGGACGGCGACCGCAAGTTCCATTGGCCGCTCGGCCGTCGCCCCGACGACCATCCCTCGCTGAGCGATCTCGGCCTCTGACCGCGAAGCGCGTCCTGACCGATCGTGCCGACGCCTTGCCGGCATTGGCCGAGGCGTTTCGTGAACACGGCTTCGAGGGGGCCAGCCTGGCGACGCTCTCGAAGGCAACCGGGCTCGGCAAGGGCAGCCTCTACAACTTCTTTCCTGGCGGGAAGGCGGAGATGATGGACGCCGTCCTCGCCGAGATAGACGATTGGTTCGTCACGACGATCTTCGTGCCGCTGGAGCGGGCGAGCGATCCGGCCTCGGCGATCACTGCCATGATCGAGGACGTGACGGCGTATTTCCAGTCCGGGGGCAGGGTCTGCCTCGTCGGCTGGCTCGGTCTGGGCGCCTCCGGTGACGTTTTCGCAGTCCGGATCAGCGGGTATTTCTCCCGCTGGATATCGGCCTTGGCGCACTGCCTCGAAGCGAGCGCTATCCCGTCATCGCTGGCCCTGCGCCTCGCCGAAGACACGGTTGCAGGGATTCAGGGCGCGATCGTCCTGGCGCGCGCTTCGGGTGAGGAGCCCATATTCGGGCGGATCGTCCGTCGGCTAGAAGGGATTTTGCTCGACGCAGTGGCATGTCATGGCAGGTCCGATGCGCAACCGGCCTGACCCAGCCTAAACGTCCTTCGCATCACGCAGCGAAACCCAGGCATAGGCGATCATCACGACGCAGGCCGCGCCCGCGACGAGATAGGGCAGCGAGTGCTGGGCTTCGTACAGGCCGACCCCGATCGAGGGGCCCAGTACGAAGCTCGCGCCGTTGATCGACGTCACCTTGCCCGCGACCGAGCCTTGCGCGTTGGCACCGACTGCGAGCGAGGACCCGGCGGTAAACCCCGGTCGCGTGAAGCCGAAGCCGAGGCTCGCCAGCGCGTAGGCCGTGGCGATCGTGTAGAGCGACGTGGCGATGCCGGTCAGCGCTGTGCCGACGGCCGCGAGTACGAGACCGGTCAGCACGAGTTGCCGCGGGGTCATGTTCAAGCGCGGGATGATGCCCCATTGCGCGAGCAGCGCAGCGCCTGCGCCCATCATCAGGACGATGCCGGTCGGCTCCAGCGCGAGGGCAGGGGCGAGGTGGAGGCGGTCGATCACGAGGAAGCCGATCGCCTGCCCCGTCATCGCCTGCGCGTGGCCCATCACCAGCCCGGCGATCATCCACGCGCGGATGCGGGGATCGGTATAGCCGACGTGTTCGACATGCGATCCGGTCGCGGCGGCGACCGACGCCCCGGTCGGCGCACCGCCGATCGAGGGATAGGCTGAACTTGCGCCGTGCGTCTCGTGCGGGGCGACGATCTTATCGTCCGGCAGCATCCGCCGCACCGTGATCCACACCGCCACCCCGAACACCGCGAACAGGAAGGCAGGGCCTGCGAGCCCGATCTCGACTCCGCCGATCGCGCCGAGGATCAGATACGGCGCGATGGCTGGCCCCAATATCGTGCCCAGCCCGAAGGCCGAGGCGAGTAAGGTCAGCGCCTTCGTCCGTTCCTCCCGTGTCGTCTCGCCGGCGACGAGCGCCTGTACCGCGGGCGGTGCGGCGGCGCCGAACGTGCCGTAGATCAGCCGGCCGCCGATGAAGCACAGGAACGCGGTCGTGCCGCCGATCCAGGCGTTGATCCCCGCGAGCAGGAACACACCGCACAAGCTCAGCGACACGCTGAACCCGCCGACGCCGAGCAGGATCATCGCGCGCCGGCCATGCTTGTCCGACCGGTTCGCCCAGAACGGCGCGGCGATCACCCACAGCAACGCCGAGACCGAGAACGCCGCCGCGACCGCGCTGTCGGCCACCCCGAGCGACCGCCCGAGTGCAGGCAGGACCGATTGCAGTGCTGTATTCCCCGCGGCGATCGTCAGCATCACAAGGAACATCAGCGCGAAGCGGCGGTCGATCTTCGGGCCGTCCGTCGATGCGCCAATCATCGGGCCGGTCATGGCCGTGTCCAATGATAGGCGCGCTCGATCCGCGCGACGTTGACCGAATAGCTGTCGTACCAGAGCGCTCGCCCGAACTCGCGAATCGCAGTGTGCTCGGGATGGTCGCGCCACGCGATCGCCGCGGCGTCGTCCGCCCAATAGCTGACAGTGATCCCCATGCCGCCCGCCTCGCGCGCGCTGTCGACGCCGCGATAGCCAGGCTGAGCCGCGGCTAGCGCATCCATGGCCATGGCGGCCTCGCCATAACCTGCGGCGTCCGCGTCGTTACGGATCGACACGAAAATAACCGCAATCTGTCCTGCCCGATCGTCGTTCATGATCCGTGCTTAAGCGATGCCGTACGCTTGGCAAAGCTGCCAGAACCACTTGGCGCAGCACGACTTCGGCTTCGGTTCGTCGCCCGATGCAACCTGCGGCCCTTGAAACGCGTTCGGAATTCGTGCGACGGGAGGGCCAAAGCCTCGCCAGCGTGCGGGACCCCTGACCGTAAGGAACGCGATGCCCAGTTCGACCACCGCCACCCGGCGTGCACGCAGCCGACCAGCCGGCGTGCCGTCCCCGTGGCAGATGTTCTTTTCAGGGTTCCTGAAACACCCGGTGATGGTCGGGTCGATCGTGCCGTCGTCGGACAAGCTGATCCGCAAGATGCTGGGGCCCGTCGACTGGGCGAACTGCAAGCTGTTCGTCGAATACGGCCCAGGCGTCGGCACGTTCTGTCGCCCGATCCTCGACCGGATGGCGTCCGACGCCAAGCTGGTGGTGATCGATACGAACCCCGAATTCATCCAGTATCTGCGCCACACGATCACCGACCCACGCTTCTTCGCGGTGCTGGGGTCGGCCGACGAGGTCGAGACGATCGTCGCCGACCACGGCTTCGAGAAGGCGGACTACGTGTTGTCGGGTCTTCCTTTTTCGACACTGCCGCCTGGTGTCGGCCCGGCGATCGCGACCGCGACGCACTCGGTTCTGCGGACCGGCGGCGCGTTCCTGGTCTATCAGTTTTCACCCAAGGTGAAGGACTTCCTGACCCCGCATTTTGAGTCGATCGATCACGACATGGAGTGGTGGAACGTGCCGCCGGCGCAATTGTATTGGGCGTGGAAGGACTGAAGCAGGCGCGGCAGCGTCCGCGCCGATGCGCAAAGCGCAGCGTCAGGCCCGGCCGGCGGGTCGGCTAGGACTAGCCGAACCCGTCCGACGGCGGCTTTGCCGTCGGGGATGGTAAGTTGAGATTGTCCGAATCCAAGGATCCTCCCCCGCCAGGGGGAGGTGGCAGGCGCCAGCCTGACGGAGGGGGAGGTAAGGGAAACCTCTGTTCCGTATCCTCCCGCTCCGACACCTTCGGCGCCACCTCCCCCTTGCGGGGGAGGATCGAAACCGCCCCCTATTCGTTGATCCCGAAGTTCACCCCTCGCGACAGGCTCGGGTCCACCACCGCCACGACGAAATACGCACCAAGCTGCTTGATCCGCTGCATCCAACTGGTGTTCGCCTGGTATAATTCCTTGGTCACCTCGACCGACTTCGCCACCTCGCCGTCGATATACCCCCGGAAATGCGCTGCGAACGCCGCATCCTCGATCCGCAGCATCAGCTCGAGATTGATGAACAGGCTGCGCATGTCGAAGTTCGCCGAGCCGATATGGACGGCGTCGTCGATCACGTAGAGCTTCGTGTGCAGCTTGGTCGGCTGATACTCGAACAGTCGCACGCCCTTGCGCAAAAGGCCGGCATAGGTGAACCGCGCGGCGGCGATCGTCGCATTGTTGTCCGATTTGCTTGCCGTAACGACCCGGACCTCGGCCTGCCGCCGCCCGGCCCTATCGAGCCGCCGGAGCAGCGCAGGGCTAGGCGTGAAATACCCGGCGATGATGTCGATCCGCCGCCCGCGTCGCATGTCGTCGCGCACCGCACGTGCCCAGGGCGACAGCTTCCGCGTCGGTCCACCGATCAGCCAGCGGGTCGCGCCCCTGGTCTCGCTCCAGTGCGACAGCGCCGCGTTCAGCCGCCGCAGCTTGCCCTTGGGTTCATGGATCCAGTCCTTCAGCGCATCGAAATAGCCGGCCAGCCGTCCCGCCGCCGGACCCTCGACTAGTAATCCCAGGTCACGCCACGCCTGCTCGGCGGCGGTGCCGAAATAATCATCCTCGATGTTGAAGCCGCCGATGATGATCCGCTTTTCGTCGGCGAGCGCGAGCTTCTGGTGGTTGCGGAGCAGATAGCGGCGGCCGAAGCGTGCGGAGAACCGGCATACCGACACATTGGCGGCTTCGAGCGGCTCGAAGAAGGCGTGCGGGGCATCGTCGCTACCGAACCCGTCGACGATCAGCGCGACCTCGACCCCGCGTTTGGCGGCGGCAATGAGCGCGGCGTTGACGCGCTTTCCGGACTCGTCGTCGGCGTAGATGTAATAGAGGATGCGCAGGGTTCGCTCGGCGCCGTCGATCAGCGCGAGCACCGCGTCCAGCCGGCGGGGGCCGGTGTCGAGCAGCGTCATCTGGTTGCCGTCGACGCTGAAAGTCGGCTGTTCTGCTGGATCTTCCATGGGCAGCCTGATGGACATGGCGGGCACCGGAGGCAAGCCAAGGCGCATTTCTTGACTTTGCAGGCCACTCCCCGTAGGCGACGCATTCTCATTCTATCGTTGTTACGAAGGAAGCCGCATGGCGCGCGTTACCGTCGAGGATTGTGTCGACAAGATCCCCAACCGG
>Ga0308164_10003430_pt1 | contig 14292 bp, 8 predicted proteins | sample PhyTR2_FD_201031 | JGI IMG/M metagenome (GOLD analysis project Ga0308164, IMG submission 201031) | Phyllosphere microbial communities from UC Gill Tract Community Farm, Albany, California, United States - DLSLT.R2 | ecosystem: Host-associated > Plants > Phyllosphere > Unclassified | place: USA... | reverse complement strand
GCGCCGGCGTGATGCCGGACAGATGCAGCCGATCGACGCCGCCGAGCAGCGAGGTCCAGTCCCAGGTTTCAGCAGGTGCCTCCGCGAACGACGACCAGGCCCGGTCGTAAATGACTTCGGTAGCGCGCAGACCTGCACCGGACGTCACGAAATACAGCCCCATCCGGTCGCCGCCCAGTGTGATCGTCGACGTGTCGACACCGTGTCCGCGCAACGTCGTTATTGCACTGCGGCCAAGATCATTGTCGGGGACCATCGTCGCCATCCCGACGTCGTGGCCGAGCCGTGCAAGCTGCGTCACGACGTTCGCCTCGGCGCCTGCGACCCAGACGTCCAGTTTAGGCGTCTGCAACAGCAACTCGCGACCTGGCGGGGAAAGCCGCAACATGATCTCGCCGAACGCCAGGAATTTAGTCATATCACCCCTTCATCGAACCCTCCCAGCACGGGGAGGAGAGCCACTGCTTGGTCGTGGTGGAGCGGGCGTGCCACGACGGATACGCTAACGGAAGCCCCTTCCCATCAGCTTGAGACAGGCCCTTACCCCCCGTGTCGGGACGAACGTCACCGAGCGAGCCAGCCGCCATCGACGGCAAGGATGTGGCCCTGGACGTAGTTGGCTGCGGCCGACGACAGGAACACGGCCGCACCGCCGAGATCGCTCGCGTCGCCCCATTTGCCTGCCGGGATGCGGTCGAGGATCGAGCGGTTGCGGATCTCGTCCGCCTGTAGCGCGGCGGTGTTGTTCGTCGCGATGTATCCCGGTGCGATCGCGTTGACGTTGACGCCCTTGGCCGCCCACTCGTTCGCGAGCAGCTTCGTAAGGCCACCGATCCCCGACTTCGACGCAGTGTAGCTCGGCACGCGGATACCGCCCTGGAAGGTCAGCATCGAGGCGATGTTGACGATCTTGCCCGAGCCTTGCGCGATCATGTGCCGCCCAGCGGCCTGGCACAGGAAGAACACCGACTTGAGGTTGGTATCGATCACCGCATCCCAGTCGGCTTCGGTGAAGTCGACCGCGTCGGCGCGGCGGATGATGCCGGCGTTGTTGATCAGGATGTCGAGCCCGCCGAGCTTGGCCACCGTCTCGTCGACGACGCGCTGCACCGGTTCGATCGTCGATAGATCGGCGGAGACGATCTCGGCTTTCCGCCCGAGCGCGCGGATCTGCGCGACGGTATCTTCGGCAGGCGTGCGACCGACGCAGGCGACATCGGCGCCGGCGGTCGCGAGCGCGACAGCGATGGCTTGGCCGATACCGGTGTTGGCGCCGGTGACGATGGCGACCTTGCCGGTCAGGTCGAAGGGGCCAGATACGGAAGGAGTGGTCATGCTCTTCTCCTCCCCTCCCGCCTGCGGGAGGGGCCGGGGGTGGGCTCGCGCTTTCCTCGCGCGGATCGGTGGAGGCAAGCGCGCGCCCACCCCCTGCCCCCTCCCGCAAGCGGGAAGGGGAAAGGCAGGCTCAAGCCAGCTGGCAGATATCCAGGACGTTCATGTCTGTATAATCCTGGTTCTCACCCGCCATCGCCCAGATGAACGCATAAGCCTTGGTGCCCGAACCCATGTGGATCGACCAGGGCGGGCTGATCACCGCTTCCTCGTTCGCCATGACGATGTGGCGGGTCGCCTCGCCCTCGCCCATGTAATGGAACACGCGATCCTTCTCGAGATCGTCGAGTTCGAAGTAGAAGTAGATCTCGCTGCGACGCTCGTGGATGTGCGGCGGCATCGTGTTCCAGACCGAGCCGGGCTTCAACACCGTCAGCCCCATGACCAGCTGCGCGCTGTCGCAGATGCCGGGGATGACCATCTGGTAGATCGTCCGCTCGTTCGAGTCCTCGAGGCTGCCGCGCTCCAGCGTCGTTGCATCACCGACCGAGATCACGCGCGTCGTGAACGCCTTGTGCGCGGGGCACGACGCCAGATAGAAGCGCGCGCCGTCGCCGGAGAACTGCACGTCCTTGGCGCCCATCGTCACGTACAGGCAGTCCTTGTTGCCGAGCGTAAACGTCTCGCCGTCGACCGTGACGGTACCGCTGACCTTGCCGACGTTGACGACTGCGAGTTCGCGGCGTTCGAGGAACGGGTGCCCCGCCGCCGACGCCGGCTCGGCTTGGTCGGGCAGCTTCACGAACCCGCTCGCAACGGCAACGCCGCCGATCACGAAACGCTCGGCATGCGTGTAGTTGAGCACGCATTCACCGTCGCGGAACAGGTCCTGGATCAGATACCGGTCGCGCAGTTCGTCGTTGGAGACGCACTCCATCATGTCGGGGTGCGTGGCGTAGTAGGTGCGATCGTACATAAAGGCTCCGGTCAGGCCGCTTGCGCAGCGAAATGGGGTTCGTCGATACGGTAAGCGCGGCGGACGAGGCCGCTCGTCAACTCGTGGGCAAGGTCAGCCGCTTCCCAGTCGGCAAGCCGGTGTTCCGCCACCAGTCGCGCCAGGAACCCGCAATCGATCCGCCGCGCGACATCGTGCCGTGCCGGGATCGAGAGGAACGCCCGCGTGTCGTCGTTGAAGCCGACGGTGTTGTAGAAGCCCGCGGTCTCGGTCGTCATCTCGCGGAACCGGCGCATCCCCTCGGGACTGTCGTGGAACCACCAGCTCGGCCCCAGCTTGAGGCAAGGATAGTGCCCCGCCAGCGGCGCCAACTCCCGCGCATACGAACTTTCGTCGAGCGTGAAGAGGATGATCGACAGCCGCGTGTTGGTCCCGAACCTGTCAAGCAGCGGCTTAAGCGCATGGACGTAATCGGTCCGCGTCGGGATATCGGCACCCTTGTCACGGCCATGGCTCGCGAACAGCCCGGCATTGTGGTTGCGCGACGAGCCCGGATGGATCTGCATCACCATGCCGTCCTCGACCGACATCGCCGCCATCTCGGTCAGCATTTGCGCGCGGAAGAGTTCGGCGTTGGCCGGCGTCCAGTCGCCGCGCGTCACCTTGGCGAACAGCGCCTCCGCCTCGACGCCCGACAGGTTCGCGGTCGCGGCGGTCGGGTGCCCGTGATCGGTCGCGGTCGCGCCGGCCGCACGGAAGTCCGCCCGGCGTTTGCGGTGCGCGGCGAGATAACCCTTCCAGTCGTACACGTCCTCGCCGGTCAGTTCGGCAAAGCGCGCCATCGCAGGTTTGAACGCCTCATGCTCGACGTCGATGACGCCGTCCGGGCGATACGTCGTGACGACGCGTCCGTTCCAACCGGACTGGCGGATGCGCTTGTGCGCGGCGAGGTCGTCATGCGCCCCCTCGGTGGTCGCGAGGAACTCAATGCCGAACCGGTCGAACAGTGCGCGCGGGCGAAACGCGTCGGACGCCAGCTTCTCGCCGATAAGATCGAAATACCGGTCCGCGGTCGATGCTTCGAGCGCCACGTCGATCCCGAACACATCGGCGAACACATGATCGAGCCACAGCCGCGACGGCGTTCCGCGGAACAGCGTGTAATGCTCGGCGAACAGCTTCCACGCGGCACGCGGATCGGTCGCGGGCGTGCCGCTCAGTAGCGGGATCGCCAGTGCATCGAGATCGACACCCTGGCTGTAGAGCATCCGGTAGAGATAATGGTCTGGCGCGAGCAGCAGCGAGGTCGCGTCGGTCCAGTTGACATTGTCCGCGAACCAAGTCGGATCGGTATGCCCGTGCGGGCTGACGATCGGCAGCGTCGCCACCTCGGCGTACAAAGCCCGCGCAATCGCCCGCGTCGCCGGTTCTGCCGGAAAAAGGCGGTCCGGATGCAATTTCAGAGCTCTTGCCATCGTCCATCCTCCTTGCCGCTTGACGCGATCCTCGGCCAATTTGGTAACCGGTGTCAGGAATATGCGCAACCGCCATTCTTCTATCGTCTCAAGCCTCGACGTCAGCGGGTGGCGAAACTGACGCGCGCCGAATCAGCGTCGAGAGGAACAGCGAGGGTTCCTCGACCAGATCGCTGCCATCGTCGGCTCCGGCGATCAACTTCAGCGCAGCGGAGCGTGCCATTGACGCGATCGGCCACCGCACCGTCGTCAGCGGCGGCCAGACATGCGCGGCGATCGGCGTGTCGTCGAACCCGATGATCGACAGGTCGCGCGGAATATCGAGCCCGCGTTGCCGCGCCGCATGGATGATCCCCGCCGCCATTTCATCGTTCGACGAGAAGATCGCGGTGGGTCGCGGCATGACGTCGAGCAACCGCTCCGCCGCCACCAGTCCCGACTCGAACGTGTAGTTACCGTCCGCGATCATGCTGCGAGGCAAGGCGATCCCGGCCGCAGCTAGCGCGTCCTCGAACCCCAATCGTCGCTCACGGGCCGACCGGAATCCGTGCGGCCCGGCGACTAGGCCTATCCGCCGATGCCCCTGCTCGATCAGATACTCGGTCGCTGTTCGCACCGCCTCACGATCGTTCGATGCGACCATGTGGTCGGTATCGTCGATCACCGCAGAGCCCATCCGGACGTACCGACAGCCGATCGATTCGCAGAGTTTCGCGACGGAATCATTCTCGCTGACCGGTGGCATCAACAGCACCCCGAACAGGCGCTGCCGTTCGAGAAAATGCCGAAGATCGTCGAGCATCGTCGCGGACCCACGATCGAGCGGGCGGACGACCATCTCGAATTCGGTCCCGTGCAACGCCTCCAGCATACCCTGTTGCACGTTGAGCACGGTCTGCGCATTCGGGTTGTCGTGAACCAAGCCGATCAGGAAGTTCCGCCGCAGCGCCAGCGCCCGCGCCTGCGGATTGGGAATATAGCCGAGCTCGGCGATGACATCCTCGACCCGCTTGCGCGTATCGTCGTTGAGGAGGGGAGACCGGTTGATGACGCGGCTCACGGTTTTCTTGGACACGGCCGCGATCCGCGCCACGTCGTTGATCGTTGGCTGACCGGTTTTCTGCATTGCGTGGGCATAGCTCGGTGATCGCGAGCCGACTAGTCACGCCCCACATTGAACGTCCATGACACGAGGCCTTGCCAATGCGCTTGTCAATGACACCGGTTTCCGATACGCTCTGATAAACGCAGATCACTGCGAATACATAGGAGGGGTTCTTGGTGGTACAGCCGGACACGACCGAGAATATCAGCCGCATCGCCCGGACGTTCGTCGAGGCACGCCGCGTCGGGACTTCCCTTGCGGAATTCCCGGGAAATGTTCCCACGACACTTGCCGAGGGGTACGCGGTACAGGACGAGGCGTTGCGCCTTGTCGAAGGTTTTATCGCCGGATGGAAAGTCGGCCGGATCAATCCGCCGCTGGACGGCGTCGACCGTCTGACCGGGCCGATCTTCGCGGACGAAGTCGCGACGGCCGGGGTGAAACCGGTCGCGATGCCGGTGTTTGCGCAAGGTTTTGCTGCCGCCGAGGCCGAATTCCTGTTGCGGATCGGTACGGCGCCCGATCCCGCCAAGCTGCGCTATACGGTGGACGAGGCACGCGCGATGATCGACGCGGTGCATGTCGGAATTGAGATTGCCAGTTCGCCCTTCCCGGGCATCAACGCACTTGGTCCGACTGTCACGGTGTCCGATTTCGGCAACAATAATGGGCTAGTCGTGGGCGCGGACGCGGAAGGATGGCGCGAGGGCGACATCAACGACTGGCCCGTCGAACTGTGGATCAACGATGCCTTGATCGGGGCCGCGACGAGTGCGACGATGCTCGACGGACCGTTCGGCGCGGTACGCTATCTGCTCGAACACATGGCCGCACGCGGGATCGCGTTGTCGCCGGGACAATGGGTCTCGACCGGCGCGGTCACCGGCGTCCATCCGGTTGCGATCGGTGACCGGGTCGAGGCACGCTTCGACGGACGGTTCGCCGTCCACTGCACCATCAAGGCCCGCTAGAGGCTGTCTTTAGGAGAGAAGCCAATGGCGAGCATGAACATGCCGGAGGTGGGCGCGGCCAACGCGAACGGCGCGGTCGGTGACGCAGGGATAGGCGGCAAGATCGGCCGCTATCGTTGGCTGATCTGCAGCCTGTTGTTCGCCGCGACCGCGATTAATTACGTCGATCGGCAGATGATCGGCGTGCTGAAGCCGACGATTTCCGCCGAACTTGGCTGGAACGAGACGACTTATGCCGACGTGATCTTCTGGTTCCAGGCGGCCTATGCGATCGGGTATCTGAGCTTTGGCCGGATCGTCGACGTGCTTGGGGCGCGGATAGGCTATTCGGTGGCGTTCGTGATCTGGACGCTAGGGCATACGCTGTGCGGGTTTGCTGGCAACGCGTTCCAGTTCTCCGCTGCACGCGTCGTGCTCGGCTTGGGCGAGGCGGGCAACTTTCCCGCGGGGATCAAAGCCGTCTCCGAGTGGTTCCCCGCCAAGGAGCGCGCGTTTGCGACCGGCGTGTTCAACGCGGGCGCCAACATCGGCGCGGTGATCACGCCGCTGATCGTGCCGATCATCACGATCGCATTCGGCTGGCGGATGGCGTTCATCATCACTGGCGCGATCAGCCTGATCTGGCTCGTCGCCTGGATCGCGATCTATCGCCGTCCGCGCGAAGTGGCGAAGCTGTCGCCCGCGGAACTCGCGCATATCGAGAGCGATCCGGCGGATCCTGCCAAGAAGATCGGCTGGCTCAAGCTGCTCGGCTACCGCGAGACTTGGGCGTACGCGCTCGGCAAGTTCCTGATCGATCCGATCTGGTGGCTGTTCCTGTTCTGGACGCCGGATTTTCTCGCCAAGACGTATCATCTCGATCTCAAGAGCTTCGGTCCGCCGCTCGTCGCAATCTACCTTCTCTCCGATGTTGGCAGCGTTGCGGGCGGCTGGTCGTCGTCGAAGCTGATGAAGCGCGGCCACTCGGCCAATTTCGCACGGAAGATCACGATGCTCGTCTGCGCGTTCCTGGTGATGCCGATCTTCTTCGCGCAATATGTCGACAACCTCTGGCTTGCAGTGGGGATCGTCGGGCTGGCGACGGCGGCGCACCAGGCATTCTCGGCGAACCTTTACACCATCCCTTCGGACATGTTCCCGCGTGGCGCGGTCGGGTCGGTGGTCGGGATCGGCGGCACGGTCGGCGCGATCGGCGGCATGATGATGGCCAAGTTCACCGGCTACGTCTTGCAGACGACGGGAAGCTACACGCTGATCTTCGCGGTTGCCGGGAGCACGTATCTGATCGCGATCGCCGTCGTGCATCTACTTTCGCCGCGGTTGGCGAGAGTGAACGCCGACTAGGGGCTGCCCCCTTGTTCTGCCGCGAAGGCGGGAGGCCAGTCTGGGCTCCCGCCTTCGCGGGAGAACAAGCTTAGGACGACGAACACTTCGCCAAATCGCTCAATGCTGATTGGCCTCAAGGAGAGAGCAGTGAAGCGTTTCACCACGGCGTCGGTCCTAGCATTGGCAGTTGCCAGCATCGCTCCAGCGCAGGCACAACAGGACGCGACCGGGCTTCTCTTCCGCGCCTCCGCCGACAAGAGCCTCACCGCCGACTACGCAGCCGGCGACCCCGTCCCCAACTTCCGCAGCGGCGTTGACATCACCCCGGACGGCGCGATCGGTGGCGCCGCGCGCTGGGCGGACGATGGTTACGTCGCGTGGAAAGCCCCCGGCAACATTCGCGCGGACCGCGGTACGCTTGCTTTCTTCTGGCGCGCCCGCACACCCGTCGGCGAGGCCCCGTTCGTCATCTTCCGCACCGGGTTCGCAGATCATTCGAGCTGGGACATGGCGTTCCTCCGGATCGACTGGAACGGCCACGGCTTCGACGCCTTCGTCACCGACGCGAACCTCTCGCGCATCCGCGTCTCCTGGACGATCCCGCAAACCCCCGCTGCCGACGCATGGTCGCACATTGCCTTCGCCTGGGACGAGACCGTTGGCGTGCAACTCCACGTCGACGGCAAGCTGGTCGCGCGCAAGGACCAGAAGGCCGACCTCGACAGCGGCCTCGACCAGTTCGGCCTGGCCGGCCGCGTCATGTCCCCGCACCAGGTCCAGAGCCGCTACAATTTCATGCGCGGATCGGACCTCGACGAGATCCGCGTCTACGACCGCATCCTCCCCGCCACCGATGTCGCAGCGCTCGCCGACAAGCGCGAACCATCCCCCGCCTCCGCGACCGACCCCACCGTAAAGCGCACCGCCTGGCTCCACCGCTACGGCTGGGACAAGACCGCGCCACCGGTGCTCGACGCCCCCGTCACCCGCGTCCGAAAAGTCGAGTTCGCCGACGCGAAGGACCTTAAGGAATGGATGTGGAAAGGCGTCGACGGCATCGCCGAGACGACCTGGCCCGGCATCTACAACCGCTCCCGCCTGCCCGGCCGCGACGATTATTTCGAGCTGCCCGACTGGAACACCTATGTCGAAGGCGGCAAGCGCTACGACCTGACGATTCCCGCCGGCGAACGCGTCAACCGCGTTGAGATCCGCGGCGCGGCCTATGGTCGCCTGGACTGGAGCGACGGAACCAAGCCCGCCCTGATCGCCACCCGCGCCCAAGGCACAGTCCGCAGCGTAAACCAGTTCGCCCCCCGCACCGGCGGCACGCTCAGCTTCACCAACACGATGCAGGAACAACCGATCCAGGAGCTCTGGGCCTACGACATCGGCGCAGGCGCAGAACCCACTGGCAGCTTCAAGCTTTCCTACACCGTCGACGCAACCGCCTCTCCCAACCTCGCCGCCCTCGCGCCCCTCAACGCCTATATCGCAGGCCGCTTCGCCCCGGACGAGCGCAGCACCGTCGTCGCGATGCCCTCCGCCGGCCTGAAAGCCGCTGTCGGAGCCGGCACCGGCGGCGCATCGGGTGCGCCCATCCGCCGCGACAATGCCGCCCCGATCGTCCACATCCTGATCCCGGCGAGCTTCGGCGACGCGCTCCCCGACCGCCCGCTCGCCCGCGCCTTCGATTACGGGTGGCAGAACCTCAACGACGGCCTGGACGGTATCGCGATCGACATACCCGCGCTGAACGCCAAGCCCAACGCCGCCGGTCTGATCGCGCTCAACATTCGCGTGAAGGACCCGATCTGGCCGGGCCGCGACATGATCGACCTCTCCGTGTCGGTCCGCCCGAACGAAGCGCTCACGCTCTGGCTGGACCTGCGCGACCGCATCCTCCCCAACGACAGCCTCTATCTGACGATCGCCAGCGCCGCGCCAGACTTCGACGCGACCGCGCTGAACGGTGCCAAGATCCGCCTCGTCTTCAAACCCCGCGCCGCCGCCCTGCCCGAACACATCGCCGACCGCATGGCGCAGGTGAAGGACAATTGGGGCTTCCTCGTCGAGGAACACACCGCGTCGAAACGCGCCGGCCTCTACCAGCGCCTGTTCGCCGACATCTCCGACCTGCTCCGCGTCGACCCCGGCAATGCACGCGCTCGCGCTTACTGGGCCGACATCAACTATCGCCCTGAGAACCTGCCGCCTTTCGTCCAGCCGGTCGCGCCGGCCGGCGTCCCGCTATGGGCCTTCCGCCAACTCGAAGACCTCAAGCGCGTCCGCCAGTTCGTCACGTGGTGGATCGACGAACGCCAGGTCCCCTATGGCGATTTCGGCGGCGGTATTTCCGACGACACCGACCTGACGCAGCAATGGCCCGGCCTCGCGCTGATGGGTGTCGAGCCCGACAAGATCAACGCCTCGCTCCGCGCGCTTTCCGACGCGGTCTACAAGAACGGCATGATCGTGAACGGCCTCGGCTATATCACCGCCGACGAACTCCACGCGTATGAGGAGGGCCTCAACAGCAACGCCGAACGCCTGTACCTGAACTGGGGCGAACCCAAGGCGGTCGAGCGCCTGATGGACAACACGCGCGCCCTTCAGACCGTGATCCTCAAGAATCCAGCCGGCCACATGCACTTCGCCAGCAACTGGTATGGCGGGCGGAAAATGTACCGCGAGGGCGCGTGGGAATGGCAGAAGCCGTATGCCTTCACCGTCATGCACGGCCCGATGCTGGTCGGCCTTTACAATGCCAACCCGCTCGCGCGCGGTCTCGTCACCGGCGTGATCGACGGCTGGATGGCGCACGGCAAGCAATCGCCAGATGGCAGCTGGACCTATCCCAACGAGATCAACTGGCGCACCGATGCCGAGCGCGTCGGCGACGGCGGCGGCATCACCACGTCGTTGCAGGCAACCTGGGCCGCATGGCGCTACACCGGCGATGCGAAATACCTCCGCCCGATCGAGGCGCGCCTCGCCAAGGCCGGCCCCGGCGCGCTGGCCGAGTTCAACGAGAACGCCTTCGACGCGCTCCCCGGCGGTGCCGTGGCGCGCGCCAAACTCGCGGCGAGCAAGTCTGAAGACCCGTTCGCCCGCTACACCGCCTGGGCCGCGACCGGCGACACCGCGCCCCTGGAAGCGCTCCACGCTGACGCCATCGCCGACAAGTCGCAGCACATGGACATGTATACGGAGGGTCATTGGTGGAGCGACCGCGTCGACCAGCCTAGCGAAATCCTGCAACGCGAACGCCTCGGCGGCATCGCACTCCGCCGCAACCAGACCTGGCCCGGCAACACCGTAAGCTGGCGCTTCGCCGAACCAGGCGCGGCCGAGCGGGTCGCGATCCTGCTGCCCGGCGCGACGCCGACCAGGTTCCGCGTGATCGCCTACAACACCACCGATCACGCCCAGCGCGCGACGATGTCCACCTGGACCGTCACCGCCGGTCGCTGGTCGATGCAAGCGTCGAGCAGCACCAACGGCGGCAAGACACTCGCACCGATCGGCAGCGCTCAGACCATGACGCTCGAACGCAGCGCTGCTACCGACGTCGCGTTCGCACCGGGCACGACGGTGATCGACTTCGCGTTGGTAGAAACAGGCACACCGGTAGACCAGCGCGCCGACCTCGGCATCGGACCGGACGACGCGATCGTGAAGGGTCGGAACGTTACGGTCACCGTCCACAGCCTCGGCGCGAAGGACGCAACGGGCGGCCGTGCGGAACTGATCGACGCCAAGGGCAAGGTCGTCGCTACCACGCGCATCCCCCCGCTAGCCGCCCCGCTCGATCTCAAGCCCAAAACCGCAACTGTAAAGCTTGCGGTCCCGGCGCGCCTCGATCCCGCGACACTGACCGTCCGCGTCGCGCTTACCGGAGATGAGCCCGAGATCACGCAGGCCAACAACCGCGTGGCATTGCCCCGATGATGCGCATCTGATGACGCTTCCCCGATTTGCCGATGCCTGCTCCGTCGGTTGCGTGGCCGCCCCCACCCCGTTCGTGCTGAGCGAAGTCGAAGCACACCTCCCTTGGGTCACACCCTTCGACGTCGCTCAGGACGATGGGGATTCGGCGGGATGATGCCGAACCGCAGAAAGATACTCGCTGGACTGGCGTCATCAATGTTCTTCCCTGCTAACACGCACGCCCAGACCACCGCGTCTCTCCGCCAAGCCCTCGACGCAGCCGCAGCGACCGATCCGGACGAAGCACTCCGCCTGCTCGCCCCCTTCGACCCACACGCCCTACAACCGAGCGACCGCCTCGATCTGACGACCGCCCGCGCCGGCTTAGCGATCGACGCCGCTATCGCCCGGTCCACGTTCGGCCGCACCGGACGCAGCCCCTACCGCGTCACCCCTACGACCGGCGCGTGGAAGGCGGCACGCCCCGATCGCGCCAGGATCGACGAAGACACCACCGCGATCCTCGCCGATGCCGAAACCGGCATCGTCCTTCCCCGCCTGTCTCTCGATCGCACGGTCGAAGCTCTCCGGACGGCGCTCCCAGATACCGCGATCGAACGACAGATCGCCGCGCTCGAAAGTCTCCGCGACACCGCGCCTTCGACTCCCGGAGTCGGACGGTTCAACGGCGGCGCGGACTGGTACGCGCTGCAACTCCAGCGCTCGCTCGGCACCATGACTCCGGCCTATGCCGAACGCCGACTCTTCGTCGAACTGAACCGCCTCCACGCCCGCGCCACGCACCTGTTCGACCAAATCGGCGCACCAAAGGGCACCGTCGCGGCACGCTACGCCGAACTCTGGCGCGACGAGCGGTCTCTCTACCCAGACACCGACGCTGGCCGGACCGAAGCCATTACTTACATGAACCATATGCTCATAAAAGCGCGTGCCCATATCCCGAAGGCGTTCGGCGAGCTCCCTCCCTGGTGCCTCAACGCCAGTGCCCGCGCCCTTTCGCCGCAGGAGATCGCTGCCGGCCGAAGTGGATACCGCGAAGTCCCGACGCCAGCCCACCCCGGCGCCTATGTAGTCGACCTCAAGGACATCCGCCGTCGCCCCCGCTGGACGCTCCCCAGCGTCGTCGCGCACGAACTTCTTCCCGGCCACATGATCCAGCTCGGCCTGGAAGGCGCGAACCCGCCTCACCCCCTCCGCATCGAATACGCGTCGGCCTTCGTCGAAGGTTGGGGCATTTACGCCGAGGAACTCGCCGAACAAGCCGGCGCCTACACCGACCCCCACGACGCGCTCGGCCACATCCACTGGCTCCTCTTCCGCGTCGCCCGCGCGCTCGTCGATCTTGGCATCCACCGCCACGGCTGGTCGATCGAACAAGCCCGCGAGCGCCTGATCGAATGGCAAGGCGAACCCGCCTATTTCGCGCCGTTCGACATCGAGCTGGCTCGCATCCCGCTCGAACCAGCCACGCGTGTCGCCGAGGCGATGGCGTGGCTCACGATCGCTGATACCGATCGAGGCAAATCCCCGGTCGCGTATCACACCGCGCTGCTCGCCCACGGTCGCCTGCGCGTCGATGACATCCGAAAGATCCGATCATGACCTTCACCCGACGCGACGCCTTCACCACGCTCGGCGCAGCCGGCGCGTTGCTCGTCCCCGGACAGGCGCCCGCCAGAACTGCAGCCAAGACGCCCGTGCCCGACTGGCGCCGCGGTCTGGATAACCAGCGTATCGCCGATCTGGGCGACGGCCGCTTCCTGAACCCGGTGATGGCCGGCGATCGGCCCGATCCTGCGATCCTCAAGGACGGGTCGGACTATTACATGACCTTCTCCAGTTTCGATTCCTATCCGGGGCTCGTCATCTGGCACTCGCGCGATCTGGTGAATTGGCAACCGATCGGCCCGGCGCTCACGCGCAACATCGGATCGGTCTGGGCGGTCAGCCTCGAGAAGCATGACGGCCGCTATTTCCTCTACATCCCCGTGAAAGCCGAGCCGAATTCGATCTGGGTGATCCACGCCGATCGCATAGAAGGCCCGTGGAGCGATCCCGTGGACCTCGGGCTCCACAAGCATATCGACCCGTGCCACATCGTCGGCGAGGACGGCAGTCGCTGGCTCTTCCTGTCGGGCGGGGACCGCATCCGCCTCGCCGCCGACGGCCTTTCGACAGTCGGTGCGGTCGAGCACGTCTATGATCCGTGGCGCTATCCCGAGGACTGGATCGTCGAGGGGTTCTCGCCGGAGGGGCCCAAGATCGTCCGCCACGGCGGCTGGTTCTACCTCATCACCGCGGTGGGCGGTACCGCCGGACCGCCGACTGGCCATATGGTGATCGCAGCGCGCTCCCGCTCGATTCATGGCCCGTGGCAGGATTGCCCAGCCAACCCGATCGTCCGCACCACCGACACGGCCGAACGCTGGTGGTCGCGGGGCCACGCCTCGCTGGTCGAAGGGCCGGCAGGCGACTGGTGGGCACTCTATCACGGGTTCGAGAATGGCTATTGGACTCTCGGACGCCAGACGCTGCTCGATCCCGTGGAATGGACCACCGACGGCTGGTTCCGCATGAAGGGCGGCGACCTGTCGAAGCCGCTTGCGAAACCGAAGGGCGGCACCGCGGTCCCGCACGGCCAGCTGCTCTCGGACAATTTCGAGACACTCGCGCTCGGGACGAAATGGAGCTTCTTCCGCCCCCGCCCCGACGAGGCGAAACGCACGTCTGTCTCCGGCAAAACCCTGACGCTGACTGCGAGCGGTACTGCGCCGGTAGACTCCTCCCCGCTTCTGCTGATCGCAGGCGACACGCGCTACCAATTCGAATGCGACGTAGAGATCGATCCCGGCGCCACCGCCGGATTGATCCTGTTCTACGACGACAAGCTCTATTGCGGGCTCGGCTTCGACGGCGACCGGTTCGTCACTCACCAATATGGCGCTGAACGTGGCCGTCCCACGAACTCGCATGGCCGTTCGATGCGGATCCGCGTGACCAACGATCGGCATATCGTCACGTACGACACCAGCGGCGACGGCGGCCGGACGTGGCACCGGTTCGATCGCGGGATGGAGGTGTCGGGCTACCACCACAATGTTCGCGGCGGTTTCCTGATGCTGCGACCGGGATTGTACGCGGCGGGAAAAGGTGCAGCGCGCTTCCGAAATTTCCGGT